>Ga0255058_10000439_pt1 | contig 24521 bp, 18 predicted proteins | sample Cases_109_9_MG_FD_188637 | JGI IMG/M metagenome (GOLD analysis project Ga0255058, IMG submission 188637) | Seawater microbial communities from Amundsen Gulf, Northwest Territories, Canada - Cases_109_9 | ecosystem: Environmental > Aquatic > Marine > Gulf | place: Canada: Northwest Territories... | reverse complement strand
GAGCGTCCAACTCTTCGGCCTTGGCCCAGAACGGGTCAAAGCGCGCCGATGACGGTACCGTGCCATTGACGTGCCCACCAATCGAAGCGCCACGAAGCCCCAGCTCGCTGACGGCGTATTCGAGCTGTTCGGCGGCCAGCTCAGGATGCTGCAGCGACACCGTACTCAGGGCGACGAAACGGTCGGGGTGGTCCGCACACCATTCGGCAAGACCCTCGTCCTGCACACGTGTTATGCGCCGCGCCAGATCCGGGTCGGCCGCATACCACCAGTATTGGTTCACACTGAGTACCTGGAAGTCGATGCCGCGTTCATCGATTGATTCCAGGCGATGTGGCCCGAGTAAACGAATGCCGCCGACCTTCATCTCCAACGGTGTACCGCTGACTACTTTTTCAACGGCCGGAATACCGCAGTGCGCGTGAATGTCGACGACCTTGACGCGACGACCCCCGATCGAAATCTCCCTTCGGACCGACTGCGCTATAGAGTTCGAATACGAGCCAAGAGCAAGTCCCACGGCGCCCGCGTAGGCCACTGTCTTCAAAAAAGTTCTGCGGTCAGGCATGAATTATTCTCCCTTTCAATGCGTGTAACGTCGGCACGTCTTCTGGTATCTGATCCAATTGACAGGCGGCACTCTAAAGTGATTTACTGCAAACGTTTGCATGGCCGGAATTATATCTGAATAGCAACGGTTTTGATCGGATGACGCGTCCTTTCCTTAGTTTGAGTTTGTTCCTCGCAGGTTTACTGCCTGGACTCGCCGCTGCGAACGAGCCGCTTTCGCAGCCGGAGTATCGCGTAATCCTCGAAGAAGATGTGGCGATTCCGCTGCGGGATGGCACGGTATTGAGTGCCGATGTCTACCGTCCCGTTGTAGGAAATGACATCAAAGGCACGACAAGATTTCCCGTACTCATCAGTCTAAGCGCATATCAAAAAAGTATGGACCGGATCCTGCCGCATGTCAGGCCCTTTACCCATGTCGAGAGGCCGGAGCCCGACTGGTGGGTGGCGCGCGGCTACGTGCTGATATTTATCGATACCCGCGGTACGGGAAAATCTCCCGGGAAAGCCGACATCTGGTCGATGCAGGAATCCCGTGACTTGTACGATGCCATCGAGTGGGCAGCCGAACAGGACTGGAGCACTGGCAAGATCGGGCTCGCCGGAGTCTCTTATTACGCCATTACCCAGTGGAACGTGGCCAGCCTGCAGCCGCCATCTCTGACCACGATCGTTCCGTGGGAAGGCTGGGCGGATCTCTACCGCGATTCGGTTTTTCATGGCGGCGTGCTTAACCAGGGTTTTTATGGCCGCTGGTGGATTGACGTGGTCGGCAAACAACTGCTGGAATTCACGCGCGCACACAACTCTGCGGCGTTCGACGAGAACCTGATGTGGAATTTCATGACTCATCACACCGACAGCGCTTGGTGGGACGAAGTCAAAGCTCGTGCGCAGTTCGATAAGATCACCGTGCCGTTCTACAGTTCGGGAAACTGGGGCGGCTGGAACCACCATCTGCGCGGTAACGTGGAAGCCTATGTGCGTTCGGCGTCCGAACACAAGAGGTTGCAAGTGCATATTGGTGGCCATACTGATGCTTTCTATTCAGACGAGGGCAGGGTGGAGATGCTGCGCTGGTACGACTACTGGCTGAAGGGCATAGATACTGGAATCATGGATGAGCCGCCGGTGAAACTGTGCATTCGCGTGAGCGTCGACGAATGCGACTGGCGCTTCGAGGACGAATGGCCGCTCGCGCGTACCCGATACACGAAATACTATCTGACTACGCAAGCTGCGGGTGTTGTCGGAGACGCGATGCACGATCTCCGTTTAACCCAGGCACCTCCGGCAAAGAGCGGTCAAATCACATTTCCTTCAGGCCCGGAGGCTTACGCGCGAGGGCGCAGTAACCAGCCGATGGTGACATTCGTGACCGAGCCTTTGACGGATGACGTTGAGATCACAGGCCACATCAACCTCGTGATGTGGGTGTCCTCGGAAACAGACGATATGGATGTGTTCGCCTATTTGCGCAACATGGCACCAAACGGCAGCGTGGAGACCGCCACCCGGGGGATTTTGAAAGTGTCACATCGAAAGCTCGACCCGGAGTTGTCTACCCCGTACCGGCCTTACCACACGCACGACGAAGAGCTCAAGCTAGAACCCGGTGAGGTCGTGCCAGTCGAGGTCGAGATCTGGGCAACCAGCATGATTTTCAGGAAAGGCCATCGCATCCGCCTCGATGTCCAGCCGCACGACGGGGATCATTATTTTGCTGCTTACAAGCTGAAGGACAACAGCGTTTATACCGGTGGTGAACACGCCTCGTATATTCTCCTGCCCGTTATTCCGAAGCAGGAGTGACAGGCACTCTTCTTCTCAGATGCTTGCTGGTTTACGCGTCATGCCCTTGGTTGAGGCCATCCAGGCTCCATTCCTCAACGGCACGCGCATTGAAATCAGGCTTGCCCAGAGCAGGATGAGAGAGCAGGTAGATTCCCGAGTCGGCCATTGCCCAGATCAGCCTGCGATCCCACTCCACCATTAGCCCGTCTCCAATCCGATGGAAGCTTCCGGGACGATCCAGGGCACCGCCACTGGGCGGTATGAAGTGGCCGTCCATCCTCGGCTTGGACGGATCGGAAAAATCCATGAACTGGAAACCGGCATTGAAGGCTCCATAGCCGATGAACGAGCGATGGCGCGTGCCGGGCGCCTTCAAATGCGGCGGATTGTGCGTGCCATAGCGCCCTCGCTTGTCGCAAAAGTCATCGTATGGTGCTCCTTCGGGTGGAACCCAGCGGCCAAATTTCGCAATGGGTCGCGGACTTTCGATGTCGCTGACATTCAACACATAATTGTCATGAAAAGGTTCGTTGCAGTCGGGGTTCAGTGTCTCCGCGCTCCCGATGACAATCCCGCGGTCGAGCCAGCTGACGTCGGCGGTATGAAAAGGGATGGCTCCCGGCAGATATTCGGGTCGCCACTGGCTGACCAGCTCTGGCATTGACGGGTTGGATACATCATGCACCGTGATGCCGAAGGATCCGTAGGAGCAATAAGCGTATTTGCCACCGTCCTCGACTTTTCTCGGTACATAAAAGGCCCCGTGCGCCGCGGTAAACGAAGCGCGGTCGCCAAACTCGCGCCACTTGCGGTAGGCGCGCATTTCACCGGCACGCTGTCCCGGGAACCACCAGTTCGAGACGAATTTCGGTTTCGCCGGGTCCGCCAGGTCGATAACCTGCAGGCAATTCGTGTAAAGCCGAACCGGACTTTCCATGTGGATGAAGCTGTCGTCGGGAGCAGCATCGAGGTAAGCGTAGCGGCCGCCGTCATAGTAGTTACGATGCGTACCGCCGCCGGTCTGTACCGCACGGGTCGGATCGCCCTGATCGCAGCTCCACATTGATAACAGCCGGATGTCTTCGGGATTGCTCGCGTCATATATCCGCACGCCGCGAAGCCCGGCGTGGTATCTCGAGTTGTCGATCAGACGAGGATCACCGTATTTGCCGTCGGGCGCCTCAGGCGTCGCCGAAGTGGGTCGCGGGGACGCGCCGATCATCAGGATCCACTTCCGTATTTTTCGGTTGTAAGCCAGTTGCAGTTGCGAGCCGGACCACGCGCCTTGATTGATCAGTGCCGGATGCAGCGCATCACTGACATCCCAGACGCTGCCGTTGTTGAACAGCAGGCGCCGATTGCCGATAGCCATCATTTGTGATTTGCCGCCAAGACCCCAGGCGGCTTCCAGGTGCAGGTGTACTTCACAGTTGTCGACGTAGGTTGCCGGATCGAGGTAATCCAGGCTGCTCTGATGGGGATGCGGATGATTGTTCGCCAGAGCCGAACGGGAGGCTGCCCCACCGATCGCGATACCGCCGAGTATCGCCGCTCCACCACTTAGCAGTTCACGACGCGATACTTTTCTCATGTTTCATCTCCCTCTGAACGGCTATTCCTCAATTGCGGGTGCAGCCGTCGACCCACGGACCATCAATTTTGGCAACAGGTTTACCGTCCTTACCGGCGATTCCGGGTTGTGGATTCTTTCCAGGAGCAGTTCGGCAGCCTGCACACCGATCTCCTCGTGTGGAATATGCAGCGATGTCAGCGGGGGTGACAGCCGGTCCACGAATGGCATGTCATTGAAACCTGTTACCGACATATCAGCCGGGCATTCAAGACCGAGCTCTTGTAGCGCGTCATAGCAACCCAGTGCGAGCAGGTCGTTGGCAGCCACCACCGCAGTAAATTTTCGGCCCTTCTCGAGAACCGATAAGAAGCCTCGGTGGCCTTCGGCTTCGGTAAATGCTTTACAGTTGAGGATCAAGTCTGCATGAGACTTGAATCGCCCGATGTTCAAAAGTTTCTTGAACGCCAGGTATCGATCATGTCCGGTAGTGGTATCCTGCGGCCCGCCAATATATGCGATGGACTGGTGTCCCAGCCCCACGAGATGAGAAACCGCCAGTTCGATGCCATGCTCATCATCGTTGATCACAGCGGTTACGGAATGTGCGTCGATGGTTCGGTTGACCAGCACCAGCGGGATGTGCTCTTCGACGCAGTTGCTAACCACGGAATCCAACCTGTGTGCTGTGGCCAGAATGAGTCCATCCACATTACGGGATTTTAATGACTCCACGATGGCGGTCTCATTCTTCTGATTGTTATCGGAATCCGCCAGTATGGCGATGTATCCCTGTTGCGCCAGTGTGCGCTCGATTCGTCGGATAATTGGGGGAAACATGGGATTGGTCAGGTCAGGTATGAGGACGCCAACCGTATGGGTCCGTCCGGTTCGGAGTCCGTAAGCTAGGGTGCTGCGCGCATATCCCATTTCGTTGGCAATTCGGGTCACGCGATCGGCAACAGCTTCCGAGACCATCGACCGCGTTTCCGGGTTGAGAACCCGGGAAACCGTGGATGGGTGGACATCGGCCTTGGCGGCGACGTCCTTGATATTGACGGTTCGTTTCGCCATTACATTTTATGCGAAGATAACCTGCGCCTTTTGCTTAAGGTCTTGTTTTGAATACCACTGAATCTACACATCAGGTGACTCAACTTCAATGCACAGACACGCTTGATATTGACACTGATCACAGGATATCGATCACCAGCTTGAGTTCCATCGCAACGAACAGTGCCAGAAGAATGCGATGAAAAGTCTGTTCACTGATTCTGTGCGCCAAACGGATTCCCAGTTGCGTAAACAGCAATGTTGGAACCACGATAATTAGCCCGACCATTAACCGTTCGGCCGTCAGTAGATCCATTTTGTTCATCGCGGCGATCTGGGCGCCAGCGAACAACAGGAATGTGAACGCGGTGGCAAATGCATATGCTTCCCGGACCAGACCGTTAGCGTGGAAATAGGGTGCCACTATCGGCGCAGAAATCCCGCTAGCACCCTGAATAGTACCCGCGGTCATACCCAGGATTGGACCCAGCCCGCCGCGGCCGCTGAAATACCGTTCATACGACCGTTCGGAAAAGTACTGTATCAGGTACACGCCCAGCCAGATGGCAAGCATCAGTTTCAGCCAACGATCACCCACAACAGATAAAAGCCAGGTGCCAAGCACCCCGCCTGCCAGACCGGCTAGCAAAAATCCGCCGTGATTGCGCAACACTGCCCATTTCCTGTGTGTCCCGACCAACCAGCCATTCGCTGCAAGTCCGGGAAGTACCATCAGGACCACCGCTTCCTCGACACTGGTGAAGGACGCCAGCACAGGCACGGCCAGGATCGGCAGCCCGACCCCGGTAATGCCTTTGGCAGTGCCGCCAATGGCGATAGCGAGGATGGCTGGCGCGAGCAGCCCCCAGCTGGACAGGCTCAGCTCCACCTCGCGGCCCTTTCGCACTCGCGAGCCAGGACCTGAATACGGCGACTCTTATTCTCCACCGAGACTCACGTTACTCCAGCAGCAAATTCGGAACGACAAGCGAAATCCAGGGCACGAAGGTAATCAGCATCAATACGGCCAGAAGCACTCCAAGCCACGGCAAGGAAGCTTTGACGGTGTCTTCGAGCGACATTTTGGCCACGCCGGCTGTCACGAACAGATTCAGCCCGACCGGCGGCGTGACGAGTCCAATCTGCATATTGACAACCATCAGCACGCCGAGATGAATCGGATCGATGCCCATCTCCATTGCGATCGGGAACACAATCGGTGTCAGGATAAGTACGACAGATGTCGGCTCCATGAAATTTCCAGCGACCAGCAAGAGCACATTGAGCACTAGTAAAAAGCCCCAGACAGGCAATCCCATATTGACCATGATTTCCGATGCTGCGTGCGGTATCTGCTCTGTCGTCAGGAGAAACGCAAACATGGAAGCGTTGGCGATGATAAACATCAGCATCACCGTGATCTTGCTGGCTTCAACCAATACGTCGGGCACATGTTTGAGCGTCATGTCTTTGTAAACAAAGACCGCGATGAAGAATGCATAAACCGCCGATACGGCGGCAGCTTCGGTTGGTGTAAATACACCGGCGTAGATTCCGCCAAGAATGATCACCACGAGCATCAGACCCCAGACCGCTTCACGAAAGGTCTTGACGACGGTTTTGAAATCGACTCGCTCCTGTCGCGGCATGTCCTGTTTGCGGGCGATCACCATGACCGTGGCCATCATTGCGACTGTCAGAATAATGCCGGGCAGGATTCCGGCAATGAACAGCTTGCCTATGGATGATTCGGTGATTGCCCCATAGACGACCATGACGAGCGATGGCGGAATGAGAATACCCAGCGTCCCGGCATTACAGATGACGCCGGCCGCGAAACTTTTGCTATAGCCGGAGGCCACCATGCCACCAATCATTACGCTGCCGACCGCAACAACCGTGGCCGGTGCGGAACCGGAGACCGCGGCGAAAAATGCGCTGGCCAGCAAAGCCGCCATCGCGAGGCCGCCACGGAAATGCCCGACGAGCGCGTTCGCGAAATCGATCATACGACGCGCAACGCCGCCCGTCGTCATGAACGCACCGGCCAGCACGAAAAACGGTACTGCAAGAAGCGGGTACACCTGCATCGTGTGGAAGAATCTCTGGCTGGACGACAGTAGTGACTGATCGGCAAAGGTCAGCAGCGTGAGAATGCTGGCCAGGCCGAGCGAAATGGCCACGGGCACACCGATGAACAGCAGCAGGAAGAGCAGCCCGAGGAGAACCAGAGCTGTCATTGCTCGTCCCCTTCATCCGTCATTACGGCCGATGCGTCGTGCTCTCCGCGCTCCCCGAATTCCTCGTCGTCATCCTTGCCCTGGAGAACATGCCAGCCTGATTCGAGGAATCGAAACGCGAGCAAGGCAAACCCCAGGGGCATCGTGGCCGTCAGCAGCCATTTCGGTGCCGGCACATCCCGCGCCAGGTTGCCGAGGACGAACAGGCGCTCGACAAAAACGCTCGAGCCATAAAGCATCAAGATCGCGTAGGCAAGACAACAGGCCACTGCGAATGACACAACATAGTGTCGGACTTTTCCGGGAAGTTTTTTCGCCAATAAATCAACGGCGATGTGCGATTTAGTACGGACACCGTATGACATGCCAATCAATACCAGCGCGCCGAAGGAATACGTTGTTGCTTCGAGCGACCAGACTATCCCGGTGTTGAAGGCATACCGCAATACAACCTGGACAAATGTCAATATGGTCATGAAGGCCAGCAAGGTGGCCATAATGCCTTCTTCAAGGCGATTGACTACGGCGCTGAAGCGGCCGCCGGCTTTGCTAGTCATTGTGTCGCGGCATTTTGCGCAGCCTCGATAAGCTCCACGCCAATGTTCTCCTCGAACTTCTGCCATACGGGCCGCATCGTGTTTTGCCACTCTGCAAGTTCTTCATCAGTCAACCTGACGATTTCCGTGTTACCTGAGGCGATAATTTTGTCCAGGCCGTCCTGATTGATCTCCGTCGACCGGGCGTTCGCCCATGCGGATACGTCATCAATAATCGACTCGAGTTCACTTCGAATGTCGGCCGGCAGTGAACTCCAAAAGTCCGGATTGACGGCCACGAGATAGCCCAGGTAGCCGTGATTGGTCTCCGTCAGGTAATCCTGCACCTCGTAGAATTTGGACGAGTAAATGTTCGACCAGGTATTCTCCTGCGCATCAACGGCGCCGGTCTGCAATGCCTGGTAGACCTCTCCAAATGCCATTTTCTGCGGGTTACCGCCGATGTGCAGGATCTGCTCCTGCAAGACGTCGGACTCCATGATTCTGAACTTGAGCCCGTCGGCGGCGTCCGGCGTGTTCATTGGTACCGGGCCGCCAAACTGTTTCATGCCGTTATGCCAGAATGCCATGCCCTTGAGGCCCCTGTCCGTCAGGACATTGAGAAGAAATTCTCCCTGGGCGCTCGCCTGAAAACGCTCCACTGCCTCGAGATCGCGGAACAGGAACGGCAGATCGAACACCTGGAACTTGAACGTCAAGCGGTCAAGCTTGGACAATGACATGGCGATCATCTGAATCTCGCCGAATGCCAGCGCATCCAGAGAATCATCGTCACTCATGAGTTGTCCGGATGGATACACTTCTACGATCACGCGCCCCGCGAGCCGCTCATCAACCAATTCCTTGAAACGCGCCGCCGCCTGACCTTTCGGCGTTGCAGGTGCGGTGACATGCGGAAACTTGATCAGCACCGGTCCCTCGACCTTGCCGTTACCGCAGCTCGCAACAAGCATCGTCAGCCACACGATAACTATGACCCCGGCGATCGACCGAATCGTGGTTAAACTGATGTTTTTATTGATAATCATCTTAACCCCCCCGCTCAAACTGAGTTATCAGCCGAGACATTGGAAATATCACAGACTTTAGATTGCCCGCCCGACTAATACTTGTTTGCGACGAAAAGCTCCTGAGCGGGAAACAGCGTAATGACTCTGCAACCGTCCGGAGTGACGACCACCTCTTCTTCGATTCGGGCGGCGCCGTTTCCATCCGAAGCAGGGCAGTATGTCTCGAGGGCGAAGACCATTCCCTCCTGCAGTTCGACCGGATTGTCGAACGACACCAGCCGACTGATGATCGGGCGTTCGTGAAGCGCTAAACCTAGTCCATGTCCGAACTGAAGTCCGAACGCTTCCATTTCATTTGCGAATCCGAATTCTTCCGCCTTGGGCCATTTGGACGCGATCTTGTCGGTGGTCAGACCCGGTTTGACCATCTCGATTGCGATATCGATCCACTCGCGCGCGACCTTGTAAGCGTCTTCCTGCGCCGGCGTCGACAGACCCACGTTCAAGGTCCGGTAGTAACAGGTCCGGTACCCCATGTAAGCATGTATCACATCGAAGAACGCCTGATCGCCGGGGCGATACATTCGATCGGTGAAATTATGCGGATGAGGTGAACAACGCTCACCTGACACGGCGTTAATGGCCTCGACGTCGTCGGACCCACCCTCATAGAGCAGCTTGTTCGCCAGTGCCACCATTTCATTCTCGCGCGCGCCCGGTTTCAGGTTTTCCGCAATCTCGTGATACACGCCGTCGACCAGAGCTGCGGACATGTTCAACAAGACAATTTCGTCCATGCTCTTGATCTGCCGAGCATTGAGGAATATCTGTTGTGCATCGCGCACATCGATACCCTCTTCCTGTAACGCAAAGAGCATTGGCGGTTCTGCAATATCGACGCCCAGGGGCATGTCCGCAACACCTTCCACTTTCAGCAGATCGTGAATTTCCTGTGCGGCTTTCTTGAAGAGGCCCGCATCCGCGGGCACGGATCCGCGCAGGCCGAGCATGCCGGCTCTGCAATGGTCAGTTTTCAGCCACGGAGCGAAAAGACGATGGTGGGCCGCCGCGGAACCGAAGTCCCAAAGGTAAGGATTCGAATTGCCGGTAAAAAGTGCATATCGACAAACCTTGTCCCGGGTCCACTCCCCGATAACGCTGCTTGTCAGGTAGCGAATGTTGTTGTTGTCGAAACACAAAAGCGCGCCGAGCTCCGAGTTCTGCAGTGCTTGCTGTGCACGGGCGACGCGGTATTTGTGCAGCCGTCTGAAATCGACCCTCTCCTCGAAATCGACGTTTGTCCGGCCGGGTGCTGCGATCGGCCGGTCCCAGTTCCATCTCGGCTCGATGTCCTCCGGCGTGATGACCACTGGTTCAGTCGAACTTAGTTCAGTCATGATGTCACCTGCGTCCGGCCATCTGTGGCCATTAGTTGTTGTAGGCGGTTGACTCATTGATCTCGAACGTGCCTGAATGGTTCCACATTCAAGATCAGACAGCGCCGCAGCATGCACCTGCACCTGCGCTGCAAACGTGTGCATAGATAGTAGATCATGCCACATGCGATAATCTCTGGCTAATTGAAGCCAGGACTACATTGTCACGTTCACACAGGGACCGATGCGCCGGGACATGAACTCAGGCCTCGCTTCAGGGAAATTGCAGCAATTGCCGGTGTCTCCGGCAGGTTCCCAGCGGACTGGAAACGGATCGAACGCTTGGGTATATATGTGTTCAGTAATGGTTTTTGATTGGAAGTACTAAATGCCGACCTATATCTACGAAACGATTCCAGAAGATCCGACAGGCGAGCCGCGGCGGTTCGAAGTATTTCAAAAAATTACGGATGAACCACTGACACGGGATCCGGTGAGCGGTGGCCCCGTCAGAAAAATCATAACGGGCGGCATCGGTCTGAAATTGAAAGGGCTGAAACGAAGCACGGTTGTCGACAAGAAAAGTCCAGCGGCCACCGCTTGCGGTTGCGCCACCGGTCGACCACACCGACATTAAGTGCTGCCGTCAAGAAAGCAGGGTACTTTCCAATCAGTGACAGAGATTATTTGATATCGCCAGGGTTGCTTCGCCGATATCTCGCCCCAGGCCGTCGGTCTCGGAAACGAACATGCGTTTTCTCATATCGAAGAATGAGACTGACCCCGCATCTGGCACCGGCACCATCAGAGTACGGGAATCCGAGGTAACCACACCTTCATTCGGCCGACTATCGAGCTCAAAACTATCGGTCAGCCTGCCGTCATCAACGCTGAGAAATACCACATCGCCGGCTTCGCCGATGACAGCCGCTGTCGTGTCAAGCCAGCCCGGGTTTATCGAAATCGGCTTGTCTACGGCTGATACGGTATAAATGGGCTGCAATGTCAGCGTCGATAACGCAGTGACTGTGCCGTCGCCCCGGTTCGGGATCAACATATAACGACCATCTGCCGTTCCCCACGGCCGCCCGGGATTCAAGCCTGTGCGCACGGCCTGGATCTGTTCGAACGTAGCAAGGCTCACCACGTACACCACATTCGCATCTGCATCACTGATAAATCCGTGAGCGCCATCGATGCTGCGGGATAACGCAGATAGATTCGAATCTGGCGGTGCCAGCGTTAAAGTTCGTCTCTTCGACCAGAGGTCGATCGAGTTTATGGTTCCGGTCGAGCGATCGACCCAATAGATCGTCGATCCATCCAGATTGAAAGTAAACGCCTCAGTCGTATTTACGTCGTCGGCTTCGAGCAATAATTGCCGGCGCCGGACAGCATGAATTTCGAGCTTTCCCGCGTGACTGTCGTAGATTGCAACCGTTTCTCCCAGGGGACTTACATCTACGCGGTCTGGCGTCATCGTGAGTGGGTAATCGTATTGAGTCAGAACATCGGAGCTGAGATCGACTAATGTCAGGCGATCTGCCGCCGCGTGAGCCACCACAAGGGCTTTCAGGCTTTCCGAAGCAGACACGCTGTCAGGCACCCGCTCGAAGTCGATCGAATCGGCCAGCGTTCGGTCCTGCAAATCGATCACATGGACTGTCTTGTTTTGCGGACTCGCCAGGAAGGCGTAGCGCGCGCCATCGTCGTATTGCGCCAGCGCGCTTGTGCAGATCCAAATACCTGCAATGACGGTATACACCCGACATGTTTTCTTCCGAATCCACATGACAGCTTTTCCCGATTTAGTGCAGACGCAGATAGGGATAAATGAAGTCGCTCACGACATGGAAGTTGTCAGTGATAAGCACGAGCCCGAAAGCCGCGATTACAACCATACTGGCCAAACCAATTTGTGGTGCGTACTGTTGAATCCGAGACAAGACCGGCAAGGTTCTGGAGAGAAAAAATGCTGCCAACAAGAACGGAATCGCGACACCCATCGAAAAAGCAAGCATGACCGCAGCACCGACAAGCGCACTTCCCAGGGAACCGACATATATTAGTAGTGTCGCGATGATCGCCCCGCCGAAACATGTCAGGCAGCCGAGTGAAAAACCGACTGCGATCAATGCTGATCCAAAATAAGAACCGGGAGTGGCAATTTTTTGTCGCGTCGATTCGGGTACCAGATTGCAGACTATCGGTGCGCGCGAACGAATACCAACCCATATACCCATCAGAATAACGATGATTCCTGCTACTACGCTGAGCGTCGGGCTCCAGACGGCGAAAAACATCTGCATTTGCTTGCCGGCTTGACCGATCGCTGCACCTGTTAACGTAAACAGGACTGAAAAACCTGCGACGAACGACAAAGAGATCATTAAGAGTTTGCGTTTCTCTGTTGCCGGTATCACATCACTGCTGTCCTTCATTTGACTGGTGGAAAATCCCGTGAGCGTGACCACGTACACGACAAGCAATTGCAGAAGACAGGGTGTCAGCACGAAAGACAACAAGCCAGCTGACAAGCCGAGGACCATGAGCGGAGTCCATGGACTTGGATTGAGAAGGTTGTCGGGATAAGCAAGTGGCAACTCCCAGTTGACTATCCTGGCTGCATTGCCCGGGTCCCATGAATTGACCAGGCGAAGCTCCAGATCGCGGGATTCGTCCGTGAGAACCGGGGTGCCATCATTGATAGAGTTGGGAAATCGGATCGTAACGACGCGGTGATGGTAGACGTCGAGTGGTCCCTCGACGTCGTAAGGTCGGTATTCCATTCCATCGACAGAAAGCACCGCTTCCGGCAACTGCCTGGGAAGATCTTCGATGTGCGTTGTTTCGGTAACAATGAAAACCAGATATCGGTCAGGCCGATATTGTGTAACCGCCTGCGAACGATCCGTCACTTCGAAAAATTTCGGTGTTGCGAAGAGCACATCGACCTGCGCTTCTCCCATACCAAATGTGGTGCGATTCAGGAATTTGCCGATGCTGATGGCGTTATTCAGCTTCTCCTGCTTCACAGTGCCGCCGACATTGGCGATCAGATTATGGTCTTTGACGAAGTATGGAAACACCAACCAACTGGCGGCGATAAATAACGTAGCTGTGACAGAAAGTATGGCAACGATGACCTGATGCCGAGAGAACCACGAGCCGCGAAGTGGTCGCAGGTCGAGACCAGATTCGTCATCCAAGGCTGTGGTTTTCGTATTCATTCCCTTCTACATGGTGTCTTCCGCCGCCACCTTTGTTTCCGGTGCAGCACCCTTGAACTCATCCGCGCTCACATCAACGCTCAAGGTGAAAAACTGGTCTTTGAGCTTGCAATCCGTGCAATACAGCGAGAATTCTCCCTCGTCATCCGTGGCCTTCCATACGATGCTGCCGGTACTTCGGCCCGATATCGTAATGTCGTCGATGCCCATGTTGTCACTCTTGAAAGTGTGTGGCGATACGCTCGAATTCTTGATGATCAGTTGCACACTGGTACCAGGCCGGGTGCTGAACTCGGCTGGTAAGAAGCGCCCGCGCTTCGCCAGCGTACGCGCGACCTGCATGGTACCGAGGTAACCTACGTAGGCCGCTATGGCTTTGATTTCCTCTTCCGTGATCGTGTTTTTGATGATGACCATTTCGTTGGTCGCGTCGATCGTAGCGCGAATCGTGGCCTCTGTTGCACCGCGAATAAAAGGACCGACACCGAGGTCTCCTTCCGCGTACTCGCCATGACACGTCTTGCAACCGATACCGGCGATAGTACTGAATACCCTGGCGCCCTCGGCAATCGAATTCTGATCCTCTGCGACGGCTACACTGGTCGACAACAACATCAATACAAAGAACTGGATCGATGTCAGTTTGGCCAGCGATGGAGCAATCTTCATAACGGACCCTTCCTTGTACTGTTTATCAAAATCCGCCGGCCATGATTTTTCTCTTCAGCGCCAGCGCACTTCCATGTAGACCGTTCATGTCAGATAAGTTTGCTCCGGGAGCGCTCCAACCGTCAGGGTAGGAGACGAAGGCGCCGGAATGTGTGCTGCCGCCATTCGGTAACGGAATCCTCGCCGTTACATCTTTAAGATCCAGATCGAAGACGACCACCTCGAAACTGGCGTTGCAGCTTATCCATAGTTCATTGGCCTCGGGATCCGGATGAAGCGTGGCGTGGTCACCGCGAATGCAGCCCGTGTAAAACTGATCCATCGCCCGCGATGTCGGGATCTCCATCGTCGAAGTGTCCACCATGCCAAGCATCTTGCCCCGATTATGCGACTCTTCGCCTTTGCCGATCGTGTAGATATAGCGGTCGTCCCAGCCAAAATGGTTGCCATACGGGCCGTCTACGCCAGCGCGTTGCTCGGTGACTACCTCTTCCTTTTGCAGATCTACTTTAATAATGACGCTCTTGCGTGCGCCCGTAATGTACGCATACTTTTGATCCGTAGTGAAGTTCACCCAGACCGGTGCACTGTCGTGGACCTGGATCCATTTCTTGACCTTCCATTCCTCTGGGTCAATGATCCAGATCGGATTGTCGGACAGATGTTTGCGCATGCCGAAGTCTCGATAACGTCCTGTGCCTATGATCATGTCGCCATTGGGCGAAGCGAAGTACAGATAGCCTTCGCTACCTTGCTCCTGGTGCGAAATGCTGCCCGCGGCACGGTTGTCATTGCCCGGATCCAGTACGAACATCGGTTGCGACCAGCCATAAAGAATAACGCGCTGTTCTCCCGATGGCGTGACATACGACTTGGCGTGGTGTGCCTGTCCCTGCAGCTTGATCACCTTGTCGATCTTCAATGTTCTGGCATTAATGACCAGGTAGCGGCCGGCATGCTCGCCCATCGTCATAAAAGAACCCTCACCCGTCGGCAGATAGATCCACTGACCATCGGGCGACACGCCCAGACCGTGAGGCTCGAACACATTTTTCCAGCCCCAAGCGAGCACATCGTAATTCTGGTGAGCAACGACCTCGCGCGTATCCGCATCGATGATCGCAAGTCCCGGAAGCGTGACACCGCTCAAGAGCCCGCCGTAGCCAGGCCCCTCTGTCGTCATGAAAACCAACGGATGTTCTGTCGAATTCCAGGCGTCTGGCCCGCTTGAATCGAAGCTGTATTCCAGCGAGACGCCAACTTTCTCGGTCCATTCGTTTTCCCAAGCCGCTTTTGCCTTCGCAGAAGCCGGTTTGGGTGCTGCCGTGGCGGTAACGGCCGACGCCATGCAGACCAATACGACATAAACGACGAACGTGACAGACTTGGATTGCGATATTAGAAAACTCATTCTCGATGACTCCCTGGTCTGGGGAAATTACACATTATAATAAAGCCTGAAATGTTGGCGGTCCGCCGACATGAGCGGCTTGATTATCCGGACACGGAAAAAGCCGACTGCAACCAGGGCTGGCACAGCAACCGACCAGATTCCGATGAGTATATTATAGAATGAAGAAGTCGCGCAAACGTTTGCGCTCACCCTGGGGAACCGTGATAACGTTCAAATAGTGGTGTCTGGTAATATCTGTCATTGAGATTCGTGAGTGCGAATGTGATGAGACGCCTTGTTACAGTAATTGCAATTGCTGCTATTGTTTTTGCCGTCGGGTGTCAAAAAAAACCTGATCCGGCCGCAGAGATCGATATCTCTTTCGAACTGCTTGACGAGAATGGCCAGACAGTTACTTCCAGAAATTATGACGGGCAGCTCCGGCTCGTGTTCTTCGGCTACAGCGCTTGCCCCGATGTCTGCCCGATTACGCTGCAAAATATAGCTACCGCGCTCCGGTCTCTGGGGTCACCGGCCGAACAGCTTATCGTTCTTTTTATCTCCACCGACCCGAAGAGGGATACACCGGAGATACTTGCGCAATACACCGACGCCTTTCATCCTTCAGTGATTGGATTGACTGGCACATACGACCAGATCGTTCATGTCACCACGGGCTTTCGGACAACGTTTGGACACAGCCATTCGTCCCATGGTGTTGACACGCCGTTAAGCAAAAAGGAATACGAAGCCATCTCGCCAGATGCCTCCTATACACCGTTCCACAGTTCGCAGATATATGTGATCGGTCGGGAAAATGAGTTGCTGGACATAATCGGGTACGGCAGCAAACCACCCTTGATCGCGGCTAAGCTGAAAGACCATATTGATAATTAGAACTCTCAGTTGTTTTTAAAACACTGTGTAAGACAGTTGCAGGTACCTCCCGGGACTCGAAATCCATATTTGCGGCTATTGCCAGCGCTCGATCGCCTGCCCGGTCAGCGACTCGGGAGGGAGTTCGAGCAGTTCTATACGGATGCCATTCGGGTCGCTGATATTCGACAGAATGGCTTTGGTGCTGCCGACTCGCATTTCAGCGACATTTGCTCCCCGCTGCTTGAACGTTTCGGTCGCCTCAACCATGTCTTGCACCTGCACACCGAAGTGGCTGATTCCCGGTGGCCGTTGTGCGTTGGCGGGTTGAAGTTCGACGAAGGTATTTCCGCTGACCTGCACGTAGACTAGCGTCGGCTGTCCCGTCTCGTCGACGATGCGGAATGCCTCTGCAAAACCCAAGGTCTCGGTATAGTACGTAACTGCCTCGTGAAGGTTTGTTACGCTGATTCCCACGTGATTCAGACCGATGATTCCGGGGTTTTGATTTTTGGCGATAGCCATCGGGATAGCCAGACCAACAAGAATTCCTGCGACAAACAAATGAAGACCACGCATAAATAACTCCTTTCAGAATTCGCCATCCACAATTCAACGGCTCATACTCAATCACAACCTCGTCAAGCAGGTATTCTACGATTGTGCGCTAAGCATCTGCCTCTGTCCCAAAACCGTGTATCACGCCAATGTACAGCGCGCCAGCAACGTCGGAGCCGACCGCAGTATAATCGCTAGTCTGAACTGACGACCCGATCAGGATTCCGGAATCATTGAATTGATAAGCCGCAAGCGACTCTCCATTGCAATCGTCCTGATCATAACGAGTCTGATCATCGCTGCTTTACCCGTTCTCCGAGACGCGCTCGGGGTATTTGTGAATGAGCGTCAGCTCTCCCGGGGCAGACAATTGGCCTCGGTCCACTGCGCAGCGTGCCATTTTGAACCGGTGCCCGACATTCTGCCCAAACGAAGCTGGGAGACGGTGCTCGGCTATATGGGCTATATGCTGGGGATCGAGAGCATCGACTATCTCGCCGATCACCCCGAGTTTGCGCAGGAAAATGTGAGATCGAAGCATAAATATCTCGTCCTTGAAAAGATGGTCCCGGATGCGCCGCTACTGGGCGAGAGTGATTGGCTCGCGCTGCGATATTACTATGTCGAAACGGCGACCGAAGAGGCGCTTCCGCAGTCGGGTAAGCCGCCGCTGCGCTGGGAGCTGCCTCAATTCGAAATCAAGCAGTCCGACTACCGAGCAGATCCGGCTGTTACGACGCTGGTCCATGTCAGGGAAGATACAGGCGAGGTTTACATCGGCGATTCCGCGTCGAATTCCCTGGCTGTTCTTGGCGGGGATGGTCAACTTACCTTCGGGCCCCGGCGATTCGGTCGTGCGATGTTGCCGGTGGACATCGAGTTCACCGCTGGCGCGGCCTACGTGGCATCCATCGGAGACCTTGTCGCTCTCAAAACATCGGAAGAGAAGCCCGCGACGATCAGCCGGCTCCCGCTGGTCGACCGAAGCATCGCTGCAGCGGGCATCAGCGTCGTGATCGACGATCTCTACCGCATGGCGGACATGGAGATCGCGGATTTCAACGATGACGGTGTCACGGATTTCATCGTGTGTGGATTCGGTGCCCGGCGGGGCAGCGTTGCCTGGTTCGAGTCGCAGAGCGACGGCAGCTACCAGGAGCATGTGCTCATTAATCGCGCCGGTGCCGTCAAGGCTCGGGCCCATGATTTCAATGGCGATCATCATCTCGATATTGCAGTGCTGTTATCGGATGCGAGGGAGGGCCTCTACATACTGATCAATAACGGGGCGAATGAATTTGAGAGCACTACGGTGTTCGAGACGCACGCGGCGTATGGTCACACGTATTTCGAATTGCAAGACTTCAACGGCGACGGTCTGATGGATTTCCTCACCGTAAATGGGGATAACGTGGATTCGGATCCCTATAACACCTTAAAAAATTACCACGGTGTTCGAATCTATCTGAATCAGGGCGACCTGCGATTCGAGGAGGCGTACTTCTACCCCATGTACGGTGCATTTGGCGGCAAGGCGGCAGATTTCGATAATGACGGGGATCTGGATATCGCTGCAATCTCTTTCTACCCCGACTTCGGCGTGGAGAGACGGGAGTCATTCGTCTTTCTGCAGAACGATGGAGAAATGAACTTCAGTGCATTCACCACTCCTGAGTTGATCAATGGTCGCTGGATGACTATGGACGTAGGCGATATGGACGGCGATGCCGACGTCGATATCGTGCTGGGCGGGGGATATATCCCGACCGGGATGTTCGCGTACCTTGACACCTATCGTGCGTTGGCGGAATCGGCGCCATCGATTCTGGTGCTCGAGAACACCTTGAACTGATCTCCGCCGCTGCTATTCAAATCCGAGTACCTGGTCCGATGGCCAGGCGTGGCAGGTCACGCAATCCGCCGCGGCATCACGGGCCTGGTGACAGCTGATACAGGTCGCCATCGCCCGGACTGCCTTGGTTTCAGCCATGGTCTCAAACTGGCTTACATCCCCGTGGCAGGTCTCACATTGCGTCCCCGCATCCAGGTGTGCCCTGTGGCTCCAGGTAACTCCGGGTGTGATCGCATAAACACGCACCCATGGGATTTGCACGCCGGACACCGAAAAATCCCGCAAGGCCATGATCGCAGGCCTGTCGTTCGCGATCGTACTGTGGCACGACATGCATGTTGCAGTGGCGGGAAACGTCATCTGGGCTCCGGGATCGGGATTCGCATGACAGGTTTGGCACGCCATCCCGGCGGCCAGATGCATTTTGTGGCTGAATGGCAGGGGTTGAGCAGGCGCAGGGTGCGGTGCGATATTATCTGGCACCGCTGGCCCGGTGCCTGCTGGCGTTTGTTGTGCGGTGGTCGGCATGGCCACCATCAACGCGAACAGCATGGCTTTCCCGCAGATGCCAGGAATCGTCGTTGTATCAAACCGTTTTGGACTTTTCATCGCTACGCTTTCGCCGAGCCTGACCTGCCGATTGCTTTTTCTATGCTGCTATCGTGGTCTGCAAGGATTACGCTTGCTGCATTGCGGCCAGGCCGGCCTGTCACAGAGCCACCCGGAGCGGTGCATGAGCCCGTCTGGTATAGCCCCGGAATGGGCATGCGGTATTCCGCCCAACCCGGCACCGGGCGCATATCCCCTGACTGCGCAGTGCCATATGCCGCCGCATGCACGCTGCCGCGCCACATGGCCGGGTTCATACGCTCAATATCAATGGGGCTCTGGATGAATCTGCCGAGGATCTTGTCTTCGCTCATGTTAGGGCAGAATTTGCGGAAATAATCGAACACGTCTGCAGCAACTCGATCCTTGATGTTATCCCAGTGTTGCGGACCTTCCTTGAGCGCGTAGGGCAGGTTCCCTTCGAGTTTGAGCGTATGCATACCGGCCGGGGCCCGCGTGGGATCCGCAATACTTGGGCAGACAACTTGCAGCGGGAATCCTTGCAGATTGATCTCTCCCGTCGCGTGTTCATAATCCAGACGCAATATCCGCTCCGGATCTCCCATTAGTGCCGATTCCGCGGGTGAGATGGTGCTGCCGTCGGCGAGTTCGTATTCGGGTGGCTCCGAAATGGCGTAGTGAAACGCAAACATGGCGTATTCCGGCTGCAGGAGCCTTACATTTTCGATAAAGCCGTCGCCCCAGAGGTGTGTTGGTGCCATGTCCACCAGATGCTTGACATGGATCGTTGAGACAACGCCCTTGCGAGCACGATATTTGCTGCCATCCATGCATTCGACGCCGCGGCACCTGCCTCGCTCAACGATCAGTTCTACCACCGGCATATTCGTCAGGATCACGCCACCATTGGCCTCGATCACCCTGCCCAGTGCGACGGCCAGCATGCCTGAGCCTCCCTTGGCCAGGGGGCGGCCATTTATTTGCTGTCTGATCGCTGAAAACAACTGCCTGCCGGTGTTGGGGTGTCCTCCGGGAACACTGCCGAAACGGCCGACGGCAAGGTGGAAGGTGCGGATATAGTGGTTCTCGAATGTTGCCTTGACGAGGTCGTAGCCCGACATGGCAAAGCGGCGCCGCCACACGTCGCTATCCGGGAGGTCAGATCCAGTTTGACCGGCACCATAAGCCTGTATTTCAGCTACCAGTCGCCTGAATGTGTCGGCATCTTTCCTGGAGTATTTCGCATACTCTGCATGGGTCCGCTCAATGTCTTTCCACACCGTGATCGATGCCTTGTCCGGAAATGAGATGTGCATGATTGGATCCGGGTCAATGTACTCCAGTCCGTAGTCGGTCAGGTTCAATTCGTTGTCGCGCAGTGCCGGGTTCGATTGGATAAAGCCGTGGACGGACGAACAGAGGTCTTCCTTGAAACCCGGCAGGCAGACTTCAGCCGTTTTGCAGCCACCACCAATTGTGGGCCGGCCCTCGAGCACAAGAACGCTGAATCCTGCCTTGGCAAGGTAGGCAGCGGTGATCAGGCTGTTGTGTCCGGCACCAGCCACCAGAAAATCGAAAACAGTGTCATCCACGGACGACATCTGAAAAGCTGCTGCATTGAATGAAAGAGAGCCAAGTGTCGCTCCTTTGAGGAAGTCCCTCCGAGATACAGTGCTCATCCAACGCTCCCAGGTGAATTGCTTATCATTATGGTGACAGTAATATCCAGACTGCAAACTTTTATCATGACGGTGGGAAATTTGCGTGTTATGCCGATATTTGGCTAAAGTAAGACTTGTTCATATCTAAGCAATCAAAAAAAGAATACGGATTCATCACATGGCGTTGAAATACTGACATGCGGCATTCGCTGCTACTGCTACTCATTTTGGCGCCACTAGCCGCCTGTGCCCAATCTGACGAACCGAACGGTAACTGCCTCGAGATAACCCTGACCGGTACCCAGGGTGGCCCCCCCGCCGTCAACGGCCTGGCGGGCGCCGGCACACTGGTGCGATACGGAAGTGTCGATAACGATTGCAACGACACCTTGCTGCAGTTCGATGCCGGTCGCGGTACTACCGAACGGTTATCTCAACTCGGCATATCGCCAACAAAGCTCGATGCGATTTTTCTCACCCATTTGCATTCCGACCACACCGAAGGGCTATTTGGCTTGTTGCAATATCGTTGGCATTTCTTCGGTGGCCCGGTTGACTTGATTTGCAGTGCGGACGTGACGGCAAGCAAGCCACCGCCGCAACGAACGATGAGCTGCAGCAAGTTCGTGGCCCATATAGGCGATGCGATGCTCCAATCAGGCGAGATCGCCCAGCGGCATGCAGAAAATAATAAAAGAGATCCTGGGGGTCCTGCGACGGTGGTCAGGCTCCAAGAAGTCGCCTTGCCGCTGCCAGACAAACCCGGACATCAGGTCTGGCAATCCGGGGATGTGGCCGTATCCGCCATTGCTACGGCACATATCGCCGGTTCGCTGGCCTATAGGGTGGATACGCCTGCCGGTAGCGTGGTGATCGGCGGCGATGCCGGCAACAGCAAGCCCAAGCCGCCCCGTGATACCTCGACCTCCGAAACCGTTGAGGCGCTTGTCCGGGGGGCAGATGTTCTGGTGCATTCCACCATGCACCCGGTTTTCGCACCCGGGCAGGGCAGCGAATTCCCGCCGATTCCCTATTACCGCCAGAGCAATACCGCCGATCTTGGCGCAATGGCTGAACGGGCAGGCGTCGGTCACCTGATGCTGACCCACCTTATTCCATCCCTGAATACCCCTTCTCACGGCCCGTATGCCATACCCGGCGGGCCCCTCAGGGCCCAGGACTTCGAATCGGCGGCCAGAAATGGCGGTTTTGAGGGCAAGATTTATGTCGGCGAGGACTTGCAAACCCTGCGCCTGCCGTAAAAAATCTCCGTACGGGCCCCACAGCCAAGAAAAACGATAATTTAATCATTGCGATAATTGTAACGATTATTTATAGTTCACCAATCATAATATCGTAATTCTACGTTCCTATTCTGAAGCACATGGGGGGAAACATGTTTACTCATTCAGAAAAAGTCGAAAACCGCGGATGGTCTTTGGTCGGCTCCGCTTTCTTGTGCATTTTCGGTGTCGCGCTGATGTTTGCGCCCGAGCAACAGGCGATGGCCCAGTCGGACATTGACGATGGCGTTCTGGAAGAAATTATTGTTACCTCCAGGCGTTATGAAGAAAACATTCAGGATGCGCCTGTTGCCGTAAGCGTGATGACGTCTGCCTATATGCAGGCGAATAGAATTACGAAGGCGGATGACCTCATGGAAGTAACCCCGGGTGCGACCTGGGAGAGTTTCAGCAAGATGCAACCGGTCGCAAGTATGCGCGGCGTCATTGCGCCGACACCGGGTAACGCGTCAAGCGAAGCCTCGATCCAGACTGTGAATGACAACGTCGTCATCACAAAGGACTCTATGAAGTACCCGACTCTTTACGACATGAACCGTATTGAAGTCATGCGCGGCCCGCAGGGAACTGCATTCGGCCGCAACGCATCGGTTGGACTTATTCATTTCGTGTCAAACCGGCCGAGCCAGGACATATCTGGCGCCAGGGTTACTGGTACGTACGGCACTGACGACTTGGTTGAAGTGGATGGATTCGTAACTGGTTCTTTCTCGGACACAGTGGCTGCCCGTCTTGCGTTTAATTACGATTATCAAGATGGAGAAATGGAGTCCATGTCAACGGGCGAGGGTCTCGATGGCGACTCGAACACAGCTATTCGGGGATCTTTACTATTTGAGCCAAGTGATACTTTCAGCGCCTACCTTAAGTTGGAAGTAAGCGCAGATAGAGACGAGGCGCCCGTACGGCACGGCTACTACCAGCCTGAAAGCCAGTGGAACTGCTCGAACCGGGCCTATGTCTACGCTCGGGGTGAGACTGATCCAGGCTGGCCCGATACCGCCAATCCGCCGCCCAGTCCCAACGGTGCATACAACGTGACCCATTTCGACGATTGCAGTGACCCTTTCAAGACCGAGATATCGGCGGAGGATGCGAACGTAGAATTCCACACGGATCGGGATATCCTGACGCTGGCGGCGGAGCTTGTCTGGTCCCTCGACAACGGCATGACTATCACGTCAATTACCGGTTACCTGGACGGTGACACAAATTCCCTCATGGACTTGGTGGGTACACTTAACGATGTTGCCTGGCAGGAGGTGACAAACGACGCTACGTCCTTCAGTACGGAACTCCGCCTCGACAACATTGCCAGCGACAGTTCGATCCGTTGGTTGGCTGGGCTTTATTATCTGACCGATGAGGAAGACCGGTTTGAGCAGAATATCTTCCAGCCGCGCAATGCACGCCCGGCTCCTGTCTGGGTGGAGACTCATATGGGCACCATCGCCAATAACAATACCGATAGCATCTCAGTCTTCGGTGAGATCAACTTCGATATTGGTGAGAGGGGGACGCTTACCTACGGTGGGCGTTTTGTGGATGATGAGAAAGACTACCTGTACGGCGTTCGAGCCTGGGGTACGAACCGACAGATAGAAGGGGTTCCGGGAGTCGGGGATGGTGTCGACGGTGTCGCCCAAGTCTGCCCAATAACTGGGCCACCGAATCCAACCTGTGGCTCGGAAAGCGCGCCACTCGGATTTACCGATCATCCGGTGAGCGATTCGTGGGATGACTATATATCGAAGTTGTCTTATTCATTCGAGATCAATGACAATATGAACATCTACGCGCTGTATTCAGAAGGATTCAAGAGTGGCACGTTCCAGCCGGATGCACGAAACAAAGCCAGCGCCGATATCGTCGTTGAACCCGAGACGTCAGAGAACTTCGAAATTGGCCTGAAGGGCGCTGGAGACCGTTTCCGCTACGCCGTTACTGCGTTTTACCTGGATGTCAAAGATGTGCAGACCATCAATCTTGTTCCTGTGGGCGCGGGGTTTACCGGCCTGATCAGCAACGTCGGTAGTGTGGAATCAACGGGACTGGAATTGGAAGGTACGTTCCTTATCTCCGACAATTTCTTGCTGAGCGGTACTTATGCATTGATTGACGCCGAGATGAAGGACACTCTGGATCCGACCGGTAGTGGCGTCGACATCAGCGGTCAGCGACCGCCGGGTGCGCCTGAATGGACCTTTACGCTGTTCGGAGAATATACAATTCATATGG
>Ga0255058_10000438_pt1 | contig 24596 bp, 19 predicted proteins | sample Cases_109_9_MG_FD_188637 | JGI IMG/M metagenome (GOLD analysis project Ga0255058, IMG submission 188637) | Seawater microbial communities from Amundsen Gulf, Northwest Territories, Canada - Cases_109_9 | ecosystem: Environmental > Aquatic > Marine > Gulf | place: Canada: Northwest Territories... | reverse complement strand
CGCACGATGTGCGCGATGAAGTCATTACGAAAAGCGAGTCCATTCGCGTGGCGCGCAGGCACGCGGCGGCGGCGCAGCCACAAGTGCAAGCTCGTGAGGGTGGCATCAGCCCAAAGACGCTGGGCATCAGTCTGGGCGCGCTGGCACTCGTGCTCATCGGTGTCGTGTTTATTTTGCCGAAAACGCTGACGACGGATGGTCCGCGAGCAATCACGACGCAAGATGATGAAGCGCCGTTGACAGACCGCGAGCGGAGAAAAGGACGCAGCCGCGTCGGCTTCAGCGAAAACGTCGACGACCTCAGCGGTCGAGACGAACGTGTACGGGCACGCGCGGCCACCGAGAAGATTCTGGGCGAACTGCTGTCGAAAATGGAGACGCTGGAGAGAAGAGCCGTGCAGCGCTGGGGCGGGCTTAGATTCAAGCGCGCCCAGGCCGTGTATGCGGAGGGTGATCAGGCATACCTGGCAAGGGACTATGCGACGGCCGGCGAAAAATACAACGAAGCAATCGAAATAGTTGAGCCTCTTCTGGACGAGGTCGATCGCATTTTCGCAAGGACGCTGGCTGACGCACAGACGGCTCTCGACAGCGCAGACGCTATCGAGGCGCTGCGCCAGTTCGAGCTGGCGGTCGCAATCAGTCCGAGTCATGCCGTCGCCCATGCCGGCCTGCAACGCGCGCGTAATCTGGGCACGGTGTTGTCGTTGATGGACCAGGGGCTTGCACTTGAAGAGGATCTTGAACTTGACGCAGCTCAACAGAATTTCGCGCGAGCGGTCGAAATCGATCCCGCGTGGCAGCCGGCGCAGGCGGGGCTCGAGCGCGTACTGGCGATGATAAATCAAATGGACTTTGACCAGCGCATGACCGAGGGTCTGGAAGCGCTTGCGCTCGGTGAATTTCTCACAGCACGAGCGGCGTTTCGCATGGCGCAATCCTTGAAACCGGAATCGCCGGAGCCGGCGGACGGATTACTGCAGGTTGATCAGGGCGTGCGTCTCAGCCGAATCGGGGCGTTGCAACGAAAGGCCCGGTCGCTGGAGCGAGGTGAGCAATGGGATGACGTGGTCGAAACCTACAACAGCATTCTCGGTCTCGATGGTGACCTGGCGTTCGCACATGAGGGGCTGCGACAAGCGGAGCAAATGGCGGCACTACATAAGCGGCTTGATAATTACATCGCGAAACCTGACAGCCTGAGCGCGCCGGCAACAATGCGGGCGGCAACGCAACTCGTTGTCGATATCACGAGAATGCCGGTTCTCGGGTCGCGCCTTACCGACCAACGAGATGAGCTGAGCCGCTTGTTGAAGCGCGCAGCGACCCCGCTCACAGTGCAGTTGGTCTCGGACAGTCTTACGAATGTGTCCATCTACAGAGTTGGTAGACTCGGCAGCTTCGACCGGCAAGAAGTCAACTTGCTGCCGGGCACATACGTAGCGATAGGCAGCCGGTCCGGATATCGCGACGTGCGGCTGGAATTCAGGGTGGCGCCGGAAATCGACATGCAGCCGATCATCGTCCGGTGCGAGGAACAAATTTGAGTTTCGATCACCTTATTATTAAGGATGTAGAGGGCGAGCGACGCATTGACGCCGATAGTCTGCCGTTACGCATTGGCACGGGCAGCGGTTGTGAACTGCGCCTGCCGGGTCCCGGAAGCGGGCCGGTCATGTTGTTCGATCTGCTTGATGGCGCTCCATTCGTACAGCCTGTGGGGCGTGATGATGCGATGGGAATCAACGGCGAGCCGTTACTGGCGAGCCGCCGCCTCGTCGACGGCGACGAGCTGCAATATTTTGGCAGTCGCATCCACGTGCTGGCGACCGATAAGCGGCTGACGCTAGACGTTCGACTCGAGGATAGCGCGTACATCACGCAACCGCCCAAACTGGCAGATGCCGGCGACCAGTCCGGAGAGGAAGCGATAGCGCCGGCGGCCTTTCGACGCGCCGCCGAGACACGCGCCGCAGCGCCCGACCCTCACAAGAACCCGCTCAAGTTCATTATCGGCGGCGGACTGGCCTTGCTGTTGCTGGTGTCGTATGTGCTGTTCAGTTCAAAATCGATCCAGTTCGACGTCGATCCCGCCGAACCGGACACTGTCGCCATCAGTGGTGGGTGGTTTCGGCTGCCTATCGGCGATCGTGTGCTGCTGCGAAAGGGCGACTACACGGTCAAAGTTCAGAAAACCGGTTACTACGACGTGAGTCAAAACTTTGTTGTCGATGATGAGCCCAGCAAGACCATCGACATCCGCATGCGCAAATTACCGGGGCAGGTCACGATCAGGACCGATCCCGCTGTAGAAGCCGTCGTATCGATTGATGACAACCTCGTTGGGCCGGCTCCATTTGGCCCGGTCGAGTTGCAGCCGGGCGAGCATAGCGTCAATGTGCGGTCCAAGCGCTATTTGCCGTATGCCGACGTCGTTCAGGTGGCGGGAGAGGGACGTCATGATATTTTGAACATTCAGCTCATCCCGCGCTGGGCCAATATCGATGTTTCGTCCGAGCCGTCCGGCGCAATAATTTTTGCGGGCCAGCAGCGCGTCGGCGAGACGCCGGCCGTAATTCAATTGTTCGAAGGCACGCACCAAATCAGCATCGTGCGTGACGGCTACAAAGCCTGGGACGGAAACGTCGCCGCCGAGCCGAATGTTGACCAGACATTGGCGACGATCATTTTGAAGCCTGCAGACGCCAGGTTGCTTGTAAATTCGATTCCACGTGGCGCAAATGTGACCGTCGATGGCCGGTATCGCGGCCAGTCGCCGGTAACGTTGGCATTGTCACCTGGCGTTGATTACCGTATCGGGCTATCAAAGGCCGGTTACGGGATGACAAGCCGTCAGGTGCGGTTGCTGTCCGCTGCAAGCGATTCAATCACCGTCGACCTGACCGCACGCACGGGCACACTCACGGTCAATGTGCACCCGTCGGACGCAACGGTTTACGTCGATGGCCGCGCGCGGGGGAGCGGCACAACAACGCTCAGGCTCAGTTCCGCGCCACATCGGATTGAGGTGCGCAAGTCCGGTTACGAACGCTGGTCGCGCACGGTGACGCCGAGACCCGGCTACCCGCAGACGACCACTGCCCGATTGCGTTCGCTCGAAGCTATTCAACGCGAGTCGATTGCTGTTGAGCAACAAACGGCCGCCGGCCAGACGATGCGTCGCGTGGAGCCCGGGACGTTCAGACTAGGCGCATCACGGAGCGAGCAGGGGCGGCGAGCAAACGAAGTTCTCGTGCCGGTAACGTTGTCGCGACCGTTCCTGATCGGGGTTCACGAAGTTACCAACAGTGAATTTGCCAAATTTCGCGCGCACCACGACTCCGGGGCGGACATCCATCCGTCGATGGCCGGCGACAATAATCCGGTTGCGAACGTAACCTGGGAAGACGCGGTGCAGTATTGCAACTGGCTCAGCGCCAAAGAAGGCCTGGAGCCGGTGTACAAAGAGGAATTCGGTGAGTGGGTTGCGATCCGCCCGTTGCCGGACGGATATCGCCTGCCAACGGAAGCTGAATGGGCATGGGCGATTCGCTTTCAGGGCAGCGCAACGGCGTCGAAATTCAGCTGGGGTCAGCGGTGGCCCGTACCGCGTGACAGCGGCAATTTCGCCGACAAGTCGGCAGTTGATCTCGTGCCCTCCATTCTGCCGGCGTATGACGATGGCTTCGCGTCGACAGCGGCCGTCGGCAAGTTTCCGGCAAGTGCGATCGGCATTCATGATGGCGCCGGTAATGTGGCTGAATGGGTGAACGATTACTACACGGTGCCGACACCAGGCGTTACCACGGCCGTCATTGATCCTCTCGGCCCTGAGCGTGGTAATAGTTTCGTAATCCGCGGATCGAGTTGGCGCCACGCGAGCATGACCGAATTGAGACTCAGTTATCGCGATTACGGTTCCGACGCGCGGCCTGATGTCGGATTTCGCCTCGCAAGAAACGCGGACTGATTTTTCGTGAGACAATTGCCGTCGGCCGCTGTCCAACAGTTGCAGAGCGACCTGACGGAGGACTTCCAGTGCATCGCTATTTATTGACACTGTTGCTCGCAACCCTGTTTGCTGTCAGCGCATGGTCGCAGGATTCTGAGTCCGGCGAGGATGAAGGTAATGCGGATACGCCGGCCGAGACCGAAGATGACTCCGATCTTGACGAGCAAGGTTTCGCTGATGATGAAGACGATGACTTCGTTCCGAGCGAAGACATTCCGACAGACCAGTCGATCGCTTTCCCTACCGATATTTGATAACTGAACAGCAACGAGTTTCCACCTATGAATAGAAAGAACGTCCCGGCCGAATTTGTGTTTCAGCTTTTTGCGTTGATTATCGCGATCATTATCGTCCACGCTTTTTACGTGTCGGTCGTTCGACCGAATGCCGTACAAATCGTCGAGCAGCAGAAAATCGCTCTGGCGGCTGATCCGGGCTATATCAGGGAACGCAGAGTTTGGGTGCTAATCAAGGACATGGAGCAGGAGGCCTGCTTTGTCCTGATGTTCTGGGCGTTGGCGATCATGGGCTATAAGACCGTGACGGTTTTCGGCGAGCGCGGTTTACTCGATGTCGACCTCGTGCCAGTGGCCGAAGGCATGCGAATATTGCCGGAGGATACGCGCGAATTCGCGCGACAGATCCAGGCATTGCCGGAAGACCGGCAACGAATGTTACTGCCACGTGCATTGCTCAATGCACTCAGGCGCTTCAGTTCGACGCACAATATTCAGGATGTGTCGACCAGCACTCACACGATATGCGAATCCGAGGCGGAGCGCCTCGAGTCGGAATTGTCCATGATCCGTTATATATCCTGGGCCATACCGTCGATCGGCTTCATCGGGACCGTGCGTGGTATCGGTGAGGCGCTCGCGCAGGCGGACAAGGCAGTGCAAGGTGACATTGCCGGTGTTACGCAAAGCCTGGGCATCGCGTTTAACTCGACATTTATTGCGTTGCTGATCAGCATCTTCCTGATGTTTCTTGTGCATCAGCTACAGTTGTTGCAGGAGCGGCTCGTATTCGACAGCGAATCGTATTGTGACGATAAACTGATCCGGCACCTGAAAGCCGACTAGGACACGGACAAACAATATCTTGGGTTTACTTGCAGCACACATAAACGATGCCGGCATCTCGCTTGTAAGCGCCGACAGCGTACTTTACCGCGAACCGGGATTTGCGCTGCTCGATGACGACCAGTTGACGACGGGCAACGCAGCATTCGCAAGTGCACGCGTAAAACCCCGGCGTATTCAAAATCGCTACTGGTCGGAACTCAGGAACGAACCGTTGGCAGACCGGCGATTTCGTCATTTAAGTGCGGCTGATCTTGTGAGCTGTCAGCTCGAGCAGATTTGGAGTCGTGTAGCAGGATCGGGCAACAGGCTCGTTGTGGCGGTTCCGGCTTACATGAGCAGCGACAATCTCGGTCTGTTGCTGGGAATAGCAGCCGAACTCAAGATACCGGTAGCCGGAATGGTCGATGCGGCAGTTGCTGCGACCCGCAGGCAATACCAGAATTCCGTGCCAGTGCATATTGACTTCGGCCTGCATGTTGTGACCCTGACGAGGCTTGCCCAGGACGGGCAGGTGCAAGTCGAGCGCAGCGCAGTCATTAAGTCGAGTGGATTACTTGCACTCCATGATCAGTGGATTCGTATTATCGCGAACGCATTCGTGCGGCAGTCTCGTTTCGACCCACTGCACACGGCCGCTACTGAGCAGTTGTTGCAGGACCGGCTGGCAGGCTGGCTGGGCGCGGCTTCATCCAGCGAAAAAGTCTTGCTCGAAATCGAGTATCGCGACATCGTGCACAAAGCCGAAATTGAGTCCCTCGACTTGATCGCGGCTGCGGCGCCCGTGTACCAGCGGATCGTCAGTCAATTGCGGGCATTTTTTCGCGCCGAGGACACACCGGCTATTCAATTGACAGATCGTGTTGCCAGCATGCCTGGCCTGGCCGACATGCTGAAGGCGCGAGTCGGCGGGGAAGTGTATTTGCTCGAAGCGGGAGCGACAGCTCGCGGTTTACTGACTCGTTGCCGCGACGTGCAAGTCGGCGATGGCGCTATCAGTCTGCTTCGTCAACTCCCGTGGGACCAGGCGCCGGTCAAGCTCCGAAAAAGCAAGACCACCGTCGAAGCGGGTCGGCCGACACATCTGCTGTTTGGCAATACAGCATACCGCATCGATAGCACCCCCCTGACGCTGGGCACACAGGTGGCGGAGGACGAGCGCTGTATCGACTTGCAGCAGGAGATGCCCGGCGTCTCTCGTCGTCATTGTTCGATTGTGCAACAAAATGGGCAGTGCGTTGTTCAGGATTTCAGCCGCTACGGTACTTTCTTAAATGGTCATCGCATCGACGATTCGGCCGTTCTGCAGGTCGGTGACCTGATCAGGCTAGGCACGCCGGGGTACGAATTACGGCTCATCATAACGGAGCAAGCCGATGGCTCGTAAGCGCCGTCAGTTTGAAATTTTCAGCATGTCGTTTCTCGACTGCATGAGTTGTGGTTTCGGAGCTGTAATATTGTTCTTCATGATTATCAATGCCCAGGTGAGGGAAACCACTGAGAGAGCTCCATCTGATTTAATGGCGGAAACCAAGAAGCTCGAAGTCGAAATCTTCGATGGACGCAAGAATCTTGTACTTGCCAAGAACACAGTGGAGCGGCTCGATGAGGAAAGTGAAACAGCCGAAGGTCAGATCGCGCGGATAATAGCGTTGATAGAGGAGTTGCGCGCGGAGCTCGCGCAATACGATTCCGAAACGCTCGCACAGATCGAACGTCTCGAGCAGCTGCAGACGGATATTGCGTCCCTGGAGGAGGAGGTCAAGCGTTTATTGGCTCTCAAGGCTGAAGAGGATGAGGAAGGAAGCAGCATCCGGGAGTTCCAGGGCGAAGGTGACCGTCAGTACCTGACCGGACTGAAACTCGGCGGTCAACGAACATTGATACTCGTCGATCGGTCGGCGAGCATGTTAGCTGACACGATCGTAAATATTATTCGCCGCCGCAACATGTCGAAAGCAGAGAAGCTCCGGGCGGTCAAGTGGCGTCAGGTCGTCGCGAGTGTCGATTGGCTGACATCGCAGTTCAAAGCGGGCAGCGAATTTCAAATCTACATTTTCAATACTGAGGCCAAGCCCGTAATCAAGGGCAGCGACGGCGTCTGGTTGAAAGTTGACGATGGTGTGCAACTCGATGAGGCTATTCGCGTGTTACGCCGTACGGTCCCGGAACATGGCACCAACATGCGTTCCGCCTTTGAAGTCGCGTCGAGACTGTCGCCCCGGCCTGACAATATTATTTTACTCGTCGATGGCTTGCCGACCATGGACGAGCCGACAACGAACCGCAGAACAATCAGTGGCCGGGAGCGGGCCAATCTTCACCGCCGCGCGATTCGGGAACTGCCGGGCGGCGTCCCGGTCAACATACTTCTCTACCCGTTGGAAGGCGATTTCGACGCCGCGATCGCGTACTGGACGCTGGCGTACCAGACGGGAGGCTCGTTCATGAGCGTCAGCCGGGATTGGCCGTAGTTTGTTGGAGTTCATGCGATGAAGCGCCGCCGCAATATCGAAGCATTCAGCCTGTCGTTTCTCGATTGCATATGCTGTGGATTCGGTGCAATTATCCTGCTGCTCGTCCTCAGCAAAATTTACGAGCCTGTCATCATTGAGAAAACGCAGGACGATCTTGAACAACTGATTGCATTGCTGCAGCAAGAACTCTTCGATATTCGAGGCGAAACAACGATTATCAATCGAGACCTCGACGATGTCCGAGAGCAAACATCCGCAACGAAATTGCGCCTGGCTCGCCTGCAAGGAGAATACAATACAGTCAAAGGCCAGTACGCTGCGACCCAGCGGGACGAGGAGTCAGTCATTGACGAGGATGCGTTAAGTTCAGCGAAACAGCGCCTGACCGAACAGATGCGTCGCCTGCAACCGTATTACAAGCGCGCGGATAACGATGCGATTGCCGGAATTCCGGTCGACAGCGAATACATCATATTCATTATTGATACGTCCGGAAGCATGCAACAGTACAACTGGGATCGTGCGCAGGCGAAGCTCACGGAGACGCTCGAAGTATATCCGCAGGTTAAGGGCATTCAAATAATGAATGACAACGGGAACTACATGTTCTCGCAATACACGGGCAAGTGGATACCGGATACGCCGGGACGACGCCAGGCGATCGTCAATACGATGCGAACCTGGCGACCCTTCAGTGACAGTAACCCGGTCGATGGTATTATTTACGCGATCAGCACTTTCTGGTCAGCGGATAAGAAGATCAGCATTTACGTGTTCGGCGACGAATTTAGCGGCAAATCGATTGATTCCGTCGTTCGACAGATTGACACCGTCAACAGGGCCGACGCAAATGGCAATCGGATGGTGCGAATACATGCCGTCGGCTTTCCGTTCCTGTTCCGCGGCAGCGGCGACATTCCTCCGACAGCACATCGTTTTTCGCAGCTCATGCGCGTGTTGTGCGATCGCAATGGCGGTACGTTTGTCGCGTTGACTGACTACGATCGCTGATCCGGTTACCGCACGCGCCAGGGGATTGCTGTAGCCAGCGCCTTCGGCAACGCCATGATTCGCCATAATTGATCGTCAGCTTTCCATGATGCGGGCCTTTCGGCACCGTTATTTCGCGCTGTAATTGAATTCGAGGAGGGCCACGCGTGTGGTCTTGCATAAACCGAGGAGAATTCAATGCGTAACACGATTCCAAAACTTGCGGTACTTGGCCTGATCGCCCTGGCTCCTGTTTTGGCCCAGGCCAATTCCTCGAAAGAGGAGACGATCGGCGTGGGCACGGGCGGTGTGATCGGCGCTGTTGTCGGCGGGCCGGTCGGACTCATCATCGGCGCAGCCATAGGCGCCAGGATCGGTGACACTTTGCACCAAAAGGATGAGCAAATCGACACCTTGTCAGGGTCACTGCGGGATTCGCACAGCACTATCGATACGCTGCATACGGATCTCGACTCGCTCGGCAGCGAATTCGACCGCATGCAGCGTATCGCGCGCCCGGAGGTCGTGAGCCTGCTGCAAGCCGGTATCGCGATGGATCTATTGTTTCGCACCGACGAATACGTTCTTGCCGATACGACTGATGGCCACCTCAGTGACCTCGCAGTGACTTTGGCGTCAATGCCCGGCATCAAGGTACAGCTCGACGGGTTTGCCGACGAACGTGGCAGCGCCGCCTATAACCAGAAGCTGTCGAGGAAACGCGTTGAATTCGTTCGTAAGCAGTTGATAGCTGGCGGCGTAAACCCGGCACGCATAGGTTTCACCGCGCATGGCGAGTCAAAAGCCGTCGACGGCGCGGTCGACAGCTTTGCGCTCGAGCGCCGCGTGAGCATGACACTGTTCATCGATGACACGCCAGCATTTGCATCCAACCCCGACTGATCAGAGGTTCCCAGGTACATCCCCGCGACTCGCTCTGAGTCACCGCTTGCCGGCCCATTCGGGCCGGCTTTTTTTTGTGGGACTAGCAAGGATCCTACGATGGTCTATAGTATTTTCGGGTAATCAACATAAGGACCGGTAGCATGGCAAACGAATTGGAAAATCGGCACTGCAAGCCGTGTGAAGGCGGCGTCGAACCATTGCGTGTCGACCAAAGCAGGCAACTACTGGACGCCTTGCACGCGGATTGGAAGCTGAGTGACGATCGATTGGAGATTTCGCGCTGTTTCGATTTCCCGGCCTACAGCCGCACGCTTGCTTTTGCGAATGCTGTCGCCTGGGTTGCGATCGCCCAGGGCCACCATCCCGTATTGACAGTCAGCTACGGCAACTGCAACGTCGCATATACGACGCATTCGATCGGCGGCCTGTCCGACAACGACTTCATCTGTGCCGCAAAGATCGATCGACTGGCCGCTGAGGCCCAATGCGCATGATCGGTATTGGTGACGTAGAGGACGCCGCGAGGAGATTATCCGGGGTCGCCGTCGAAACGCCATTGCTTGAGAATACCGAACTCAATCGAATCAGCGGTGGCACGGTGCTGATCAAGCCCGAATGTTTTCAGGTCACGGGGTCGTTCAAGATTCGTGGCGCTTACAACGTAATGAGCCGATTTACCAGCGAGCAGCTCGGGCACGGGGTTGTCGCATTTTCTTCGGGGAATCATGCGCAGGGAGTCGCGGCAGCCGCCCGCATTCTTGGAGCCCGCGCGACCATCGTAATGCCTGCCGACGCGCCGCGTACCAAGCTCGAAAATACACGCAAACTCGGCGCCGAAGTCATTACCTACGATCGCTACACGGGTAACCGCGAAGCAATTGCTCAAGAGATCGCTGCGGAGCGAGGTGCGGAAATTGTGCCCTCGTTCGACCATCCGCACATCATTGCAGGGCAGGGCACGGTCGGCCTCGAGGTCGCTGAACAATCGCAGTCACTCGGCCGGCCCGCCGAGCAGGTGTTGATCTGCTGTGGCGGCGGCGGGCTGACGGCAGGCAGCGCCATCGCATTGACCGCGCGCCTGCCCGGCGTCGCGATTCACACTGTCGAGCCCGAGGGATTTGACGATACGGCGCGCTCGCTGGCTGCGGGTCATCGCGTCCGGGTATTGCCGTCGGCACGCTCTATTTGCGATGCGTTGCTGGCCGAAACGCCGGGCAAGATTACGTTCGACATCAACCGCCGATTGGTCGGACGCGGTTTGGTGGTGAGCGATGACGAGGTCCGAGAAGCGATGCGCTTTGCCTTCCGCACGCTCAAAATTACAGTCGAGCCCGGCGGGGCCGTCGCGCTTGCGGCGGTGCTAAGCGGCAAGATTGAGACCGAAGGCAAGATTACCGCCATTGTGATCAGCGGCGGCAATGTCGATATCGAGTTATTTGCGGCGATTCAGCTCGAACCGAAGTGAGCTTTGCGCACGGGAGATGCGCCCGGCGGTGACTTACCCGACCTGCTCATTATCTTGATGGCCTGCTCACGCCTGATATGCCAGCCATCCAGCCAATTCACGATTCGATCGATTTGTTCGATATCCGGGCGGCTCCGAGACGACCTCATCTCATGCACCCCCATACCTTCTTCTGCGGCAGCGACGAAGTTTTGGCTGTCCCGCAGGACAGCGATGATCGGAATGCCCATCGAATCGAGAAATCGCATGAGGTTGGCAAAGCTTTTCGTGTTCTTGCGCGTGCGATTGGCAATGACTGCCAGTTTGCGTTCGTTCCGATTTACCTTCGCCACGATTAACAGATCGGCAATACAGCGCGATGCGGCGTGAATGTCCATCGGCGATGGCAATACCGGCACGAGGATACTCGACGAATCCCGTGTGAGTTCCCTGAGATCATCGTGAGACACTGCAGCAGGCGAATCGATGATCAGTTTTACCGTGTCGCTCGGCACGCGCAGCTGCCAGCTACGGGTTGCTTGCATCGATTTCTTGTACGCAGCGATGCCGTGAATTTCGGGCAGGTCGCTACTGCGTCTGGCCAGCCAGGCCATGGTCGAGCCCTGCCGGTCGTGGTCCATAACTGCGGGCACCAATCCGCGATTGGCGTAACAAACCGCGATATTGGTCACGAGCGTGGACTTGCCGCAACCCCCTTTGGGGTTGAGGACGACGATCCTATTCAGGTTGTCTCGTTTCGGCGTATTCAGCATTGCCCGTGCATCCGGCGCGTTTATTCATTTCGGCGAGAACAGGATCGCCGATGCGGGTGAATTTTTCCATGCGCCAGTTCACATAATACCGGAGCATGGGCGGCGCGCAAACGGTGTGTGAATGGACAGGTCGAATCAGCGGCGAAATGTCAGCGATTAGCAGTTCTTCGTCAAAACATTTCGCCCGGATCGGGTTGATCGTCCGTATCCGCAGTGCGGCCCTCGATGTGTTCGCCCGTAATCATCTTGTCGTAGCCCTGACCGGGCCCGACCATGGGGTAGACGCCGGCATCCGGGTCGATAATGACCTCTAGAAACGCGGGTCCCTCGAATTTCATGAATTCACCGATAATTTTCGCCACGTCCTCATTACGCTCGAGTTTCTTGGAGAACTCAAAGCCGTCAGCCTCGGCCGCTTTGACAAAGTCCTTGCGGTGCAATGACTTATCACTCGCCGACATGCGACTATCGTAGTAGAGCTTTTGCCACTGGCGCACCATGCCATCGCCGTAGTTGTTGAGCACAATCACCTTGATGGGAAGCTTGTATGTCGTTGCTGTCTCGAGTTCTCCGATGTTCATGCGCATGCTCGCGTCACCGTCGATGTCGATGACCACCCGATCAGGTGCAGCGAATTGCGCGCCAATCGCCGCGGGCAGGCCGAAGCCCATCGTGCCCATGCTGCCGGACGTCAACCAAAGCCGCGGTTCCCGGAAGTCGAAGTATTGTGCGGCCCACATCTGGTGCTGACCCACGCCGGTCGAGATAATCGCTTCGCCCAAGGTATGGCGATTTATTTCTTCGATCACCGCATATGGCTGGATTAGCGCGCTGTCCCGGTCGTAATTCAAGCGGTGGGTTTCTTTGAGCGCCGCAATTTCTTTGTGCCAAACTGAAAATGACTTCTCGAACCTGATACGTCTGCCGTACGCCAGCAAGTCATCGAGGTCGCGGCGAAGCATGCCGACGTGGTGCCAGCTAACGCTCTTGACCTTGCCGATTTCGGCAATATCTACATCGAAGTGCGCAATGTTTCTCGCCCGCGGCGCAAAGCGCGCCTGGTCCCCCGCGACACGATCGTCAAAACGAGCGCCGATGGCGATCAGGAAGTCGCAGTCCTCCACCGCGTAATTGGCCGATGCAATTCCGTGCATGCCCAGCATATGCAGCGCCAGCGGGTGTGTTGTATCGCTGGCGCCGAGCGCCATCAGGGTTGTAGTGACCGGGATGCCGTAGGCATTCGCGAAGTGACGCATTGCCTTACTCGCATTGCCGTTGATGACACCGCCGCCCGCATAAATCAACGGCCGCTCGGATTCCGCGAGCATCGCAAAGAAGCGCTTACAAGAGTCGTCACTCAGGTAATTCTCATTAAGGGCTTGCAGGCGATTTTGGTAACCGGGCAACGACAATGTGCCGAAGCCCTTGAACGCTCCTTCCCAGTTTTGTACGTCCTTAGGAATATCGACCACAATCGGGCCCGGCCTGCCGGTGCTCGCAAGTTCGAATGCACTGCGCATGGTCTCTTCCAGTTTTTCGGGATCGGTAACAAGGAAAATGTGTTTTGCGACGGCGCCCATGATTGCCGACACGGGCGCTTCCTGAAACGCATCCGTGCCCATAGCAGCTCTCGGCACCTGGCCGCAGATGACGACGATTGGTACTGAGTCAGCCATGCAATCACGAACGGGCGTTACGGTATTCGTTGCCCCCGGTCCTGACGTCACCAACACGACACCGACCTTACCGCTCGCACGCGCGTAACCTGAGGCCATGAAACCGGCACCCTGCTCATTCGCCGGAACGATCAGCGGCATCGGCGCCTTGCCGTCCGGGTGGCGGTGCTTGTCGTTATAGCGGAATACCGCGTCATAGGTCGGCAGGATCGCGCCGCCACTGTAGCCAAAAATGGTATCGACACCTTCGTCGGCAAGGACCTGCACGACGATATCGGCGCCGCTCAATCGTGTCCCGGTGAGCGGATGTGCCGACCTGTTTTCAGAGCTGGATCGATCGCTCACTGTCTTGCCAAAAGTCTCTCAAGTGCCCGACTTCCGGCGAGTGTTTACTAATTTTTGTTGCATTGCAATACTTGGGCAACTGCGCCAACATCCGCGATTCAGGCGGCCCGATAGTTTCAAGCGAACTTAATTTTCCGACAGGATTCAACGAGTGATGCGACACGCAATTTCAGTCCTGCTGCAGAACGAGGTCGGTGCGTTGACTCGTATGACGGGCATGTTCTCGTCCCGCGGCTACAATATCGAGTCGCTGAACGTCGCGCCGACGAATGACGAGACTGTGTCGCGCGTGACCCTCGTGATTTCGGGATCGGATGCCGCGATCGCGCAACTCAATGCGCAGCTCGCCAAGCTCGTTGACGTTGTCAACATTCACGACATGACACTCGGCGATCACTTCGAGCGCGAGCTGGTAATCGTCAAGTTGAAATTGTCGTCGGGCGGCCTGGCTCACGTTTTGGCGTTGACGAAAAAATACGGCGCGCAGATTCTCGATAACGCTCAGATCAGCTGCACGATTCAACTTACCGGACGAGTGAGCGACATCGACGCATTCATAAATGAGGCCGGCACGATTGGCGAAATTTCTGCAGTCGCACGCAGTGGCAGTGTTGCTGTATCCAAGGGCGAAGTGACGCTGTCGTCTTACGACAGGCATTACCGCCTATCGGGGTAGCGCATGTCGGGTTTCGCGATCGCCGCATACCGTCGTCTCGTCGTCAAAGTCGGTTCGTCATTATTGATTGGCGATGATGGGCACATTGACCGCGCCTGGCTTGAGGGCCTGGCCGAAGATATCGCGGAACTGCATGGAACGGATCACGAGTTGCTGGTCGTGTCGTCCGGTGCAATCGCGATTGGCAGCACGGTGCTCGGCATCAACGTACGCCGTGCGCGGCTGGCAGACTTGCAGGCTGCGGCGGCTGCAGGACAAGTACAACTCGCGCATGCCTACCAGGCAGCATTGGCCGCTCACGGCATCACGGCGGCACAAGTCCTGTTGACGCCGGAGGATACTGAGAATCGCCGACGCTTCCTCAATGCACGCGGTACTCTCGGCCGATTGCTTGAGCGCTCGGTTGTACCGGTCATTAACGAAAACGACACGGTTGCGACGGACGAGATTCGCTATGGCGACAATGATCGGCTTGCTGCGCGCGTCGCTCAGCTCGTCATGGCCGACGCCTTGATTTTGCTGTCAGATGTCGATGGCCTGTACACGGCAGACCCCGGCCGCGACAGCGGGGCGCAGCACATTGCCGAGGTGCGAAATATCACCGAGGATACGCTGCGCATGGCAGGTGAGACGCGGTCCGATGTCGGTAGCGGCGGCATGGCCACGAAGGTGCAGGCGGCGCGAATCGCGACGCACGCAGGTTGTTCAACGGTAATCGTCAGCGGAGTCATCGCGCGGCCCTTGCGCACCCTTGCAAGCGGCGGCCGGCACACCGTATTTCGCGCAGAAGGAACGCCGGCGGCGACCCGTAAACAATGGCTGGCCGGTGTTCTCGAGGTCTGTGGCGAGTTAAGGTTGGATGATGGTGCTGTCAGCGCGCTGCGCAGCGGCAAAAGTCTGCTGCCGGTTGGAGTCATAAAGGTTGCCGGCAACTTTCGTCGCGGAGACGTGGTTACCCTGACCGACCTGGCAGGCAGCGAAATCGGTCGGGGTCTCACCGAATATTCTGCCGATGAAGCGCAGCGGGTGGCGGGTTGCCGCTCGGAACGAATTGAGGAAATACTTGGCTACCGGGGCCGGTCGGTAGCCGTTCACCGCGACGAAATGGTGTTGTTTGACAGTGATTCCTGAACGAAGCGATTCCAGCCCAACTGGCGATGTCATGGATGCCATGGGCATTGCCGCCCGTCGCGCGTCGCAGTCGCTCGCGACAGTGGACAGCGAGCGCCGCGACCGCGCGCTGCGGTCGGCGGCCGCCTCCCTGCGCGAGCATCGCGGTGACATTCTCGAGGCGAATGCGATCGACATGAGCGAAGCAATGGCTCGTGGCTTGAGCCCGCCCAAGCGCGATCGGCTGATGCTGGACACGGCCCGCGTTGAGAGCATGGCGTCAAGTCTCGAAGCGATTGCCGATTTACCCGATCCTCTCGGTCGGGTATTGGCGGAATGGGAGCGGCCGAATGGCCTGCAAATCCAACGCGTCGCGGTACCGCTCGGGGTCATCGGCATCATTTATGAGAGCAGGCCGAACGTGAGCTCAGACGCTGCGGGGCTGTGTATCAAATCAGGCAATGCCGTAATACTGCGCGGCGGATCTGAAAGTTTTCACTCGAACCACGCGATCCATGCATGTCTCAAGACAGGACTCGAAGCCGCCGGAATCGATACCGACGCCGTGCAGATGGTTCCGACCACCGATCGTGCGGCGGTCGGTTACCTGCTGTCGTCGATGGGTGATTCGATCGACGTCGTTGTGCCGAGAGGCGGGAAAAACCTGATCAGGCGCGTGCAGGATGAGGCACGTGTTCCGGTCATCGGGCATCTTGAGGGGATCTGTCACGTCTATCTGCACGAGGCTGCCGATACCGAAATGGCCAGGCAGATTGTTGTCAATGCGAAGATGCGGCGCACCGGCGTATGCGGGGCCGCGGAAACAGTGCTCGTTGATCGCGGCGCCGCGCAGCGCCTGCTACCGGTCGTGATCGCGGCATTGCAGGACGCTGGTTGCGAAGTTCGCGGCGACGAGACGGTCAGGTCGATGGTGGCGGGCGTTGCAGCTGTTGCGGAACAGGATTGGTCCACGGAATATCTTGATGCCATCGTGTCGATTCGCGTTGTCGCCGACATCGAAGCCGCGATCGAGCACATCGGGCAGTATGGCTCGGGACACACTGAAAGTATTGTTACCGGGGATGACGACGCTGCCGGGCATTTTTTTCGCAACGTCGATAGCGCGATTCTCATGCAGAACGCGTCGACGCAATTCGCAGACGGTGGTGAATTCGGCATGGGCGCCGAGATTGGTATTGCGACCGGGCGCATACATGCTCGCGGCCCGGTTGGCGCCGAGCAGCTGACAAGTTACAAATACATTGTCCGCGGCAACGGACAAGTACGACCCTGATGGCTGAAGCCGGGCGTCACTTCGACATTGCGGTGATTGGCGCCGGCATCAACGGCGCCGGGATCGCGAGGGATGCGGCGCTGCGTGGACTTTCGGTCATTGTGCTCGAGCAGAGCGATCTCTGCAGCGGCACGTCATGGGCATCGAGTCGCCTCATTCACGGTGGTCTGCGTTACCTGGAATACGGCGAGATAGGACTCGTCTATGAATCGCTGCACGAGCGCCGCAACCTGCGGCGCGTCGCGGCTCATCTGGTCAAGCCGATACGCATTTGCATTCCGATCTACGAGTCGGCGAAGCGCGGCCCGCTGCTGATCAGACTGGGCATGATTGCCTACGATTTGTTGTCATACGGAAAGTCCCTGCCGGGCCATGAAATGCTGAGTCGGGACAGGCTTCTTGCCGAAGAGTCCGGGCTTGGTCCCGACAGGCTGCGTGCTGCGGCGCGCTATTATGATTCGCAGGTGACGTTTGCCGAACGGCTCGTGCTGGAGAACTTGCTCGCAGCACGATCGGCGGGCGCAGAAATACACACGTATTCAAAAGTTGACAAAATCACGGTTGCCAATGCTGCGGCGCATACGATCCTGTATACGGACCAGGAATCTGCCGCGACGAAAGATGTAACTGCGACCGTCGTCGTCAATGCGGCGGGACCATGGGTCGACAGCGTTCTCGGCGTCGTCACCGAGGATGCACCACGGCTGATTGGCGGTACCAAGGGCAGCCATATCATCGTCGGCAGTTTCGATGGTGCTTCGCGAGATGCGATATATGTCGAGGCCGCCGCGGATGGGCGTCCGATCTTCATTATCCCCTGGAACGGCCTGTACCTGATCGGTACGACCGATATTCGCTACGACGGCGATCCTGGAAAATTACGGGCAAGCCGCCAGGAAATCGATTACCTGCTGAGCGAGACGAACCGCGTTTTCCCCCGGGCCGGCCTCGGCATTGACGATATTCACTTCGCCTACGCGGGTGTCAGGCCGTTGCCGTATCGAGCCAAGGGACCGGAGTCGGCGATATCGCGCCGACATATCATCAAGCAACATCGCGACATCGGCAGCGGCCTGTTTTCGATCATCGGCGGCAAGCTGACGACATACCGAAGCCTGGCCGAGCAGGCCGTGGACCGCGTGGGCAAAGTTTTGCGCCGCGATTTGCCCGACTGCCGCACGCACGATACACCGCTACCCGGCGGTTGGCGCCTCGACGAATCCCGAGAGGCGCTGACTGCGCTGAACATTTTGTCCGACAGCGGTGTCAAGCGCATGATCAGCATTTACGGCGGCCGTGCAATCGACGTCGTCGAGCTGGGACGGCGGCACAGGGAATTGGCGCACTGCATCGATGCAGACCGCAGGATCCTGGCAGCCGAGGTCGTATTTGCGATTCGGGAGGAGATGGCGCGGACGCTGGTCGACATCGTGTATCGCCGCATGATGGTGGGATTGGATGCCGACCAGGGCAGGGCGCTCTATGACGCGGTCGCGACGGTCGCGGCCGCCGAATTCAAATGGGACCAGGGTGAATCGGTGTCGAGGCGCGACGAGCTGCGCGCCTATAGCGATTCGCTTCGCGTGCCCCGCTAGTACACTGTCGTGTGGGCACCTACATGTTGGCGATCATCGCGTCGCCAAATTCACTGCACTTGACCTTGGTCGCATTATCCATTTGGCGCGCAAAGTCGTAGGTCACGGTTTTCTGGCCGATCGTCTTGCCCATGCTGCTGGTGATGACATCTGCGGCTTCGTCCCATCCCATGTAGTGGAGCATCAGTTCGCCCGAGAGAATCAGTGACCCCGGATTGACGACATCGAGGTTCGCGTACTTCGGCGCTGTGCCGTGCGTGGCCTCAAAGACGGCATGTCCGCTCACGTAATTGATGTTGCCGCCCGGCGCAATACCAATGCCACCGACCTGTGCCGCGAGTGCGTCGGACAGGTAATCGCCGTTGAGATTCATCGTCGCGATGACGTCGAATTCGCCGGGTCGCGTCAGGATCTGCTGCAAAGTGATATCCGCGATCGCATCCTTTACGAGGATCTTGCCGGCCTTGAGCGCGGCGTCTTGCTCAGCGTTGGCGGCCTCCGTGCCTTTGTCTGCTTTTGTGCGGTCGTACTGATCCCAGGTGTAAGTTTGCTCCGCGTATTCCCTCTCGGCCAGTGCGTATCCCCAATTGCGAAACGCACCCTCCGTATATTTCATGATGTTGCCCTTGTGCACGAAGGTCAGGCTCTTGCGCTTGTTGGCAATTGCATACTCGAGCGCGGCTCGCACGAGGCGCTCCGTTCCCTCCTCTGACACAGCTTTCAGCCCGATACCCGAACTTTGCGGAAAGCGGATTTTGTCGAACTCGGCCGGGAAGTTCTCCTGGAACATTTTCAGGAACTTCGTGTTCTGCTCGGAGCCGCGCTCGAACTCGATGCCGGCGTATATGTCTTCGGTATTCTCCCGAAATATCACCATGTCGACACTGCCAGGGTCGCGTACCGGTGATGGAACGCCCTTAAACCAGCGCACCGGGCGCAGACACACGTACAAATCGAGTAACTGCCGCAACGCGACGTTCAGTGATCGAAAGCCTCCGCCGATAGGCGTCGTCAGAGGGCCCTTGATCGAGACCAGGTAATCGCGACACGCATCGACGGTTGCGTCCGGCAGCCAGCTGTCGAACAAATCGTTGGCTTTCTGGCCCGCGTAGATTTCCATCCAGTGGATTTGGCGTTTGCCGCCGTAGGCTTTCAGCACGGCAGCATCCAGCACGCGGACCGTCGCTCGCCAGATGTCGGGGCCGATTCCGTCGCCCTCGATGAACGGTATGATCGGGTTATCGGGTATCTGCAGTTTGCCCTCGTCGATCGTAATCCTGGCGCCGCCGTCGGGCGGTGTCGGTGTTGCATCTGCCATGGTTTGCTCCGATTGTTGTTTTCAGTGGTGCCGGACAGGGTCGGCTGCCGGGGCCGGCCATTATGAGTGATTTATTGCCGCGGCCCAAGAATCCGGCGTCATGTATCGAGCGCATGCTAAGTTGCGACAGAAAAAAGAAGCACCATACTGCACTTGCGGGCAGCGGGATCACTATAATTTCGCCCTGCCGGGTAGCGTCTTCAACCAAGAGTTGCAAACGATGAAGCGATGTTTTTCGGATTGTGTGCGGCGAATCGCCATCGTGGCCTGCATTATTTGTTCGTCATTTGCTGCAAGTGCCAGCGAGGCGCCGCCGCCGGACAGCGGCCGCCCGAAGGTCGGTCTGGTGCTTGGTGGTGGTGGTGCGCGAGGCGCGGCACATATCGGGGTGTTGCGTGAACTCGAGCGAATGCGCATTCCGATCGACGCGATCGCGGGCACCAGCATGGGTGCCATTGTCGGCGGTCTGTACGCCACAGGAATGAGTGCCAGCGAGCTTGAAGAACTGTTTGCGTCCTTCGACTGGGTGGGGGCGCTTACCGACGCGCCAGATCGCAAGTACCTGAGTTTTCGTCGCAAGCAGGATGATGAGCAATTCCCGATCAAAATTGAACTCGGCCTGCGCGGCGGCGAGCTGCTAGTGCCCAAAGGCGTGATCCAGGGACAGAAGCTGGATCTGTTGTTGCGCAAATTGACGCTCGGCGCCTCTTCAATAACAGACTTCGACAAGCTGCCGATACCATTTCGTGCTGTCACCTCCGACATCGAACGTGGTGAGGCCTACGTCATCGGTCGCGGCGATCTGGCGCAGGCGATTCGCGCGAGCTTGTCAGTTCCCGGCGTACTGGCGCCGGTTCGTTTCGACAACCGCTGGCTTGTAGACGGTGGTCTTGTCGGCAACCTGCCGATTGACATCATGCAGGAAATGGATGTCGACATCATTATTGCGGTCGACGTCGCATTTCCCTTGTATCGGGCCGAAGAATTGCAGTCTGCGGTGACGATATCCGAGCAGATGCTGACCATTCTCATGCGCAAGGAATCGCTGCGGCAAATCGAAAGTCTTGGTGAGCAAGATATTCTGATCAGACCGGACCTCGGTTTGTTTGGTTCTACCGATTTCGGAGCGATCGTCGAGACCATCGAACCCGGCGCCCACGCGACGCGGGCGATGGCCGGTCGCCTGCGCCAGCTCGCTGTTGACGAAGCGATGTATATGGCGTGGCTTGACAAACGGGCCAAGCGCGTCCCAAGTGCCGCAACGCTGGATTTCGTGCGCGTGATTCACGACAGTCGGCTGGCGCCGGAAGTCCTGGAGTCGCGGCTTCAGCTTGCGGCCGGCGACCCTGTCGATAGTGAGCGTATCGAGGAGGACGTCAATCGCCTCTACGGACTGCAGCTGTTCGAGAGGGTCTCCTATCGTCTTGTGACCGAGGAGGGACGGACCGGCGTCGAGTTCGATGCGCGATCAAAAAGCTGGGGGCCGAACTACCTGCAGTTCGGCGTGTCGCTCGAGGACGATTTCGAGGGTTCGACCGGCTTCAATCTTGCCGCCCGACTGACGCGTACGGGTTTGAACAGGCTCGGCGCGGAATGGCGAACAGATTTGCAGATTGGCACCGATCCGACCCTCGTTTCGGAGTATTACCGACCGCTTAGTTTCGACTCGCGTATATTTTTTGCGCCGAAAATTGAGTTGCGGCAATCAAATCTGAATGCCTTTGTCATGAATGACAGGGTGGCGACGCTCAGAATTTCCAGCGCGCAAGCCGGTATTGATATGGGATCCGAGCTCGGTACGTTCGGAGAATTTCGCATCGGCGCCTACCGCGGCATCGGCGAGGCACGCGTCAAGGTGGGCGATCCCGCGCTGCCGAACATCGATTTTGAGACTGGCGGAGTGTTTGCGCGCGTGCGCATCGATACACTGGACAATGCGCGATTTCCGCGTCACGGCGTACGAGCCGACCTGATCTGGAATCTCTCCCGTCCGGGACTCGGCGCGGATTTCAAGTTTGATACGATCGCAGCAGAACTGGCGTCTACCTGGAGCCACGGCAAGAGCAGCCTGCAGTTGGGGCTCAGTTACGAGACGACGATAGACTCGGACAACACCTTGCAGGATTTCTTTCCGCTGGGCGGGTTCTGGAGGCTATCGGGTCTCGAGCGCGGCGCGATCAGCGGTCCGCACGCGGCCCTGGCGCGACTTGTCTACTACCGGCGGATCGGATCGGGGGGTGGTTTTTTCGATGTGCCGCTCTACCTGGGTGCGTCAGTCGAGGCCGGCAACGTTTGGCAACTGCGTTCGGATATCGGGTTCGACTCGATGCTCATTAACGGCAGCCTGTTCGCTGGTATGGATACCTTCTTCGGGCCGCTGTATCTGGCCGCCGGCTTTGCCGAGGGTGGCCATACGAATTTCTACGTGTTTCTCGGTGCGCCGCCGCGCTGAAAAAGGGGTCGGATCCAATTGTTCTCAGGCAGCGAACTCTGTCTCCTTAATAGTACGAGAACGGGAAAAAGGGGTCGGATCCAATTGTTCTCAGGCAGCGAACTCTGTCTCCTTAATAGTACGAGAACAATTGGATCCGACCCCTTTTTCCTTTTCCCTATCGCAGAATCTTCTCGAGAATTTGCGTCGGCGTATCAGTATTGCGGTAGTAACCGTGACGAGTGGCCATCCACTTGAAGACACGGTCCCGCTCGTCCTCGGTCGGGTACCAGTGCAGCCTCTCCCAGTCGTCGCCGAGAAGATTCCGCAGCGTATCGTCGGGCGGCAAGCTAATACGAATACCAAAGCGCCGTTCGGTGCCGACTGTTTCGGGGTTGACCAGGTTGTGCTGATGGCAGAAATTCACGTGCTTGGCTCTTGTTGGCTAATTCGCGATGAGTATACCGGAACAGGCTTTGTCCGCATTAGTGCGGTTCGCCCCGATCGCCTGCTCCTTCGCGATCTGCCCAGCCAAGAAGTCGGCGCGTGACAAGCAGGTACAATGGCTTGATCGTGCGCATCCAGATGCGTGACGGCCAGGATGGATTGGCGAGGATGGCCAGCTCGCGCCTCGTTAACAATTCAGGACAATAACTGCGCTTGTGCTTCAGCAGGTGCCGTAAGTCCTCATGCGCCAACAGGCGAAACAGGCGTCCACGGCCTTGTGTGTGCCATGCCAGCTGAAAGTCGACAAATGCTGGCTGGCCGTCGTTTGTCACCAGCAGGTTGGGTTCCTTCGCAAGGTCGTTGTGTACGATGCAGGCGCGATGCAAACGTCTTAGCAGGGCCGCCGCCGCTTTGAAGTAGCGTGGGTCCCGTGGCCGGGCACGCTGCATGGGCATGCCGGCGATGAAGCGCCGTTCAAGGCGATCACCGTTCACTACAAGCAGTGCGGGAAACCCGTCGAGGCCGTCCAGCGCCGCGAGCGCGCGCGCCTCGCGTTGCAACAATCGACGCGCCAGCCAGCGCAGCCCGGGCCGTGCAACACTGGCATCGCGAATCAGGCGGACATCATCGCCGCAGGTGACGACACGAATTTCGCCAAACAGATCCTTTTTCAAAAGTCGCGACTCAACCATTATGAGGCTTGCTAATGACGCTGAATTTCAGCAAATCGGACCCCTGATACTAGCGATACCTTCGCAGATTGCAGAGAATACATCAGCACGGTGTAACGGAAGCGATGATGACCGGCAAATCGGATGAACAGACGCCTGCTTCTCGTGGCAAGGCCGATACGAGCGGTGAGTTTTTCAGCGTTGGCACGCCGTTACATGCGGTTCGCGCCGGATATGTCCGGCGTCGGGCGGACGACCTGCTGCATGAGGCCCTGGTTGCCGGGCGATATACGCATGTCATCGCGCCGGCTCGCAGCGGCAAGTCGAGCCTGGTTGCAGCAACTGCCGCGCAGCTTGAGAACAACGGTGTCAATGTTGCTATTCTCGACCTTGAACAGATCGGAGTTCGGGATGCCGGTCAGGATGCAGGACGCTGGTATTACAGCGTCGCCTACCGGCTGCTTCGTCAACTGCGCATTCGTTATGACCTGCAATCCTGGTGGCAGGACAAATCGATATTGAGCAATCGACAACGTCTGCTCGAATTCTATGCCGAAGTTCTCCTGCAGCATGTGCAGGAGCGAATCGTCATCTTCGTCGACGAGGTCCAGTGCATCAGCCGGCTACCGTTTGCCGATCAATTGCTCGCGAGCATTCGATCTGCGCACAATGCGCGCGCGACCGACCCGGATTTTTCAAGGCTCACATTTGTGCTCATCGGAGAATGCGACCCGTCGAGTCTGATCGACGTGCCGGAGATGTCACCGTTCAACGTTACTCAGGCGATTCCACTCGATGACTTCACTCGCCGCGACCTCGTTCTGTTCGCGGCGGAACTGAATCTTGGTCCGGATGACGCGCGAGCCGCGTTGGACAGAATTTACTATTGGACTCGTGGACAACCCTATTTGTCACAAAAACTCGCCCGAGCAGTGGCAAGAGAAGACATGAAGGGCGACATCGCCGGAAATATTGATCGCATTGTCATGCATCAGTTGGCTGGTCGAGCTGCATTGCACAGCGAACCGCACATGAGTCATATCCATCGTGAAGTGGTTGGCCACGGACGGCAAAGTGAGGCGTTGCTGAACCTCTACGGGCGTTTGCGCAAGGGTGTCGAAGTCGTTACCGACATGGGCTCGCCTCTGCAGCGCCGCCTCATTGCGATCGGCCTCATCGAGATCGACGAGCAGGGGCAGTTGCGTGTCCGGAATCGTATCTACGAGACCGTATTTACCGCACGCTGGGCGAACGAAAATCTGCCAACACACTGGCGGTTGCCGGCTATTGCTGGGGCTATGCTACTGATCGTGGTCGCAATACCCTTGTGGTATACACAGTGGTTGCCT
>Ga0255058_10000437_pt1 | contig 24631 bp, 18 predicted proteins | sample Cases_109_9_MG_FD_188637 | JGI IMG/M metagenome (GOLD analysis project Ga0255058, IMG submission 188637) | Seawater microbial communities from Amundsen Gulf, Northwest Territories, Canada - Cases_109_9 | ecosystem: Environmental > Aquatic > Marine > Gulf | place: Canada: Northwest Territories... | reverse complement strand
GGGCGATGGCCAATGCGAACGTGCCGACCGCAAGCCACGCCTTGTCCCGTTGAATGAGCTGCAGACCGCGCTCCGCCAGCGGGAGACAGCCCAGCCAGCTCACGATCTCCGGCAGGCGTTCACTGGGACCGAGCAGCAGAAGCACATCGCCCGCACGAACCTCCAGCTTGCGTACCCGGTCGCGAAACTTTTTGCCCTGGCGAGAGACGCCAAGCAGAGTGACGCCGTGACGATAAGAGAGCTTCAGGGACAGCGCTGAACGGTTCTGGATGCGGGCTCCCTCCGACACGACGACCTCGATGAGTGCGAGATCGGTGTTCTCGAAAGTTCGCTTCTCCCCGGTGGGCCGGTGGTACTCGAGCCCGAGCTTGCCCACCAGCTTCTCGATCGCGTCCGGACCGGCTTTGACGACGAGAATATCGCCGGCCTCGATGACGGTGCGTCTGGCGAGGCCGGGAAGGCGCACGCCACGGCGCACGAGTCCGACGATGGCGCCGTCCGCTTCCTCTGTCTCCTCGTCCAGTTCGCGGACGCGCTTGCCGATCACCTGGCTGCCCTCCGGGACGTGCGCTTCGGCGATGTAGTCCTTCAGGTCGAAAAGCTCTTTGCCCGTATCGTGCTGCGCGCGGTCGGCAGGAATGAGCCGCCAGCCGATGAACATGACGAAGAGCACGCCGACGACGGCGCACACGCCGCCCACCGGCGCAAAATCGAACATATGGTACGGCTCACCCAGCGCCTCGAAGCGAAACGCCGCGATGATGATGTTCGGCGGGGTCCCGATGAGGGTTACCATGCCGCCCAGAATGGTTGCGAAGGACAGGGGCATGAGCGTCAGCGCGGGGCTGCGCTTGGCATTCGATGCGGCTTGCATGTCGACCGGCATCAACAGCGCGAGGGCGCCGACATTGTTCATCACCGCGGACAGTGCCGCGCCGACCCCGGCAAGTATGCCGATGTGGGCGCTCACGCTGCGCGACGAGTCGACCACATAGCGGGCGACCAGCTCGACTGCACCGGAGTTCGAAAGGCCCCGGCTGACGATCAGCACCAGGGCGATGACGACAGTGGCGGGATGACCGAAGCCGGCGAAAGCCTGTTCACCAGGGACCACGCCGGCTATCAGCGCCACCAGCAGTGCACAGAAGGCGACGATGTCATAGCGCCAGCGGCCCCAGACGAGAAATACGAACACGAAGCCGAGCAGTGTGAAGAGAATGATTTGATCCTTCGTCATACTGCTCGCACCTTATCCTCCGCGTTGCAATCCGCCGGCGATCAGTCGAAAACCGGCTCTGGCTTCGGCGATGAATTCTTCGACCTTCTCGCGACTTTTTCGCCCGGTATCATCCTCGACGCCGGTATGGGAGTCCACCCCGGCGGGCCTCACTTCCAGGATTGCACGCCTGACGTTACCGGGGTCGAGCCCTCCGGCGAGTATCACCGGTCGATCGGACATCTCGACTAATCGTCTGCTGATACTCCAGTCGTGAATCTTACCGGTGGCGCCTGACGCGCCCGTCGTGGGGTCGTAAGTATCCGTGATGAATGCATCCACGCTGTCCGAATACCGGGCGACCATCGACGCGAGCGCACCCTCCGCGTGAAGCCCGACGACCAGGCTCTTTATTACCAGTAATTCCGGTGTGAGTTCTTTGAGATTGGCAAGCTCCTCGATCGCGATGTCACCATGAAGCTGAACGACGCATGCCCCCAGAGAAGCGCAGAACTCGGCGATTTCCTGTGCATCATCGAGATACGTAATGAGTACGCCGAATGACGGCGAGTGCAAGCGACGGATAACCTTTGACGCGCTGTCCTCGGATATGTCTTCGCGATGAACGGGTAAACGCAGTGGAAAACCCAGATACCTCACGCCGCACTGCTGAAGCATGTCAGCTTCGGCCTCGTCGATTACACCGGCAATCTGGATGAGGCTCTCGGTGACCATCGCGATCCGACCCATTAACAGAGGGCCGCCGTCCAGGTAAGATAAGTTAATTCGGTCGTCACGCTTCTACACCCATCTCGTACTGTGGATTCCGCTGCAACCTGCGACACCATGGCGCTGTCATGAAGATAAAGCCAGAAAATATCATTCCACAAGCCCGAGTAAAGAAGCGGATCGCCGTGCTGGGGGCTGGTGCATGTGGTCTGTGCGCCGCCAAGACCATGTCCCAGTCCGACTTCGATGTCACGATCTTCGAGATCGGCACCCAGATCGGCGGGCTGTGGTGTTTCGAGAACGATAACGGGCGATCATCCGCTTATCAGACCTTGCACATCAATACCTCCCGGGACGTCACCCAATTTCATGATCTGGATTTCGACGAGCGGACCCAGTGTTTCCCCGATCACGAGGATATGCACCGCTATCTGGTGAAGTACGCGGAGCATTTCGACCTGGCGAAGTTGATCCGTTTCAAGACCCGCATCGTGGACGTGCGACCCTTGTTCGACCCTGACCAGACGGAAACGCCACGTTGGCAGCTCGAGACCGAAGCTGGTGAGGTCTACGAGTTCGATGGGGTTATCGCCGCCACCGGGCACCTCACCGTCCCGCTCCATGTGGACATGTTCAAGAACGACTTCAAGGGCGAATACCTGCATTCGCACGACTACAAGTCACCGGACCCTTACGTGGGCAAGCGAATCTGCATCGTCGGTGCCGGCAATAGTGCTTGCGACATCTCCGGTGATGTGTGCGCCACGGCGAAGCGATGTGTGATCGTGGTGCGCTCGGGACTCATGGTGCTGCCGAAGCTGCTGTTCGGCTATCCCTTTACCGATATCACTCGACAGATCCAACGCCCATGGATACCGGCCTGGCTACGGAGAAAGATCGTACAGTGGCTGGTGTGGGTTGCCCATGGCGACATCAGAAAGCTCGGCTTCAAACCCATGAAGGGCGAGCGAGCGCACATCACGAGCAATGGGACCATCATCAATGACGTGACCTACAACCGGATTAAGGTGAAACAAGGTATCGAGCGTATCGAGGGTAAGATACTTCATTTCGTCGACGGCACCGCGGAAGAGTTCAATGTGTTAATCGCAGCGACGGGATATCTCATCGATCTTCCCTACATCTCTCGTCACATCGTGCCCCTGGAAGACAACAAGCTGGAACTCTACAAGCGCATCGTGCCGCCCGGTTGGCCGGGGCTTTATTTTCCGGGGTTCTTCAACCTCGACTCCGCGCTCAATATGGTTTACGAGCACCAGATGCGGTGGGTACGTGAGATCGAGCTCGGTCATATCATCTTGCCGAACCGCGAACAAATGCTGGCCGACATCGAACGCAAGAATCGATGGCAGTACAGCAACTACAGGAATACTGCTAGGCACACTATCGAAGAGGAACACGTGCCCTATATCCTCGAGCTCAAGCGTTCCCTGAAGACGCTGGTGCGCTCGAGTGCTGTGTCGTAGGAGCCTTCCCCTACTGCCTTACACCACCGGGCTCATGCCGCCATCCACATTGATGGCGCAACCGTTGATGTAGGAGCCGGCGTCGGAGCAAAGAAAGCAGGCCAGGTTGGCGAATTCCTCGGCGGTGCCGAGACGGCCCATGGGCAGCTTTAGATCCCTGGCCATTTCCGCGAGGTACTCCTCGTAGCTTTGCGACTGTTCCCCGTCCTGCCAACGGTTGTACCACTGGTCGCTCTCGATGCGACCCACCAGCATGGCGTTGACCAGCACATCGTGTGGCGCGCCTTCACCCGCGAGCACTTTGGTGAGGGCCATGCCCGCGGCCCGGGACACGGCCGTGGGCGCACCGCCCGCCGGTGGCGCTTTGGCGCCGGTGTTGAGCACGTTGATGATACGGCCCCAACGCCGCTGCTTCATGCCCGGAAACACCAGTCGGGCAGCGCGAATCGCGGCGAACAGCTTCAGCTCCAGATCCTCCGTCCATAGCGCGTCGGTGATCTCCTCGAAGGGCATGCGCCGCGAGGTGCCGGCATTGTTGACGAGTATGTCCACGGGTCCCAACGCTTTCTCGGTCGTTGCCATCAGGCGCTTTATCTCGTCCGCCTCACCGACGTCGGCGGCGCAGGCGCAGACCTTGCCTTCGCCCGCGGCTTCCACTTCCTCGCGGGTTTGCTCCAGCGTATCCTCGCGCCGGGCGACGATACAGACATGGGCTCCCGACGCGGCGAACTCGAGCGCCATGGCGCGCCCCAGGCCACGGCTGCTACCGGTGATGAGCGCGACGCGCCCATCCATTCTGCAATCCATCCTCTACTCCCGACTGGTGGTGTGAATCGGAACGCCTCAGCGAAGATCTGTCCGCCCGCGCCCAGGTCCGCCGGGCGAAAGGCAATGACTGTTCGTTTACCTGCAAGGACTCCGGCGGCGGGCTATGATTGCTCCTCGAGCCGATCCGTGGCCGGCGCTGGTGTACGGGACAGGGCCGAGATTTCCGCCCGCAGCTCGGGCGTCATATCGATACCGAGGGAATCGAGGGACGGGCCCAACTGCTCCAGACTACGGGCGCCGATGATCGGACAGGTGACGTCCGGGTGCGCCGCCACCCAGGCGACCGCCAGACTCACCGGATGCACGCCCTTGGCCTTCGCCAGAGCCGAAAACTCGCCGGCCGTATCGAATACCCATTCTTCCCCGTATCGGGCCGCGTATCCCTTGTCGCTGATGAGTCGGCCGGTATCGGGGCGCACTCCGGGTGCGTACTTTCCACTGAGTAGACCACCCCCGACGGGGCTGTAGGTGATGACACCCAGCTGTTCGCACCGTGCCAAGGGCAATATCTCCGATTCGACCTGTCGTTTCACCAGACTGTACATGGGCTGAATGACATCGAATCGTGACCAGCCGCGCCTTTCGGAGATGCCGAGTCCTCTGGCCACCTGCCATGCCGAGTAGTTGCTGGCGCCTAGATAGAGCACCTTGCCGTCACGGACCAGGTCTTCCAGAGCGCGCAGGGTGTCTTCCAATGGTGTGACGGGATCCCAGCGGTGCATGAGCAGGACATCCAGACGGTCGGTTCCGAGCCGCCTGAGACTGGCCTCCACGGCGCGCGGGATGTGGCGGCGGTTGCCGCCGCGTGCGTTGGTGTCATCGCTGGTGGGATTGAAGCATTTCGATGTGATCACCAGATCGTCGCGATCCCTCGCCGTCAGCTTGCCGAGAATTTCCTCCGCCCGACCCTTGCTATAGGCGTCCGCGCAATCGAAGAAGTTGATGCCCAGATCGCGGCAAGCGCCGTACATCCTGGCGGATTCCGCCTCATCCGCATCCCCGCCGAAGGACATGGTGCCGAAACAAAGGGAGGATACTTTGATTCCCGTCCGACCGAGCCATTTGTATTCCATGAGTCGTTCCATCTCCGCTTTGTTGTTGTCAACGCTGAGCGGCCGTCGGGTCGACGCCTCGCTCTCCGAGCGCGATCAATCGTCGCTCGGCGGCGTCGCGCAGACCGCTTCGAACGGATGACGCTTGGACAGCCTGCCGACGTGCTCGAAGACGTCGAGCGTGACCTCGTACGCCGCCTGCGTGATCTCGACGTGCGGCGTCCAGCAGCCGAGCTTCTGATACGCGGCGATGGTGGTTGCCAAGACCCCGCGATTGGTGTCCGGAAAGAAGCTCGCCTCGGCCGCCGCGATCTCGTCGGCCGGTGTCTCGTTCATGTAGCGCCGCGTCTTGCGGTATGCGCGCATGAACGCTTTCGCCATGTCCGTCTCCAGCCACTCCCGGGTTGCCGCGAGGCTCGAGAAGCCGCACGGCCCGATGGCATCGCCGACCGCGGCGACGATGTGTCCCACCCCGTCGTGCTCGAGCTGCTGGGGTGCCGGCCCCTGCTGATGAATGTAGTCACCCTCTCCGGCCCGGAAGGCCGCGTCCATCTTGGCGCCGTTGCCGGCATCGACAGCGTCGATGGCCGCGAAGTCGAGGCCCATCTTGTGGCACGCGAACTTGAACATCGCCAGCGGTTGCCCGCCGTGATCGACCAGTACCTTGCGGCCGCGTAGCTTGTGCCACCGGAAGTCGGGATCCGGTTCGCGTGCGGTGAGAAAGAATCCATCCATCTCGTTGATCTGGGCGAAGTGGGCCGCCGCCGGCTCCTCGCCCTTCTCCAGCGAGGTCAGCCCCTGCGAGAGCGCGGATTGGGCCACCTGCGCAGTACCGGCCACGAGCGCATCGATGGCGGATTTTCCGGCCGGGGCGATGGAATGACTGGCCTCCAGTCCCTCGGCGGCCAGAAAGCCTCCCGACATGGTCGAGATGAGCGGGCTGTAGAAGGCGGAGAAGCGGGTAAACTGGATATGGATAGGTGTCATTGGATTTTCAGTCGGCTGTTGGACGATAGGAGCGGCGATGCTCTACGGCCAACATGCTTAAGGAGCGCGGACCCTAAGTCAAGGGCGACACTACCGAGGGTAGCTACGACCAGCCCGAGTGGTTGGAGCCGTTTTCCCGTCCGTCGTCCAGGGCCAACAGAGATAATCCTCGACTAATCCGATCCAAGTAGCAGAAAATGGATTGGCTATAACAAACAACTCAGAGGGGACAGCATGAGATCACGCAAAAGGACCACCATCACGGCACTCGTAGCCGGACTCATCAGTCTGGGATGGTTCGCCGCCGCTCAGGCAGTAGACCTGCAATGGTACGGCCAGGCTGCTTTCAAGATCACCACTGACAACGGCAAGGTCATCGTAATCGACCCGTTCATCACCAAGAATCCGAAAACTCCTGAGGAGCTCAAGGATTTGAACAAGCTCGGCAAGGTGGATCTCATCCTCGTGACGCACGGCCACGGCGATCACATCGGTGACACCGCGGCTATTGCCAAGATGACCGGCGCCAAGGTGGCGCTGAACGCCGACATGGGGCACACCTTCGGCACCCTGGGCATCGTGCCCTACAAGCAGCTCATACGCTTCAACAAGAGCGGGCCCATCAAGCCCCTCGGCGATGGCATCACGATTACCATGGTGCACGCCGAGCACAGCTCCGAGGTAGTGCACAAGGACCCACAATCCAACGAAAAGCGCGTCTTCCCCGGTGGCGAGCCGGCGGGTTACATCATCGAGCTGGAAAACGGATTCAAGCTCTACCACGCCGGTGACACCGGAGTGTTCGGTGACATGAAGTTTATCGGCGAGTTCTATGATCCGGACCTGACCTTGCTGCCCATCGGCGGTCACTTCACCATGGACCCGGTGCACGCGGCTTACGCGGTGAAAAATCTGCTGAAGTCCAAGGCCGTCATACCCATTCACTACGGCACGTTTCCGCCACTAAAGGGCACGCCCGAGCAGTTCAAGAAGGCCCTGGGGTCCTCTTCCACCAAAGTCATCGTCATGAACCCCGGTGATACCCGGAAGTTTTGACCGAGCACGTTCGGATCCCGAGGTGCCGTTGCTCCGGGATCCTTGTTCTCTCCCTGTATCAGGGGGAGAGGCTGGAGAAAATTGGGGGCTGTCCCGCGGGGACCCAATTTTTTTCGTCTCAGGAAATTCGCTGCAACTGTACACTGACGAGACCATCACCGGTTGAATTGAAATCGAGCGAGGCCCGGCGAGATGCAGACAAAGGCCGCAGTGCTCTACGAGCAAGGTAAAGAGCGACCGTATACACGGAGCCGACCGCTGGTCATCGAAACCGTGGAACTGGACGATCCCGCGGATGGCGAACTGCTGGTGGAGATCGCGGCGGCGGGATTGTGTCATTCGGATCTTTCCACCATCGAAGGCATTCGTCCACGACCGGTACCGCTCGTCATGGGCCACGAGGCGGCCGGCATCGTGCGCGCCGTCGGGACCGGTGTGGACGACGTCAAGGTGGACGACCATGTGGTCATGGTGTTCGTCATGAGCTGCGGGGTGTGCGCCGTGTGTTCCGGCGGTCGGCCGCATCTTTGCAGCGTGTCGGCGAAAGCCAAGGCACAGGGCGAATTGATCGGTGGCGGTCGCCGATTGCATTTGAACGGGCGGCACCTCAACCACAACGTGGGGATCTCCTGCTTCGCCGAGTACGCCGTGGTTTCCCGGGGCTCCGTCGTAGTCGTCGACGACGACGTGCCCCTGGAGGACGCCGCCCTGTTCGGCTGCGCAGTGATCACCGGTGTCGGGGCGGTGGTCAATACCGCCAAGGTGCCCGCCGGAGCGACCATGGCTGTCGTCGGCCTGGGCGGTGTCGGTCTCAACGCCATGCTTGGCGGGCTGATCTCCGACGCCGGTCGTATTTTCGCCATCGATGTCAATGACAACAAGCTGGATCTCGCTCGCGAGCTCGGCGCCACCGATACCGTGAACGGCAAGGATCCGGATTGCATTGCCAAGGTACGGGAGGCAACCGGCGGCGGGGTGGACTACGTCTTCGAGATGGCGGGTAGCATCGAGGCATGGGAGACCGCCCATGCCATCGTCGGACGCGGCGGTACCCTGACCAGCGCGGGACTCACCCCGGTGAGCGCCGAGTTTTCCTTCAACACCTATGATCTGGTTTCCGAAGAGAAAGCCATCAAAGGCAGCTACATGGGAAGCTCCGTGCCACAACGCGACGTACCCCGCTTCCTGGAACTCTACAAGCAAGGCAAGTTGCCGGTGGACAAGCTGCGCAGCGGCTTTCTCGCCCTCGATGACATCAACGCCGGCTTCGACCGTCTCGCCGAGGGTGACGTGGTGCGCCAGATCTTGAGAATTTCACACTAATCAGAGATTCTAAGCATGAATGCGACTTCTACCCAGGTTCTTTTCCAGCGTGAGCCCCGGGGATTTCCAACCGTCGAGGATTTCAAAATCGTAGCAACCGAGTTGCCCGGACTCGCGCCGAACCAGTTTCTTATCAGGAGCCTCTACCTGTCCCTGGACCCGTACATGCGCATGCTCATGGGCGGCGGTTGGAAATTTCGTGGACATTCCATGGCACCGGGAGAAGTGATGGCCGGCCGCGTGCTGGGAGAGGTGCTGAAAAGCAACAACGCCGAGTTCAAGCCCGGCGAGCACCTTGTCGGCGGCCTCGGCTGGCAAACATACGCCGTCAGCGACGGAACGAATGTGGAATTCAAGGTGGTGCCGAAGGACGATATTCCCATGACGGCCTATCTGGGAGCTTGCGGCTCGAACGGCCTGACCGCGTGGGCGGGGCTGAAGATGATCGGCGATCCCAAAGCCGGTGAAACCGTCCTCGTCTCGGCTGCCGCCGGCTCTGTAGGCAGCGCGGTCGGTCAGATCGCCAAAGCCATGGGTTGTCGGGCGATTGGCATCGCCGGCGGCGCGGAAAAATGCCGCATCGTCACCGAAGAGTTCGGCTTCGATGCTTGCTGCGACTACAAGAGCGAGGATCTGGCAGAGCAAATCGCGGCCGCAGCGAGCGACGGCGTCGATGTATATTTCGACAACGTCGGCGCAGAGATGCTCGATACCATCTTACCGTTACTGAACAAATTCGCCCGCGTGCCGGTATGTGGCGTGCTCTCTCAATACAATGCCCAGGGTGAACGCTACGGCATCAAGAACACACGATTGATATTCGACAAGAGCCTGCGTCTGCAAGGATTTCTGGTCAGCCAGTACCGGGATCTTCGGGAACAGGGTCGCGCCGAGCTCGAAGCGTTGGTCGCCTCCGGTGGCCTGCGCTATCGCGAGACAATCGCCACGGGAATCGAGAATGCGCCTGAAGCGTTCATCGGTATGCTCAAGGGACGCAATTTCGGCAAGCAGCTGGTTAAGCTCACATGATTTTCGCGATGACCCCGGCCAAAAATCTGGTCCAGTTTCATAGTTGATTCAGTCGGCCTTGTGGCAATTTTCGACGGCTTGCGTAAGGCGGGACTCCCCGACTAGCGACATCCCTGGGCTCGCCTCCGGCCCTTAGTCCGCTATATGGTGAGAATCGGCCATTCCCGGACCTTCGGCGCACAGGAGACCTTATGTTTGAAGGTCTGCTTCGAGATCGAATCCAGCCGTTTGGTTGTCAGTCAATCGAGGACGGGGATCTGTCAAACTGTATTGATAACCTGTCAAGCAGGGGTCCTCCACTTCATGACATTTCCTCGATCAGTGCTTTAGCCTCGTTCAGGTCAGTGGTGTCGAAACCTTCGGTGAACCAGTCATAGAGGGGTACCTGGGTATCGTAAGCTTCGCTTCGCCGACCCTGATCGAGCCACAGCTCAGCACGTCTTGTCGTTGCGCGCAGCTCTAGCAACTTGGCACCCTGCTCCCGGGCGACATCTATTGATTTGCTGAAGCACGCTTCCGCTTCACTCTGGTCGCCTTGCGAACGGGCGAGCAATAACTCCCCTTTCAGCCGGTGGATCTCTGCCTCCCATGTACGTTCGCCGATTTTCTCCACAAAACGCAGCGCCTCCTCTAGGGCTTCCAAACCTTCTGCGTACGCACCGGTCCACCCGCAGGCTTGGCCGAGAAGGGCGAGGTAGTACGATTCGCGATGCTTTGTTCCCGTCATCCGAAATGTATCGAGATTCTGGCGAATCTCCGCGAGTCCCCCCTCGAATTCTCCGCATGCCGCCATAGCCCAGCCCCGCAAAATGGCATGTGTAGCCAGGTACTGCGGCGCCATTCGGTGTTCGACGCATAATGCCATAGCCGCTTCTGCGTGCTTTCTAACCAATTCCGCCTCCCGGCGATACTGATGGACAAAGCTCTTGAAAGTGTTGCTCAACATCAGCGTGTAAGGGTGAGCGAGCTGCTCGGCTAGAGTCACTGCGTCGCGGGACAAATCTACCGCTTGATCTGCGTACCCGAGAAAACAACTGCTCATTGCGGCGTGAGATCGAGCACACGCTCCCGGATCGTGGCCTCCGAACACGAAGGCATGGGAGCGGTGTTCTTCGAGTCTATAGAGAGCGAGGCCCTGCTTGCTGTGTTCCCGGCAGGCGACGAACTCACCCCGACACAGAAGGGTCGTCCATGCTGCGTGATGCGCCTGCAAATCAAACGCAGAATTTGCTTCTCGTTTGGCAAGCATTAGCACATCCTCAGACAGTTTTCGCGCTTCTCCAAGCTGAGCACGAAACTGATGCACAAGCCACATTCCCCACGTCACTTTAAAGAGCTCATCGAATTCACCGACCGTTCGACAGAGCTCTCGGGCGCGAAGATAGACGCCCTTCAGCTCCGGGCACCCAAAGCCCTTGTCAGCGATCAGCGCGGGGCCAAGCGGGATCTGCAACCGAAGCTCCAACTTATCCCTTTCCAGTGTCTCGGGTAGACGCTCGATGAGTTTCAGCCCCCTGGTGAAGTGCGCAATTGCCTCGGCGTTGGCGGAGCGCTGAGCCGCGCGCTCGCCGGCTCGATGCCAATAGTGAGCCGCTTTTTCGACAAGACCCGCCTCGGTATAGTGGTGGGCGAGCACCTCCGGCTGAGTGTCGACAGCATCGGGGGAGCCCGCCTCCAGTGCCTCGGCGATCTCGGCATGGAGTTGCTCGCGCGTGCGCTTCAGCAGGCTTTCATAGGCCGCCTCTTGGACGAGCACGTGTTTGAAGCTGTAAATCGCCCGCGCTGATGCCCCACGTTTGAATACCAGGCCGGCGTCAACCAGTCGGTCCAGCGAAACGGCGAGCTCGCTCTCCCCGAGCGGCAGTACCGCAGCCAGCAGGTCATACTCAAACTCCCGCCCAATCGCCGACGCGCACAACGCCACCTCCTTCACATCACTCAGCCGGTCCAACCGCGCTATCAAAGAATCGTGCAGAGTGGTCGGAATAGCGACCGCCGCCAGCGGTCCTGCGAGCACGTAGCGGTGCGGCTCTTCTTTCAACGCACCGGATTCCAAGACAGTCTTGGTGAGTTCCTCGACAAACAACGGAATTCCATCGGTCTTCTCAACGATCTGATCACGCACTTCATCGGGGAGGGGTTTCCCCGCCGAGATTTTCTCCACCATCGCTGTGACCAGACTTCGGCTGAAGCGATTGAGGGTAAGGGAGGTAATGTGCGTGTAACCGCTCCAAGGTGGCGTGAAGTCGGGGCGAAACGTAATGAGAATCATTACACACGCGCTTTGCGCGTGTTCGACGATCAACTCCAATAACGCAAGCGATGTCGGGTCCGCCCAGTGAACGTCTTCAAAAAGAAGCAGCACTGGCCGCTTCCGGCTGAGACCCTCCAACTGTTCAACCAACGCCTTCAGTGTCTCCTCTTTTTGCCGGTCGGGAGGCATATCGAGCGGCGTATATCGACCCTCGTCAGGTATCGACAACAGCGCGGCGAACAGTGGCGCCGCTGTTTCGACGCTTCGCGTCGACTCGGCGAGCAATGACTCCAGTTTGTCGAGTTTGACCGCCGGCGAGTCCTTCTCGTCGAACCGCGCTGCCCATTCGAGCTGCTCGATCACTGGATAGAAAGCACTGTTCGAGTGGTAGGGTGAGCACTGATAGCGCAACCGGATAGGGTCCTCCGGGGCCGTGTGCTCGCGTAGGGCCTGGGTGAGGTGGGATTTGCCAATACCCGGTTCCCCTGACAAGAGCACCACCTGGCCGTCGCCCTCCTTTGCCTGCTCCCAACGGTCGAGCAGCAGTCCAATCTCGTGTTCCCGGCCAACGAGCGGAGTGAGTCCGCCCTTGTGCAGGGCCTCGAAACGACTCTCTCCTGCGGTCGGTGCAATGACCCGCCAGGCCTCCACGGGCTCGGCTATGCCCTTTAGCTCTTGGGTGCCGAGGTCTTCGTACTCGAATCGCCCCCCCGCCAAATCATGAGTGCCCGGGCCGATCACGACTGTGTTCGACGCGGCAAGAGTCTGTAGACGGGCTGCGAGATTCGGTGTCTCACCGACCACCGCACTTTCTTGTGACGCACCCTCGCCAATAAGGTCGCCGACTACGACTGGCCCAGTCGTAACGCCAACGCGCACCGAGATATCAATACCTTTCTCTCTCCCAACACCCGCATTCAGGTCACTCATTCGATGTACGAGTCCAAGGCCAGCCCGAATCGCGCGCTCGGCGTCGTCTTCATGCGCCTGCGGGTACCCGAAGTAGGCGAGCACGCCGTCACCCATGTACCGAGCGACATATCCCTCATAGCGTTCGATAGCCTCTTTGCAGGCGTCCTGATACGCGCGATTTACATCGCGAAGGTCTTCAGGGTCGAGCTGCTGGGATAGCTCAGTCGAGCCCACCAGATCACAGAACATCACCGTGAGCTGGCGGCGCTCTGCATGCGAAGTGACAGGTGTCGCAGTACGAGGAATGGTTTCAGGGAGCGGTGTCGCCAGTTCGCGCTCAAGTTCTCCGATCGCTTTGAGGAGTTTCTTGCGTGGGCCGAGTGGAAGGCCCAGCTTTTCCAGATCCTCGTCCGTGAGGTCAGGGAGGACCTCGTGATCAATCTGTTGCTCAGCGAAGACTGAAGCAAACTGGCCCAGACCAAGCTCCTCCAACCATTTTCCGATGTTTTCGGACATCCGCGAAACCGCCGTTTCCGGGTGCAGCTATTGTTCGAGAAGTGCCTATATTACTTGCTAGTCGTCAATCCGGTAAGTCTTGCGAAGCGGACATTGATCCAAATGCAGTCACCAGCACCGCGACCCCGACAATCCAGAGGGCCAAATGATGAAAGAATTGACAACTGGAGCAAGCTGCTCGTGATTATTTTCGGCATTTTAACCTCGCCGGCCGAAATCGACCAGAAGCGGTCAACTTAGTATCCACTCTATCGTCTTGCTATTATCATCCGGTCGTTTATTTGACTGGGGGCGGCATTGACCATAGAACGGCAGGCCGGCGCGGCCGATACGCAAAGAATCCGGCAACTGGTGACCAGCTATCAGGCCGCAAGAGCATTGTTAGCAGCTCACGAACTGGGTGTGGTCGAGTTGCTGGAAAGTGGTTCGAAGAGCGCGGAGGAATTGGCGCGCGCAACTCGCACGCACGCGCCGTCCCTTTATCGCTTCCTGCGTGCTCTGAGCACCATCGATCTGGTCGAAGAAGACAGCGAAGGACGATTCTCATTGGGGCCCCTCGCAAGTGGTCTTCGTGATGCAGCCCGGATCGGCGTTGAGAGCTATCGGGCTTGGGCGGAATTGCCCTTCAGCCTGAGGACGGGAAAGCCGGCGTTCCCCGAGGTATTTGGCAAGTCATTCTATGAATACCTCTCGGACGACGAGGCGCGCGCCGCGCACTTCGACAGCGCACTCGCCGCTGTATCTCGGGATTGGACCCCGGCAGTACTTGAAGCTTACGACTTTGGCGTGTTTGGCACTGTGGCTGATATCGGTGGCGGTCGTGGTACATTCTTAGCCACGCTGCTGGAAACCTATCCCACCATGAAGGGTACGCTCTTCGATATGCCACACGTGGTCGAACACGCGGGGCCGATCCTCGAAGGCGCCGGAGTCGCCGAGCGTTGTCGCTGCGTCGGTGGTAGTTTCTTCGAGTCCGTCCCAAGAGGCGCCGACGCTTACACTCTGTGCAACCTACTTACCGACTGGAACGACAAACACGCGACAGCCATTCTGAAATCCTGCAAGCGGGCGATGCCTCCGCACGCCAGGATCTTGGTTATCGATCGCGTGCTCCCGCCGCCGGGGGACCCGAACCGGGGGACCATGGCGTTCCTCGACCTTTTCTTTTTGGTTCTTGAAGGAAGCTCGATACGAACGTCGGACGATTTCACCCGAATCCTTGCAGCAACCGGGCTCGAGGTTTCGAACGTCATCCCGACCGCGACCACATTCAGCATCCTGGAAGCACGGCACGATTGATAGCTGTCGAGCATGTTCTCTATCTAAATGACTGCTTCGAGTTGTGGTTTCCGAATATTCATGTTGCCTTGGAAAGGTAGTAATGAAGGAGTCCTTAAGAACATAAAGCGACCTTCAGATGACCGATAGATGGATTACTTATATGGTCAAACAGAATCCCTTGCCGTTCGTTCACCGTTTTTCTGTACCGAAGCGAAAACGGGATTACTCGAAATATCTGTCCGCCGCTCTTTTTGCCGTAATGACCTCGGTGGCAGCTGGCGAGTTACATTCGCCAGGATCTACATTTAAGGATTGCGAAGTATGTCCAGAAATGATCGTTATACCAGCCGGATCAGTCCAGATTGGAGCGCCGTTTGCAGAAGGAGGAGATGACGAGTGGCCGATTCATGATGTTGTCATCTCACGACCTTTTGCTATCGGTAAGTACGAAGTCACAAGATTTGAATTTGCGATGTTCGTGGAAGCTACAGAACATAGCATTGGCTTTTCGTGCCAGTACTTGGCAGAAGTTGGTTGGGAAGAAGGAGTTTCATGGCGCAACCCCGGTTTTCGTCAGTCTAATCGTGACCCGGTAGTATGCGTGAACTGGGAAGATGCTAAAGATTATGTCGAATGGTTGTCGCAAAAGACGGAGCAGACATACCGACTACCCAGTGAGGCTGAGTGGGAATATGCTGCGCGGGCAGGAGGAGTCGACCGATTTTTCTTTGGAAACTCGGTGAGCATGCTCTGCAGATATGGCAACGGCGTGGATGCCAGTTCAGAGTTTAAATGGCGAAACAAAGAATGCGAAGACGGCTATGGTGCTCGTACAGCTCCTGTCGGCAGTTTTCTCCCCAACAAATTCGGTTTGTACGACACCATCGGGAACGTATGGGAATGGCTGGAGGATTGCTGGAACGACGACTATACCGGCGCACCGGCCGATGGAAGGAGTTGGAACACAGGTGATTGCAGTAATCGTGGTACTCGAGGGGGATCCTGGCTTAACGATCCAAGGTTCTTGCGTTCGGCACACCGCAATAGGCTATTCAATGCATATAGAAAATACAATACTGGGTTTCGCGTCGTCAGGGAAATCGCCGACTAACTGACTAGAGCCTATCGATCACATATGTCGGCTCTGGATCCAACCCTGGTTTTCGCGATGCTCTCGAATCACGCCCCATGATGCTCTAATTAGTAGTTTCGTTTCCGCGGCTTCGATCGGATCCAGCCGTTCGCTGCCTTTTGAGCCCATTCGCTGCACTGTACAACTATTCTGCAATCCGTTAGGCCGAGATCGGCCAGGTGTAGACATATGACGTACCCGAAAACCAGGGTCGTGAACGTCCGGAGCTGCCCCTTTTGCTGCCGAGTTTCTACATCGGCACGTGCGTAGGGATCGATTAATCACGGCCAGCTTATCTCATCCTTCTCTGTGTTCCTGTGCCCTCATGCTCCCGCTCTATGATCCCATTGATTCCACAATAGATTCGGTGCCGGTGAGTGGACTCGAAGCACCGACCTACTGAATGCGTATCAGCCGCTTCACCCCTCGATTCAAGGGCTTACGAACAAAAGGGAGGGGAAATGTGAAAGACTGGTGGGTCTTGACAGCGCCTTTCGATCGGGAAGATAGTGTGTAAATCAGGCGCGATTCCGCGCAAGCGACCCGCGCTGCGTTTCGTGGCGGTGACGCCCCGGCATAATAAGAAGTCCATCGTTTGGAGGAGGTGCCTTATGGTCCGCAATGGGTTGCGTTCGGCCACACGCCGCATCAACCAATCCCGAGAATGCGCCATGAAAACGGCACTGGTGAGTTATCTGTTCCTTGTCGTGGGCGCCATCTTCGCTCCCATGAACTCGGTCCCGGCAGGAAGCAACGAACTACGCGTCGCCATGATTCTATGGCGTGGAGAAACCAAGGCAGAGCAAGGATTTACACATGGATTAAAGGAGCTGGGTTACTCCGTACAGTACACAGTCATGAATGCGGGGCAGGACAAGACGAAATTAGGGCACCTATTAAAGGAGGACTTGACGCCCAAACTTAAGGACTTCGATTACATCTACACCTTCGGCACAACTGTGTCCAAATCGACACGGTTCATCGTTCGAGATCAGGTTCCTCAAATTTTTAACATCGTCGCCGCACCGGTGAAGGCCGGAATCGTTCGAACAATGCAATCATCGGGCGGCAACATAAGCGGCGTCAGCAACACCATTCCGCTGTCGCTACAAATCCAAACCGCCTTGAGAGCGGTCAAGTTCAACCGACTCGGGTTAATTTTTAATCCTCGCGAAAAGAACTCGATGGCGATACGCAAGAATCTAAAGGAGATGTCCGCGCGTTTTGGACTTGAAGTGATAGATTTTCGGTCTCCTCCTACGGAGAATGCATTGCTGCAAAGCCTTGAGAAACTCAAGACCAAATCGGTCGTCGTGGATGCCATCTACTTGCCGCAGGACTCTTTTATCGTTTCAAAAGCTGAATTAATCGGCGCTGCACTCATATCTGCAAAAGTAATAAGTATCGGTTCCATCAAAAAGTACATAGACAAGGGCGCTCTAATGGGCGTGGTTCCCGACTATTACCAGCTAGGAAAAGCCGCGGCAACTATTGTAGATAAACATCAAAAAGGGGAAAAACTGAAGGACATCCCCGTTTACACAGAGATACAACCTCTGCTGGTAATCAACAAAACCACCAGCCAGCTGCTAAATGTTAAGATACCCGCAGACCTGCTAAAAGGCGCGGTTATCGTAGAGTAATCTGGGCTGCGTAGAAATTTTTGAGAGAAGAGAGACGGGGAATCTTTTCAGAGGCCCGCTTCTGACCAGCTCTGGCCGATCGGGATGATTGAATGGGCCGTCAGGTCTCGAAGGTTCGAGTTCGACTTGTTCTTGCCAGTCGATATTCAGCAAGCTGAGCTTCCGGTAGTTACGCTGTTTTTGAAAAAGCGAATCTTCTAACAGTTGATGAAAGGCTCGCAAACCAGCTCGACTTCTTCTAAAACCGAAACAATCCCGAAGCACTAGGAACTGGCGAGCGAGCCCGTCTTGGTGGCAATGAATCTCCCATGGACAAGGTCTCTTCTCACTTATTGCGCCAGCCACACGTTGGCGAGATCCTGGGGGATATAGTGGCTCGGGCCCACCTTCCACCCGCGGACGATGGAGCGGTGGGGGATGATGCGGTACCACCAATGGGTGACAAGCATGTGCGCCTGCTCATCGAGTGCTCTCTTTTCGAATTGCCGCATCAGTCGCCGCTGCTCGGCCACGTCGGCGGTGCGATCCATCTTGTCAGCAAGATCGTCGAGCACGCGGTCTTTGTAGTTCGCAAAGTTGAAATCGGAGCGATCATTCGAGATGAACTTCGAGATGTCGAGGATCGGATTTACCACTGCGCTAGTTTGCCAGTCGATGCTCACCTGGAAATCCGGATCTCCTCTTCGGAGCGTCTTGAAAAAAAGCTTGGTCGGCTGCACCCACAGTTCGGCGTTGAGGCCAATGGTGCGCCACTGGTTGATGAGCCAGGCGCCAACGATCTTGTAGGGCTGGTCCACAGGGCGCATATGGAATCTGAAGGCAAAACCGTCCGGCACTCCGGCCTCGCGCAAAAGGCGGCGTGCTTCTGCCCGCGACTTCTCGAGATCCGGCCAATAGCCGGCGATTTTCTGTAGCTCCTCCCGCGTCGCCGCGAGCGGGTGGCCGGGGAAGACGGTGCCGCCGACGGCCTTCACGACAGCGATCCGGGAGAGGTGCTTTGAGCCGCCCCAGCGGTCGATGGCCAGGGTGAGGGCACGGCGCACGCGGGGGTCGTCGAAGGGCTTGACCAGGTGGTTGGGGACGACGAGGAGATAGGTGCTCCAGTCGGACTCCTGCACCGTGATCTGGTCCCCCAGGGCGCGCTTCAGGATGTCGCGGCTGCGGGGCGGGAAGCCGCGGAACTCGATCATGGCCTGATTCTTGCGGATGGCCTCCACGCGTCTCGACTGTTGATTTTCGAAGATGGCGCGGAAGCCGTCCAGGTAGGGTTTCCCTTCATGATGGTAATCAGGGTTACGCTTGCCCTCGATGAAGGCCCCGGGTTTCTCTTGCGTGAAGATGAACGGCCCGGAGCCCAGGATGTTCTTCTCATACCAATGCATGTCCTTGGCGAGCTTCTCTGCGCTGTAGATGTAGTTGTAGGGGTTGGCCAGGGCGGGAATGAAGGTCGAGGAGGGGTATTTGAGCGCGAAGGTCACCGTGTGCTCATTCTCGGCGTAGACCTTCTCCACCATGCTGTAGAAGGCTTTCCGCGCGCTTCGTACGCCCGGCGGAGGGAAGATGATTTTATTGAAACTGGCCACGACATCGCGCGCGGTCACGGGCTCGCCGCCCCAAAAGCGGGCGTTCCTGCGCAGCCTGAAGGTATATTTCCTGCCCCCGTCCGTCGATCCTGGCACTTCCAGGGCCAGGTCGCCGACGAAATCGGTGGTGGAAGAGGGATTTTCCGGGTTCACCCGAATGAGGACGCTGTAGAAGGGCCTGGTCGGGTGAAGCATCGCAAAGGTGAATTCGCGGTGGCCGTCGAAACTCGGCGGATAGGATGCCACCACGAAGGTCAGGATGCCGCCGCGCTTGGGCGTCTCAGCGGCGAGGGCGTCAACCACCGGGAGGGCCAGCATGAATGCCAGGGCCAGGGCGATCCTGCGCATTCGCAGGCTGCTCCTCTCAATCCACCACCGAACCGCAATATTTAAGCGGATTTTCTTCATTGGTTATCCTCCTCAGTTACTAAGCTTACTGTCCCCCGCTACTCTTACGACCTGATAAATCATCACCTCGTCCCTGACATTTTTAAGCTGCTTCTTGCCGATCTCTTTTGTTGAAAATTGCTCCTCGATTCTCTGGGCCGTCTCCGGCCCGACAAGGATTGTTCCTCCCTCAGCAACCCCGGCGATGCGTGCGGCCAGATTGATCACCGGTCCCAATGCGGTATACGTCCAGCGCGCGCCGCTCGTGCCTTCCAGTTTTGTTGGGCCAAGTAACGCAACGCCTGAGTTAATGCCGATGTGAACCGATATGGGCTCGAAAATACCTTTGAGCTGTTCATTAAGATCATCAGTCCTTTGCAAGATCTCCAGCGCCGCCTTCGTTGCTTTGATAGCATGTTCTTTAGGGGCCGCGCCAGGAAAGACCACCATCAATCCATCACCACTCGTTTCGGTGACATCGCCTTCATGAGTGTGGATGCAATCAAGGAAACGAGAGAAGTATTTCTCTACGACAAAATCAGCCGTTTGCCGCATATCCTCGCTCAGCTTCGTGTAGCCGGTTATATCCACAAACACTGCAGACATGTCTTGATCGGCTTTCTCGAGCTGGGGAGCTTCCGGGTTCTCCTCGATCTGCCGTTTGACCGATTGGGGCACGAATTTAGCCAGGTACTCTTGTGCGCCCTTTAGTCTGTCGACCTTACGTTCGACGGTTTCTTTAAGCCGCAAGGACGTCCGAATCCGGGCGAGCAACTCATCGCGATTGACCGGCTTTGTGAGAAAGTCGTCCGCACCAGCCTCGATTCCCTTGATGCGATCGTCAACCTCACCCAGTGCGGTCATTATTACTATAGGGATAAGCCGCGTCTCCGCATCGTCCTTGAGCTTCCTGCACACATCAAATCCGTTCATAATCGGCATCATTACATCCAGCAAGATGAGGTCCGGCGATTCATTGTTGACTTTCTCCAACGCCTCCTCGCCATTGTATGCTTTGACGATTTCGTAGCCTCGCGGAAGCAATATTGCTTCCATTAACTTAACGTTCGTTTCTTCGTCATCAACGACAAGAATCTTGGCTTTTGGATCGGTCATTGGCCTCGATTAACGCTCATCGGTCATCAGTACAGATTTCAGAACGCTGCCGTTACGATTGCGCACTGAGGTGGTTCTCAACAACTTTTCGAAGCTCCTTTATGTCTAGAGGTTTGGCGAGATAAGCGTTAAAACCGTCAGCGAGTAATCGCTCACGATCTCCTTTCATGGCAAACGAGGTCACGGCGATGATCGGAATCTGTCGGGTCTTTTCATCGGCCTTTAGAACTTTCATCGCCTCATGGCCGTCCATCTTTGGTAGCTGGATGTCCATAAGGATTAGCGCAGGTTGCCGCTCACGTGCAAGCGTGATTCCCGCCTCTGCGGATTCCGCCTCGAGGGTTTCGTAACCTTTGAACTGCAAGACATCGCGAGTCAGTTTCAGGTTCTTCGGGTTGTCCTCGACAATCAAGATAAGTGCGCCACTCATGTTTACCTCCCACCCTCATGTGCTTTGCTCTGTCAGGCTGTTCATGTTCATGACTCAGGCGCGTCCTTTGATTCTTGACTGCCTTTGACCGGAAGCGTGAATGTAAAGGTGCTGCCGTGACCTCGAGTGCTTTCGACCCATATCATTCCACCATGCAGCTCCACAAATTTCTTAGTGAGCGCGAGACCCAACCCGGTCCCTTCCGGTTTATCCGTAAGTCCTCGCTCTACTTGCTGGAACTCCTCAAAGATCCGTTGCTGATCTTCGTGGGCGATACCGACGCCGGAATCCCACACGGCGATCTCTATAACCGAGTCGGATTTTCGTGCCCGGATGCCCGCTTCTCCCTTATCCGGGGTGAACTTCATCGCATTGGAGAGAAGGTTAAAGACGATTTGCTTGACCTTCCGCTCATCTGCCGCGATCGTGTCGATGTTGTCGGCCATATCGAGCGACAGCCTTATATCGTGTCTGAGGGCGCGTTCCCTGACTACCACCAAAGTGCCCTCCAGTAATTGTCGAAGGTCAACCTTCTCCAACTCTACCTCTAACTTACCGGCTTCGATCTTGGAAAGATCAAGAACATCGTTTATCAGGTTGAGCAAATGCTTGCCGCTGGTGAATATGTCGTTCAGATAATCCTCTTGTTTGTCATTCAGGTCGCCGAACATCTTCTCCAGGAGCACCTCGGAAAATCCTATGATGGCATTCAACGGCGTGCGAAGCTCGTGTGACATGTTCGCGAGAAACTGCGACTTATGCTGGCTCGCGATCTCGAGCTCCCGACTTTTATCTTGAAGCTCGCGGAACAGTCGTGCGTTTTGGATCGCAAGCACCGATTGCGCGGCGAAGGTCTGCAGAAGGTTGACTACTTCTACGGGGAACTCGCCCAAAACTCGCCGATACACGACCAGGCCACCCAGCAACCGCGATTCCCGAAGCAACGGAACCGCAAGCAGTGAGTGAAAGCCGGCCTCTACCAGAACATCTCTGACCTGAAGCGCCGCGAACAGCCGATCCTGGTGAATGTCTGCAATCTGGCAAGGTGCTTGAGTCGCGGCCGCGCGCCCAAGAGCGCCTTCCCCGATACGGATGGGTGCCTTTCGCAGCGCTTCGAGATGCGTTGGCGAAATGCGATGCGCGGCTCTGACGTGGAACGTTTGATTGGCCTCGTCGAATTCGTAGATGATGCCACCTTCGCTTCCCGAGAGCGCGGCCGCACGCGTGACGATGGTGGTAAGAACCATCTGTAGATCGATGCTGGAATTGACCGCCTGGCTGACTTCACCAAGTGCCTTCAGCTCTTCTACGGATCTCGCCAGCTGGTGGGTACGATTCTCGACTTTCTGCTCCAGGGTACGGCTGTATTCCTCAACTTGGTCTTTGCTCTCGCTGAGCTCGCCGAATAGCTGCTTGATCGATTCCCGCATGACATTGAGGCTTTTGGCTAAGCTGCCGACCTCGTCGCTACTGCCCGTGTTGATAGAGGTTTCCAAATCACCATTTGCGATCAATGAGGCAGACTCCTGCAATTGCCAAAGAGGCCGGGAGATATACCTTCTCGTTATGATGATGGAAGTGAGTGAAATGGCCACGATGATTAAAACCGTTAAGGCAATGATCGCGTAAATTTGCAAGAGGATCTGTCTTCTTTCCGTCTCGCGCGCGAGGACGATTTGGATCGTACCAACTTTGCTTCCCTCAAATAGAATGTCCGAGGATTTGCTGATAAAGTCAGAGGATCGCTCAGGGGAGGAAATATCTTTCTCGTCAAACCCTCGGCTCTTTCTCTCGACAATCGCCTGGCCACCCCATAAGACCTTCGCGTAAACCATGGCTTCATCAAGGAATAGTGCGCCTAGAAAATCGTCGACCACGTCGTTGTCGAGATTCCACAATGGCGTGGGCAAACTTATCTGGGCGAGCTTCAGAGCATTGTCCAAGCGGGCTTCTAACTCGTCGTCAATTCTGGCGGTATTCAAGAAAATCGCGATGATGGCAAAGCCGAACAAAAACAACGTTACTACACCGATCAACGCGTAACTGAAACGACGACTGATGCTTTGACTGTCTTTAGATTGGCCGTACTGGCGCATAAAGCGTTCGCGGCTGGCGCCTGAAGCTGGGGTGGATCTATCAATGGTGGAACGTTCCATGGAATCTCGTCTTACAATGCACGATTGCCCGATGGGTTCGACCCGGCGAACCGGGAATCCGCCAAATGTCCACCAATATGCAGTACTAATTTGGTCGCCGCGAACGAATGGTCTGGAAGGATAACGCCGCCGACGATCTTCACGCCGTCATGCTCTGCCAGAAACTCAGAACCTCGCCAGCCGTCAACGGCAGAGGTGAGTGCTTGGCAGAGTTGCGAGTCCCCGATCGACTTCAGAAAACCGTTGGGTGCTATGAGTGGTGCGTAGCGCCGATCGACACCCCGTACCGTGATCTGATCTGGCAAGGCACACTTGAGAGAGTCCCGGCTCTTGGGCGAAAAGCCAGGGAACTCGATCATGGCCTCCCCCTTGCAATTCGACACCACGTGGAGCGACCGGTGCTTGGCGAAAATGATCTGGTCGTCGTCCAAGTAGGGCAGGCCCTGGTGATAAGAATCGGGACTGCCCCACAGGGTCAGCGGCCTGACTCCGTGGCGAAAGTGGGTGAAGGCGAAAGTATACGCCTATTGACACACCAGTGCGTCCACCTTGATTGATGACCTTTTCCTGGATAATCAATGGCCTGCCGCCGGCTTCCTTGTAGGATTAATGAAACCATTCTCGAGTGGGTCAATCGCCCCTCCGGAACTGGCGTCTGAGCCTCCGTGAATTCTGCTGATAGAATTCTGGTGATGACATACCCCGATTTCTCAAGGGATCAACCTCGCTTTCAATCGCAACCGTTCTCGCGGATCCCCGTCTAGCTGCCGCAGTTTCCGCGGAGTTAGAAGAGGTTGAGGCGAAGCTCGCCGATGGCCGGGCTGTCAAGGGAGCGTTGGCCGGCCTGGGGGCTAGGCCAGGGGCAGCATCCTTCTGGTCAATGAGTGGTGGGGGCTCGTGTAAGAGCGACGATGCCCGCAAGAGCTGCGGGTGTCAGGTTGGGTGAAGGATCCTGGTACGGATACTGGTATGGGGTAATCCGTCAGGTGGTAGACGGCGATTTTGCTGGCTTTTCTCAGGTCCAATCGCAGCCGTAACCACCCGATCCGCGTACGAGGAAATCGACAAATTGAGCGACTGATTGAGCCACTGATCCTGACGTTCGCTCGCTACGCCCATCCATCCACGATACTATCTTCAACGACTGCCTCCACAAGTCCAACAGCAAGGCTTATTTGTGGCTGAACAACCGGCACGCAAGCTCGCCGTCATCCTTCACGCCGATGTAGTAGGTTCTACCGTATTAGTCCAACGCGACGAGCGCCGGGCCCACGAGCGCATTACCAGCGCCTTCCGACGTTTTTCACAGACGATCCAAGAGTATGGCGGTCAGGTCCACGAGATCCGTGGCGATGCCTTGGTCGCTGAATTTTCCCGCGCCTCGGACGCGGTGTGCGCAGCGATAGCTTTTCAACAAGGAAACACCGCGCATAACAAGACTCTTGATGACAACATCATTCCCGAGATTCGCATTGGTATCAGTTTGGGCGAGGTCATTATGGCCGACAACACTG
>Ga0255058_10000434_pt1 | contig 24794 bp, 20 predicted proteins | sample Cases_109_9_MG_FD_188637 | JGI IMG/M metagenome (GOLD analysis project Ga0255058, IMG submission 188637) | Seawater microbial communities from Amundsen Gulf, Northwest Territories, Canada - Cases_109_9 | ecosystem: Environmental > Aquatic > Marine > Gulf | place: Canada: Northwest Territories... | reverse complement strand
GGCGCAGCTCTCCTATATCGACCTCGCGACCGGACAGACGATACAGGTTGGCGACCTGAGCCTTGCGGCGACTCTGCCGGGGCTTGCCAGGCCGTTGGACCTGGCGGGCGGATTCGTCCTCAACGATAGGCGCGTAGGCCTGCAGCTTGGTATCTCCTCGCCGCGGGCCTTGGTGGAGGAAGGCCAGACACAGCTCGACGCCCGGCTCGAGGCGGAGTTACTGCAGGCAGTCGCCAATCTCACGCTCAGCCGCGCGCCGAAGCTTCTGGCGGATGGCTCGGCCAGTCTGGAGATCGGATCGGTCGGGGATCTGCTTGCTTGGCTCGACCAGCCGCTGCCGGAAGGTCAGCCGGACCCGGGTCCGCTGAAAGTTGCCGCGAGTTTCGGGACCGAAGGGGACCGGGTCGTCCTGCAGGAAGCGGTCATCGCGGGCGATGGCCTCGACGCGACGGCGCGCGGCAGCGTCGATACCGGCGGCGATATCCTGCGCCTGGCCTTCGAGGTGGAGAGCGGTTTGCTCGACATCGACCGTTATCTGCCGCCGCGCGATGCCAGCGTGCCGGCCGGCCGGCCAATGGGGCGTGATCACGACGGGCGGCGCCACGATCCCATGAAAGGCCTCTCGGACGAGCCCTTCGATCTGGCGGGTCTGCAGGGCACCGAGGCCGATATCCGGGTATCGATCGGCGGCGTTCGCGCCATGGGCTACGAGGTGGGCCAAATCGGCTTCACGGCACGCCTGGCGGGCGGGGTGATGAAGGCCGACCTGGAACGCCTGGAACTCTATGGCGGCGGCGTGACGGGAACGCTCGTACTCGATGGCTCGGGTGAGGAGTTGGGTGTCGACACCGACGTCGCCATCGACCAGGTGGACCTGGGTAAGCTCGCCGCGGTCGGCGCCGCGGGCGAGGCGCCCGTCGCCGGGGTCGCCTCGGGCAGCCTGGCGCTTTCCGCCCGTGGCCGTTCCCCGCGGGCGCTGGTCCAGGCCTTGCAGGCCGATCTCGATTTCAAGCTCGGCAACCTCGACGTCAAGAATGCCGCGGCGGCGGCGCTGACCGGGCTCGATGTGAACGTGGCAATACCGGGCCTGTCCCAGCCGCCCGCCATTTCCGGCGCGGCGGTCTACAATCGGCGCAAGGTTACGCTCGGCGTCGGTCTGGATCCGCTCGACAAGGTCCTGTCCGGCGACCCCTTCGCCCTCAAGGTGGCTCTCGACTCCGATCTCGCGGTCCTCAGCTTCGACGGCATGGTGCAACAGCAGCCCTTGCCGGGGGCCGATGGCGCCTTCGCTTTCGCCGCGCCCTCCATGGGCAAGCTATTGAGTTGGCTCGGCGAGCCTCTCCCCAAGGGCCAGCCCGACCCCGGGCCGCTGAAGATCGCTGCCGAGCTGGCCGCCGACGGCAGCCGCGTCGAGCTGACCAAAGCGACGATCGAGGGTGACGACATGCAGGTGACGGCCAGCGGCCTGATCGAGATGGCCGACGACCGCAAACGGGTCGCGCTCGATATCTCTGGCGGATTCCTGGACATCGACCGCTATCTGCCGCCGCCGGCGCCCAAGGCCGCCGACGCCGCCGCTGCCGACATGGCCGCAGCGCCTGAACCCGCGGCCGGTGGAGACCCCCTGGCCGCCTTGCCCGACGAGCCCATCGACCTCTCCGCGTTGAAGGCGCTCGAGGCCGACATCAAGGTGACCCTGGAAGGTATCAGAGTAGCCGGCTTCGAGTTGGCGCCGATCGAGATGAAGGGCGGTGCCGCGGGCGGTGCATTGACCCTCGAGGTCGTACAGCTGGGGCTTTATGGCGGCAATGCCGCCGGGCGCATCGAGCTGGCCGAAAGCGGCGGCGGTCTTGCGGCCGATGCGGTACTTCAGGTGACGTCGCTCGACCTTGCGCCCTTGATGGCGGCAGCCGGCATGAGCCCGGCGCCGATCACCGGGATCGCCGGGCTCGATCTGACGGCCAAAGCCACGGGCCGTTCGCCGCGTGCCTTGGCCGAGAGCCTCTCGGCCAAGGTTGCCGCGGCGCTCGACCAGGCGAGCCTGGCGGCGATGGACGGGAGCAGCATCGACGGCCTGCGTGCCGATCTCGACCTGCCGGGGATGGCGAAGGCGACCAAGGTCAAGGTGGCGATGCGCTTGAACGGCGAGCCGGTGGATTTCAATCTTTCAGTCGATACGCCCAAGCAGGCGATGAGCGGCGAGGCCTTCGGGATCGATCTCGCGCTTGCCTCCGCTCCGATGGCGGCGGGCATCAAGGGGACGGTCCAGCAACAGCCGGTACCGGGCTTGGATGGCGCGCTCTCCGCCGACATCCCGTCGCTCGGTGCCCTGCTCTCTTGGCTCGGTCAGCCCTTGCCCGAAGGGCAGCCCGACCCTGGCCCGGTAAAGCTGGCCGGGTCGTTGGCCACCGACGGTGGCAAGGTCACGCTGAAGAGCCTCGACATCGAAGGAAAGGCGGCCAAGGCGACGGCGAACGGCTTCGTCGATCCGACCGGCAACGTGACCCTGTTCGGCGGTGAGGTGCAGATCGCCAACCTCGACCTCAATGCTTATCTGCCGCCGCCGGCCAAGAAAAAGTCGCCGGCGGAGGATGCGGCCCCCGCCGACGCCGGACCGAAGGGCTGGAGCACGGAGCCCATCGATTTCTCGCCCCTGAAATCGGCCGAAGGCAAGGTGAACGTGACCACGGGACCGGTTACCTACCGCAAGGTCAAGGTGCTGGAGAGTGCTGCCGAGGTTACGCTCGACGGTGGCGTGCTCAACGCTACCGTGGGCAAGTTGATCTTCGACCAGGGAAGCGCGAAAGCCAACGCGAGGGTCGACACCGCCGGCAAGACGCCGAAGATCGCCTACGATGTCGCGCTAACCGACATCCAGTCGAAGCCTTTCTTGGAGACCTTTGCCGATATGGACCGGCTCTCCGGGCGCCTCTCTTTTTCCACCAACGGCCGCACCGCCGGCACCAACGAGAAGGAGCTGGTCTCCAACTTGAACGGCGATGGCGCCTTCAAGTTCACCGACGGCGCCTATAAAGGGTTCGACCTGGCCGGGACCTTGCGCAACGTCGGGTCCCTAGGCATCGCATCGGGGGGCGAACAGCCGTCGACCGACTTCTCTGAAATGGGCGGCAGCTTCACCATCGTGAACGGCCTTATGAACAACCAGGACTTTAAGATGCTGGCGCCCTTGGTTCGGGTCGGCGGCGCCGGCGATGTCGACATGCCGCCGCGGACCTTGGACTATCAGGTTAACGCGAAGCTGGTTGGCACAACCCAAGGCCAGGGCGGCGATGAGGCGATCGCCGGGCTTCCCATCCCGATTCGCGCCAAGGGGTCATGGGACAACCCCAAGATCGAGGTCGATTGGGCCAGCGTCTTCCAGGCCGCCGCCCTCGATCCGGCGCGGCTGTCGGCCATGCCGGAGGACATGAAGGGCCTGGCCGAGGGCTTCGGCGTCGCCATACCGGGCCTTGGCGGCAGCACGACCGGCGAGAGCGGGGGCGAGGGTGCCTTGGGAGGAGTCCTCAATCAGCTCCTCGGCGGCGGTGACAGCGGGTCGAGCACGGCGCCGGCGGAGGGCGGAACCGAATCCGAACCGTCGGGCGGCGAGGAGGAGAAAAAGCCCCTGTTTGACCCGGGTACGTTGCTGAAGAAGCTCTTCTAGTCGGGTCAACGCAGGCGATCGATCACCGCATAGAGCGCATCGAGGTTCGAAAACCCCAGCTTGCGGCAGCGTTCGGGCGACCAGCCTTGGGCCGGATCGGGGGTGACCGCGCTGTCCTTGAAGGGCATCTCCAGGGTCATGGCGAGACAGCCGAAGGTCTCTGCCGCGTGGTTGGCGGCCATCGAGAGATTGGCCTTCCCCGGCTGATTTTCGGGATAGCCGTGCTCGATCTGGAAATCGGGGTTGGCCTTCACCAAGGCCGCCTTGTAGTCGTTCGTCAGCTCGCGCTGGCGCTCGTCGAGGGCCGGGATGCCGAAGGTGTTGGCGATGAAGTTGTAGGGCAGGGCCTCGTCGCCATGCACGTCGAGCAGAAAGTCGACGCCGGTTTTCCGCATACGCTCACGCACCAGAAAGACCTCGGGGCTTTGCTCCATACTCGGATCCGACCACTCGCGGTTCAGGTTGGCGCCGGCTGCGTTGGTGCGCAGGTGGCCGCGGCGGCCGCCGTCCGGGTTCATGTTCGCGACGATGTGGAACGTGGCCCGTTCAAGGAGCGCCCGCGCCAGCGGGTCGCGTTCGTCCAGGAGGCGCTTCACGAAGCCCTCCATCCACCATTCGGCCATGGTCTCGCCCGGGTGCTGACGGGCGATGACCCAGCAGACCTTTCGTTCACCGGCGGTCCCGGCCTCGGGCGCAGCGATGGTGAGCAGATCGAGATCCTGCCCGTCGAGCGTGGTTCCCAGGACCTCTGAGGTGCAGGTCCTGAATTTGAGGCACTGTCCGATCAAATCGGCATGCCGCTCCATCGAATAGGGGGCGAAATAGGCGTAGTAGACCGAGTCGAACTCCGGTCGGTGGGCGATGGTGAGGACCGTGCCGTCGAATTCGGTCGGCACGCGAAACCAGGTCTTCCGGTCGTAGCTCGCGACAGCGCGGTAGTCTCTCCAGCCCGCCGCGTAGGAGGCCTTGCCGGCATTGAGGATGTTCAACCGGCAATCCCGGTCGCTCGCCCCGGTCAAGCGGAAGAAGAACCACTGAAAGAATTCCGAGTCCTTGTCCGGGCGGATCTCAAGATGAACGTTCGCCGGGTCGTCGGTGGAAATCACACGAATGTTGCCGCCGTCGAAATTGCTCGTTATCCGCATGTCCACGACCGTTCCTGCCCCGTTGGATGAAAATCTCAGGGCGAGATGATAGCCACTTTATCGAGGTTGACGAGCCCCATATCAATTGTCGAGGCGCGATCGGGAAAAGCTCTCGGCTGCGCGGCTATTCCGCCGCCGCGGCGACCTCGGAAATACGGCCAACGACCGCCTCGTTGCCGCGGCAAGGGCGCGGCGGCACGTTCAGCGACAGCAGCAAGGAGACGACCGCCATCGCCGTACCGGCGAGGAAAACGGCGGGCGGCGAATGAAGCCAGATGTAACCAAAAAGCACCGGGATCACCACGGCCGCGATGTGATTTATGGTGAACCCGACGCTGGCCGTGGCGGCGATGTCTTTCGGGTCCGCGATCTTCTGGAAATAGGTCTTGATGGCGATCGCCAGTGCGAAGAAGAGGTGATCGACAACATATAAGCCCGCGGCAAGCGCGGCGTCCTCGACGAAAGCATAGGCGGTGAACACACCGATCAGGCCCAGGTATTCGAAGACCAGCGCTTTGCGCTCTCCCAGGCGGTGGATAAGACGGCCGACGCGTGGGGCGAGCCAGATGTTGATGGCCGCGTTCAGCAGGAATAACAGCGCGATCTCGCCGACATCGAAGCCGAACTTCTCGACCATCAGAAAGCCGGCGAAGACGATGAAGATCTGGCGCCGCGCCCCGGACATGAAGGTCAGGGCGTAGTAGAGCCAATAACGCCTTCTGAGGATCATCGTCTTGTGCTGCGTGACCTCCTCCGGGTAGGTCGGAAAGGCGAACCAGCACCATATCGCCACCAGCGCCGTGATGCCGCCGCCCAGAAGATAGACGGCTGCGTAGTCGAGGCCGGCCAGGTCCGAGGCCAGCCAGATGAGCGCGAACGTGATGATCGAGGTGAAGGAGCCCACGGCGATGATGCGGCCCAGAACCTCGGGCGCGCGGTCGCGCGCCAACCATTGCAGCGACAGGGAGGTCTGAAGCGTCTCGTAGTAGTGATAGCCGAGCGACATCGCCACCGTGGTGACGTAGAGACCGACGACGCTGGGAAAGAAACCGGTCACCGCGGTCCCCAGCCCCAGCAAGAGCAGGGAACCGAGGGCCAGGCGTTGCTCGCGGATCAGGAGCAGCAGGAAGACCACGGCGAAGGCCAAAAACCCCGGAACCTCGCGAAGGGATTGCAGGATGCCGATCTCCGCACCGGTAAAGGCCGCCCGCTCGATGGCGAAGTTGTTGAGCAACGCCTGCCAGGTGGCAAAGCTCAAGGGCACGGCTCCGGCCATGATGTAGAGCAGGATTTCGGGCCGTCGCCAGCCCTGTTGGGGTGCCTCGGATCGCGTTGCCATGCCGGCATAGATAGGCTTTCGACATTTGCCCGTCTTGCGCTATACTGCCAAATAATGATGAAATTCAGCCAACCTGATCGATCGGACCATCCGGGCCAGGACCGAGATGCGGCGCGCCCCGTGGTGGCCTTGGCCAGCGAGGTCGAACGCGAGGGCGGCTTTCCATGGCACCGGCACTACCGCGCTCAGCTCATCTTCGCCGCCGAGGGGGTGGTGACGGTCTCGACGACGGATGGAACTTGGGTGGTGCCGCCCGAGCAGGCGGTCTGGGTGCCGGCCGGCACGCTGCACCAGGTGGAGTCCCTTGGCCCGTTCTCGCTGCGCTCGCTCTATGTGCATCCGGCGGTCTGCGGGGGGCTGCCCCAGGACACGCGGGTGCTTCGCGTATCGCCCCTGTTGCGGGAGCTGAACGGTCGCCTGGTTGCGCTGCCGACCTTCTATGGGCCGACCAGCATGGCGGCACGCCTGGCCGCGGTCATTCCCGACGAGCTGAGGCTTCTCCGGCCCGAGCCGTTATATCTGCCGCTGCCGACCTCGCGCCGGCTGCGGGTCGTCACCGACGGCTTGATCGCCGACCCCGCCGATGCCCGGCCTCTCGCCGGCTGGGCCAGGCAGGCCGGTGCCAGCGAGCGCACGCTGGCACGCCTGTTCGTGGACAAGACCGGTATGACCTTCGGGGCCTGGCGACAGCGCTTGCGCCTGATCAGAGCCGTGGAGCGCTTAGCCGAGGGCGCGGCGGTGACGGATCTGGCTTTGGATCTGGGCTACGACAGCCCCAGCGCCTTCATCGCCATGTTCCGGCGTGAGTTGGGGACCACGCCGGGGCGCTATCTAGGCTCTTCCCCCGTCTGACGGCGCCATGCGCGGCCGTTTGAGGCGTTTGCACTCTCTTTAGGCGGGAGTTCCGCCGACCGCGAGCAGCACGACGCCGGCAACAACGATGAGGCCGACGACGAGGCCCATGGTCCAGAGCATGGTTTTCTTACTTTCAGGGGTCATGGGAACCTCCCTTCGATCACCGCTGAACGGAGCAGATCAAAGAGCAGGGGACCGTGTGAAATTGCGGCCCGGTGCCCAATCAATGCAGTTATTTTAGCATAGTTGAATATAAATGGCGCGCTATTGTCACGCGCCCCGAATCTGGGCAATCAGGGGCCATGGTGGGCCATGGCCGATATCGGGACGGGGAACAAGTGGTGCAGGCAATAGACGAGGTGCTTGCCTTTTGGTTCGCCGAAGGCATGAGCAAGGTTTGGTTCGTCAAGAACCCGTCCTTCGATGCCGAGGTGCGGTCCGTGCTGGGGGAACACCGGGAACGGGCGGCCGCCGGCGACTGCGATCACTGGATGGAAAGCGGGCGCGGCTGCGTCGCCCTGGTCATTCTGCTCGATCAGGCGCCGCGGAACATCTTCCGCGATGACCCCAGGGCCTATGCGACCGATGAGAAGGCCCGCGCGGTGACGCGCCATGCCTTGCAGGCTGGACTCGATGGCGGCCTCCCGCAGGTCGAGCGCATTTTCTTGTATCTACCCTTGGAGCACAGTGAGAACCTTGACGACCAGACGCTTTGTTGCGAGCTCGCCTCGCGGTTGGATGAGGATCCCGCCTGGCACCGCTACGCGCTGCAACACCGCGAGGTTATCGAACGCTTCGGTCGCTTTCCGCACCGCAATGCGGTCCTCGGACGCCGCTCGACGCCCGAGGAGCTGGAATTTCTAAAGCGCAAAGACGCCGGGTTCTGACCCGCCTCCCGTCAGAGAGCGAGCGGAGCGCCCGCTAGGCGCCCTCGGTCGTGCGGCTCCTCGAAGTCGATCGCTGGGCCTATTGGCACGATGCCGGTCGGGTTCACCGTGCGGTGACTTGCGTAGTAGTGGCGCTTTATGTGATCCAGGTTCACCGTCTGGGCGACGCCGGGGATCTGATAGAGCTCGCGCGTGAAGTCCCAGAGGTTCGGGAAATCGACCAAGCGATTGCGGTTGCACTTGAAGTGGCCGACGTAGACCGGATCGAAGCGCAACAGCGTGGTGAATAGCCGCCAGTCCGCTTCGGTGAGATGCTGGCCAGTCAGGTAGCGTCGCTGCGACAGGCGCGCCTCCAGAAGGTCGAGCGTATCGAACAGCGCCTCGAAGGCTTCCTCGTAGGCCTCCTGGGTTGAGGCGAAGCCGGCCCGGTAGACGCCGTTGTTGACGCTCTCGTAGACCAAGGCGTTCACCTCGTCGATCTCCGCCCGCAACGCCGCTGGATAGAAGTCGACGCGGGCGTTGCCGAGGTGATTGAAGGCGCTGTTGAGCATCCTGATGATATCGGCGGATTCGTTGCTGACGATGGTCCCGCGTTTCTTGTCCCACAGCACGGGGACGGTGACCCGGCCGCTGTAGTCCGTTTGGGCGAGGGTGTAAATCTCGCGCAGATATGCCGCTTGATTAACGCTGTCTCCTGTCGCCCCCGGGGCCTCGCGGAAGGACCAGCCGTCCTCCCCCATGTGCCAATGGACGACCGACAGCGATACGGCCTCCTCCAGCTTTTTCAGCGTACGGAAGATCAATGTCCGGTGCGCCCAGGGACAGGCATAGGAGACGTAGAGGTGATAGCGGCCGGGCTCGGCGATGAAGCCGCCGTCGCCGGTCGGGCCGGGCGCACCGTCGGGCGTTACCCAATTGCGAAATCGACTATCGCGGCGGATGAACCGCCCGTCGTGACTTTTGGTGTCGTACCAGCGGTCCACCCATTTGCCGTCGACCAGTAAACCCATGTCCTTGGAACTCCCCTTGTCGTGTCGCTGCGATGGCCCGCGGGCCCAACTGCCGAATGTCAGGGCAGGTCGGCCAGCACCAACTCGCTGTCTGTATCGGCGGTGATGTAAAGGCTCGGCTGGTCGGCCATGACCAAACCGTCGCCGGCTTCGACCGTAATGCCGTTTACGATGAGCCGCCCGCGGGGCGCCACGAGATAGGCCCGCCGGCCGGCCGTAAGATCGTGCCCGAGGCTCGTCCCGGCCGGCAACAGGGCGCCAAAGACCGTTGTGTCCTGATTGATCGGCAGTGCCCCTATGACGCCTTGTTGTCCCGAAGCGAGCGGCACCAACTCCGCCGCCCGGGTCCGGTCCGGGAAGACGCGGGTCTCCCACCGCGGAGGCCCGCCCTTTTGTATGGGCTCGATCCAGATCTGGTAGAGCAGCGTCGGGGTTTCGCCGCGGTTGTATTCGGCATGCAAGATGCCCTTGCCGGCGCTCATGACCTGCACGTTGCCGGCCTCCGTGAGGCCCTCGTTTCCGAGGTGGTCGCGGTGCCAGATCGCGCCGGCGCGTACATAGGTGATGATCTCCATGTCGCGGTGGCCGTGCATATCGAAGCCCTTGCCGGGTGCGATACGATCGTCGTTCCAGACCCGCAAGGGCCCGACCCCCATGCGCTCGCCATCGTGATAGCCGGCGAAGGAGAAGTGGTAGCGCGCGAGCAGCCAGTCACCTCGAAACTCGCCCAACGTTTCCAAGGGGCGCCGTTCGATCATCGTCTTGTCCTCAATCGGCCGCGGTCAGCTTGGCTGAGATCCCCGCCACATGCTTGCCCTGAAAGCGGGCGATGGCCAGCTCGTTCTCGCTCGGCATGCGGCTGCCGTCGCCGGCGAGTGTGGAGGCGCCGTAGGGCGTGCCACCGGAAATCTCGGACATCTCGTTTAGCCCAGCGCAGGAATAAGGCACGCCGACGACCAGCATGCCATGGTGGAAGAGGGTCGTGTGAAAGGAGGTGATGGTGGTCTCCTGGCCGCCATGCTGGCCGGCGGTCGATACGAAAACGCTGCCGACCTTGCCGATCAACTTGCCCTTCATCCAAAGCGGGCCGGTCTGATCGAGGAAGTTGCGCATCTGCGCGGCCATATTGCCGAAGCGGGTCGGCGTGCCGAAGACGATCGCATCGTAGTCCTCAAGCTCCCGGGGCTCGGCAACCGGGGCCGCCTGGTCCAGCTTCATGCCGGCCCCCTTGGCCGCCTCTTCGGGAACCAGCTCCGGGACCCGCTTGATCGTGACCTCGACGCCCGCGACCTCTCGCGCGCCTTCGGCAATCGCCTCGGCCATGCGTTCGATGTGGCCGTATGAACTGTAATAGAGCACCAGGACCTTGGTCATTCCTTGGGTTCCTTTCCTCAGGTGAGTGAGAGTGGCCGCCTGATGGAAAGCATGTAAGGTTGAAGCATTTATGATATAATATGGCAACTATGAAACTTATTGTTTCTACAAGGAAACAATCATGGAGCGTTATCCAGCCATGCGGGTCTTCGCTCAGGTGGTCGAGGCGCGTGGCTTTGCCGCTGCGGCCCGCACGCTGGGCATTTCCAAAGCGCAGGTCTCCAAGCAGATAGCCCGCCTCGAGCGCGACTTGGGGGTCAAGCTGCTGCACCGCACGACCCGGCGCCTGTCGCTGACCGAGGCCGGGAGTGTGTTCTATGACGGCTGCCAGCGCGCTATCGCCGAGGTGGCCGCCGCCGAGGCGGCGGTCGCCAGTCTCACCGGCGAGCCGCGCGGCCGGCTGCGCGTCAGCGCGCCGCTCTCGTTCGGGCTGCGTCACCTGGCACCGGCCTTGGAAAGCTTCATGCTGCGCTTTGGCGATGTGCAGGTGGAGCTTGCCCTGAACGACCGCCGGGTCGATCTCGTCGAGGAGGGCTTCGATATCGGGCTACGGATCGGGATACTTGAGGATTCCAGTCTGATCGTCCGCCGTCTGGCCGGCATCAACCGGCTCTGCGCCGCCTCGCCCGCCTATCTCGACGAGCATGGTCGGCCGCGCTCTCCGGCCGACCTGAAGGGTCATCGCCATCTACTCTACAGCAACGTCGGCCATCCGGAGGTTCTGCGGTTCGTCGGCCCCGGCGCGCTGCACCGTCAAGTCAAGGTAAGTGGTGCGCTGGCGGCCAACAACGGCGATATTCTGCTCTCCGCCGCGACGGCGGGACTGGGCATAACCTTCGTGCCCAGCTTCATTCTGGGCGACGCGCTGCGCAGCGGTGTTCTGGAGCGCGTGCTGCCCGGCTGGACGGGCGCCGAACGGGTGGCCCTCTACTGCTTGTTCCCGCCCGACCGCCATATGCTCCCCAAGCTGCGGGTCTTCATCGACTTCCTCGCCGACTGGTTCGGTGATCCGCCTTATTGGGACGAGGGATTGGGCGTGGGCTGAACGGCCGTCTCGTCGTGGTGACGATGCCGGGCCGGGAAAAGCTTTACGCGCGGCCCTCGCGTGTGATATCGGAGAAAAAGCAACTCAAAAAAGGGTCCTACGAGCGTGACGCTCTTTTCGGGAAACCAGCGACGACGATGCTGAAATCCGCACGCAAGGTGCGGCAAGGCTCGCTGTTTTTCCGATGAACGACCGCCGCCGGCATTTGCCACAAGCGGCCGTAAAGGACCCGAAAGAAGATGACCTTCGAAATTCTTCCCGAGCGGACGGAAGACGCTCCGCTGATCGATCTCCTTCTCGATCGCACCTTCGGATACAATCGCCGGATCCGCACGGTCTATCGCCTGCGCGAGGGAGTGGCGCCAATCCGCGCGCTGTGCTTTTCCGCCATAGACACGCGGGGCGATTTGCTCGGCTCGATTCGCTATTGGCCGGTCGTGGTCGGCGGCAGGCCGGCGCTGCTGCTGGGGCCGCTCGCCGTCGAGCCGGTCCTGCAGGGCCAGGGTATCGGCAGGGCCCTGGTGCGCGCCAGCCTCGGCGAGGCACGCGCGGCCGGACACGCCATTTGCATCGTCGTGGGCGCCGCGAATTACTACCGGCCCTTCGGGTTCATCAATGCGGCACAGGCCGGTCTGATTGTTCCCGGTCCGGTCGAGCCGGAGCGATTTCAGGTCGCGGCGCTGACCCCCGGCGCCCTGGAGGACGTTCATGGCCTCGTCGGCCCGGATCGGACCGCGGTCTTTGAAACCGGCCAGCGCCGCGAGGCCTGAAGGCATCAGTTTGAGCGAGGCTCGCTTCAGCGCCCCTCGCGATGCCAGGCGGCGAGCAAGGCGGCCAGCGTGACGAGGAGCACCAGAAGAGCCGGCAGCAGGCTCGTCTGCCGGACGCCGGTGACCACGTAGCGGCCTTTGTCCTCCACCCCCAGCCATCCCCGCCCGGCCATCGAACGGCCGGGACGCACCTTGCGCACCGCCGGAGGGTCGGCGGTGGCCAAAGAGACAACGCCGCCGCCGCTCGCGTCGATCAAGGGACCGATGTGATCGGCGCTGGCACGTAGGTCCTCGAACTCCTTGGGGTTGAGGGGACCGGCGGCCGCCAGAGCGGTGCGCTCACCGTCGCTGACGCGATAGAGCCCAAGCTCGTCGGCGGGGACTTGCGCTTCGCCGATACCGGGCTCGACTTCCTCCAGTTCGATCACCCGGCTTTCGCCCGATGGCGCACTCACCTCCACATCGGGCATGTCGACGCTCAGCGAATGGCGCTCGATCATGAGCCGGTCGCCCTGAATCTCGGCGCGCAGCACCTCCTCTTCGAGCTCCGGCTCCTTCATCAGCCAGTGGGCGATCCGCCGCAGCAGCTCGGTCTGTGGCCCGCCGCCGTCGAAGCCGCGCGACCAGAGCCACATGTGATCGCTCAAAATCTGCGCGACCCGTCCGTCTCCGACCCGTGCCAGGATGAGCAGCGGCTGCTCTTCGACACCCTCCATGAGGGCATCGCCGTTGCGTTGATGAACGGCCACCTGGCGGAACCACCTGCCCCAGGCCGGGTCCGACTCGTTCGGGCGAAGCGGCCGCGTTACCGGATGACGGTTGCCGATATCGGTCAAGCGCGGGCGATAGGGTTGCTCGAAGACCTCGCTGGTGGGTTCGCCCGGCAAGATGCGCCCCAGCGGTGTCCTGTAGATGGACAGCGGTGTGGCGAAGGTCGGCCCGACCGCCTCGAGCATCGCGCCGCCCTGTTCGACGTAGCGCGCGATATTGTCGAGGTAGAGGCTCGGCAGCACACCGCGGCGGCGATAGCGGTCGAAGATGACCAGATCGAATTCATGAAGCTTCACCTCGAACAGCTCGCGCGTCGGAAAGGCGATCAGAGAAAGCTCGCGAATGGGTGTGCCGTCCTGCTTTTCCGGCGGGCGGAGGATGGTGAAGTGAACGAGGTCGACCGCCGGATCCGATTTCAGAATGTTGCGCCAGGCTCGCTCGCCCGGATGCGGCTCGCCTGAGACGAGAAGCACCTTCAACCGGTCGCGCACACCATGCACCAGCACCGCAGCTCGGTTGTTGACCGTGGAAAGCTCGTCTGGGCCCGCTTCGGCTTCGATTTCGATCAGGCTCACACCGCGCCGGGTCAAGGTGACCTCCACACGCTGTTCGACGCCGAGAGGGGCACGAAAAGTCTCCAGGGCCTCTCCGTCCTGGCTGATGGTGACGCGGGCAAAGGTCCCGTCGTCTTTGTCGCCAGCCTGATCCTCGATGGTAAAGGCGATCGGCACGGGCTTGCCGATGATCGCGAAACTCGGCGCCTCGCGCACGATAAGCCGGCGGTCCTTCTCGTTCTCCCGGCCGGTCAAGAGAAGGTGAATCGGCGCTTCGATGCCGAGCTTGGCAAGCCTGTCGGGCACATCGTGCACCTGGCCGTCGCTCACCATGAACACGGCGGCCACACGATCGCGCGGCAGACTCTGCAAGCGCCCGCCGAGGGCCTCAAAAAGGCGTGTGCCTCCGGCCGCCTCGGCGATCCCCTCGGCCCCCGCCTCGACCAACTGGACCTCCGTCGCCTCGAGCGTGTCGAGCGAGCGCAGCAGATGAGCTACCGTTTCGTCCGTCTGCTCCGTGCGCGGCGCGATGGTCTGGCTCTGGCTGCGGTCCGCCACGACGATAACCAGATCGTCGATGGGGTCCCGTTCTTCGGTGATAAGCGAGGGGTTCGCCAGGATGAGCAGCAAAATGGCATATCCCAGCGCGCGCAAGGTGGCGCCGCCGGCGCGGCGATACCAGGCCGCCAGCACCAGCGCCAAGGCCGCTGCGGCAAGTACGATCACCACGGCCCAAGGGATCAGCGGCGCCCAGGAAATCGCATGCGCCGTCATTGCCCGAGCCTTTCCAGGATGAAGGGGACATGGACCTGGTCGGCCTTGTAGTTTCCGGTAAGCGCATACATGACCAGGTTGACGCCGAAGCGGTAGGCGAGCTCGCGCTGGTGCTCGCCGCCCGGAACCACGGGGTAGAGCGGTCGACCCAAACGGTCGACAGCCCAGGCGCTTGCCCAGTCGTTGGCGCCGATGACCACCGAGGTGACGCCGTCCAGGTCGGAGCCTTCACCGCCTTCGACCCACAGCGTGCCGCCGGCATAGCGGCCCGGGAAGTCCTGCAGCAGGTAGAAGGACTTGGTCAGCACGTGATCGGGTGAGATCGGGACTAGCGGCGGGATGTCGACATCCTGCAAGAGGGTACGCAGACTTTGCTCTGCACGGCCTACTTGATTGGCGATACGCGCTCCGGCGCTCGGGTCGCGGAGATCGAAGAGGACCGTGCCGCCTCTATCGAGATAGTTCTGCAGCTTCTTGACGGCGACCGGACTGATCGCCTCCTGATCGGGCAGGATGGGCCAGTAAAGGAGGGGAAAGAACGACAACTCGTCGCGCTCGATGTCCACCGGCAAGGGCGGGCCCGCCTCCACCGAGGTGCGCAGATGCAAGACGCGGGTCAGCCCGCTGAGGCCGGCCGCCGACGCGGCATCGGCTTGCGGAACGTCGCTCAGCACGTACCCGATGCGGGTCAGCAGCGTTGCCTCCAGCGCCCGCGCGTCGTCGAGCGAAGACTGGGCGGCTGCACCGGACGGGGTCAGTCCTACGCACAGGGCGATGGCTATCGATCCCGCCAATCCGCTGGCCGCCGCCGGGCTCTGCCGGCGGGCCAGATGCCCGCGAAGGGCGAGGGACACCAACAGGTCGGCGAACAATAGGACCGTCGCCGCGACGATCAGCCATGGCCCGATATCGAACTCGCGGCTATCGGCGTAGCCGCGCTCGACGATCCCGGCCGGCATCCCGGGCAAGGGCGCCAGCCCGGCGAGGTCGCCGCCCAGGTTATGAGCATGGCGCATGCCGCCGGCGCCGTAATAACCGGGCGGGTGCCGCGGGCCGACCGAACCCGGCTCGTCGAGCGCTCCCGCCGCCGCCGGTTTGGAGGCGGGCGCCGCACCCGTGAGGACACCGAAGCCGTTCAAGGTCGAGATGGGCTGCAGCGTCTCTCCCGCATCCTGGGCCGAGACACCCTGGCTGATTTCCAACAGGCGGCGCAGCATTTCGACGAAAAGGCCGGAGAGAGGCAGGTTCGACCAATCGGTATTGGCGGAGACGTGGAACAGGACCACCCACCCCTCACCGACCCGCTCGCCGGTCACCAGAGGGGTGCCGTCCGACAGCGTCGCCCAGGATTTTCGCGCCAGCTCCAACGAAGGCTCCGCCAGGACCTGGCGGCGAACCACGACGTCGCCAGGCACGGAGAGGCCGTGGAAGGGCGAGGTGGCCGGAAATTCGGCGAGTGCGACGGGCGTATTCCATGTCAAGGCGCCGCCGAGGACCCGGTCACGCCCCCGCAGCACGATGGGTAACGGCCCTTGCGGGTTCTCGGCCAGGCGCGGTCCCGCGAAGCGGACGAGAAGACCGCCGCTGTCAATCCACTCATTGAGCAGGTCGCCGTCTTCGAACGACGCATCGTCGGTCATCACCAGCACGGCGAGCTCGCGTTTCAGGAGTTCGTTCAATGCACCCTTTCGCGGTTCGGTGAAGGGCTCCAACGCACGCTCCAGATAATAGCTGCTGGTCAATAGCGGTTGCGCCTGTGCGCCGCCGACCGCCGCCACGATCCCCACCGGCCGCCGCCGCCAGCGTTCATCTATCAGCATCACGGCGCCGGCGCCCTCTTCACCTTCGATCCTGAACAGGGTGATGCGATTACGCAGCTCGGCCGGAAGCTCCAGGGAGCCTTCGGCGAGGCTCTCTCCGGCCTCGAAGACGAGGTCGGTTACCGAGAGTGTCGCGCCGTCGGCGCCGACCCCCAGGATGCGCAGACTTTCGGGCGCTTGTGTGCCGGCCCTTTCGACCCGCACCGAGATCGACGGCCCGCGGCTTTCCGGTGGCAGGATCAGGTGCCCGCTGGCACCCGCACCGTCATCGAGGATATCCAGGCGGCCCAGCTTTTGCAGACGTTCGGCGAAGGTCACCACGTCGCGCGGGTCGGCCGTGCCAAGCTGACCGTCGCTCAGCCAAACGACGTGAGCGGAGCCGGCAAAGCCCATGGCCTCGATCCCGCGCAGTGCGGCAAGGCGCTCGACCGGCCAGGGCTTGGGCTCGAGGCCGCCGAGCGACTGGCGCGCCTCGCTTGCCGGAAGAAGCACCGGCGTGGTGCCGGATGATGTCGCGTTCGAGGGGGCGGTGGTGATGATGGCCGCCATGCGCCCCTCGCGCCCCGCCTGATCGAGGAGGTGCTCGGCGGCCGCGATACGCCGTGGCCAGCCGCGCGCGGCGGCCCAACCGTCGTCCAGCACCAAGATCAGCGGCCCCGACCCGTACAGGCTTTCGTCCGGATTGATCACCGGGCGGGCGAGACCGAGGATCACCAGGGCGATCGCCAGGCTGCGCAGCAGGACCAGCCACCAAGGCGTCCTGATCGGCGTCTTTTCATGCGCCGCCAGGCCGGCCAGCAAGCGGATGGCCGGAAAGATCTGCCGGCGCGGCGCCGGTGGCGTGACCCGCAACAGCAACCACAGGATCGGCAGGGAGGCGAGGCCCAGGAGGAGCCACGGATTGGCGAACGCGAGGGCCCCGAGGTTCAGCATGGCCCCGGCCCTCCGGCCCGCTGAGCGAGGCTCGCATAAAGCGCCAGCAGAGCGGTTTCGGGTGAATGGTCGCTACGGTGGTAGGAGATCGTCCAACCCAGCGAACGGCTGAGCGAGGCAAGGCCCTCGCGTTGCAGCTCCAGCCGATCGAGATAGTCTTTGCGCACGCCTTCGGTCCGGGAGAGCAGCCAGGAGGATTCCCCTTCCGTCCCCTCGAAACGCACGCGGCCACTATAGGGCAAGGTTTCTTCGGCGGGATCGAGGACTTGCAGCAGATGCCCGGAGACGCCGCGCGAGGCATATTTTTCCAGTCTCGTCCGCAGGTCGTCGAGGGAAACCAGAAAGTCGCTGACCAGAACCAAATGGGCGAAGCGTGGAAGCGGCACGTAGGACAGCGCGCCGCCGTCCTTGCCGGGTTCGGTCTGGCGGGAGAGCAGGAGGGTCAAGCGATCGAGGGCGGTAGCGCCGATCATCGGCGGATGCCCGGAGCCGAGGATTGCCACACGTTCGCCGCCGCGCACCAGGAGCACTGCCAAGGCCAGCGCCAGGAGTGCCGCCCGCTCGTACTTGCTGGGCAGGGTTTTGTCCGACCGCCAGGCCATGGACGGAGAGTTGTCGCACCAAAGCCACAGCGACTGCGCGGCCTCCCATTCCATTTGCCGGACGTAGACGTGGTCGGACTTACCCGACTGGCGCCAATCTATGGTCGGTGTCGGGTCGCCCGGCTGATAGCGCCGAAACTGCCAGAAGGTCTCTCCTTGTCCGACCCGCCGGCGCCCGTGAATGCCCTGGGCGACCGTCGCGGCGATGCGCTCGGCGGAAAGCAGCAGCGGCGGCAGGCGGCCGACGGCCGCTTCCGCCCTATGTCTGAGCGCAGATGCGGTGGCCTTGGTCATGGTCCCTAAGAGAGCGGCTCGAGCAGGCGCTGGATCACGCGTTCCAAAGTGACGCCCTCGGCCCGGGCGCCAAAGGTCAAATCCATACGATGACGCAAGATGGGCGGCGCGAGGCTCACCACATCGTCGATCGACGGCGCCAACCGTCCGTCCATCAGAGCGCGGGCCCGCACGCCGAGCATCAAGGCCTGGGATGCCCTGGGCCCCGGCCCCCAGGAGACGTGGTCGCGCACCTCCTCGAGGTCAGTGGTGTCGGGCCTCCCGCGGCGCACCAAGTCCAAAATGGCCTCGACAACGGACTCGCCAACCGGAATGTGCCGCACCAATCGCTGCGCGGCCAACAGGTCCTCCGGCGTCATGGCCTGCTCGGCTTCGGGGGTATCGGCGCCGGTGGTCGCCAACAACATCTGCCGTTCGGCTTCCAGATCCGGATAGCCCACCTGGATCTCCATCAGGAAGCGGTCCAACTGAGCCTCGGGCAGTGGATAGGTGCCCTCGTGCTCGAGCGGGTTCTGGGTCGCCAACACGTGGAACGGCTTGGGCAGCGGGCGGGCCTGACCGGCGACGGTCACCCGGTGCTCCTGCATGGCTTGCAGAAGCGCCGACTGGGTGCGCGGGCTGGCGCGATTGACCTCGTCGGCCATGAGCAACTGGCAGAACACCGGACCCTGCAGAAATCTGAAGGACCGCCGCCCGCTCTCGCTTTCCTCGAGCACCTCCGAGCCTAGGATGTCGGCCGGCATGAGGTCCGGCGTGCATTGAATTCGCCGATCTTCCATCCCGAATACGGTGCCGAGGGTCTCCACCAGGCGTGTCTTGGCCAGGCCCGGGACACCGATCAGAAGGGCGTGTCCACCGGCCAGGAGCGTGATAAAGGTTTGATCGACGACGGCCTCTTGGCCGAAAATGATCCTGTGAATGCTGTCGCGCGCGGCCTTCAGGGAGCTGCCCAGCTTTTCGATCTGCTGGGCGATCTCCTCGGGTTGGGCGATGTCCGCAACGCTACTTGAGGACGTTGTCACGGTCGTAAAACTCCTGGGCAAAAAGGAGGGTTTGCAAGGCGATGAGCGATCGGTTTGGCAAGCCTGCATCTCATACCGAGAAGATAGGGGCTAAAGGCACTTCTGACCAGTCATATAGCCGCGAGGTTCCCACTCGCGACCTGGACATGCGGATCGCCGCCGACGGCACCTGGTACCATGAGGGGGCGCCGATCAACCGCAAAACCCTGGTCAAACTCTTCGCGTCGGTCTTGCGGCGAGAGCAGGACGGGACCTTCTGGCTGCGCACCCCGGTCGAGGCGGGCCGCATCGTGGTCGATGACGCGCCCTTTACGGCGGTCGAGGTCGAGCGCACCGGCGCCGGCCGCCATCAGATCCTGCGCTTTCGCACCAACCTCGATGAATGGGTGGCCGCGGACCGCGATCATCCGATCCGCGTCGTCACCGATGCGGCCTCGGGCACGCCGCGGCCCTATGTTCTGGCGCGCGACCGCTTGGAGGCGCTGATCGTGCGCCCGGTATTCTATCGGATGGTCGAGTTCGCCGAGCCGGCCGAAGAGGAGGCCGGTATGCTCGGCGTGTGGAGCGGCGGTGTATTTTTCAAGCTCGGTAAAGCGATGTGACCATGGGGAGCAAAGCGGACGTGCGCATTGAAGATGTCCTTGCCCGTCTTGCCGCCGCCGGCGCGCCCGGCCGGCGCGCCGCTCCCTTGAGGAGCCCGGAGGCAAGCGACCGAGTGCGGGGTGACCACGATCTTTGGCCCGAACTCTACGAGCCGAACCGGCCGCTGAAGGCCGCGGCGGTCCTGGTTCCGATCATCGACCGGCCGCAGGGCGCGCACATTTTGCTGACGCGCCGCACCAATCATCTTCACGACCATGCCGGCCAGATCTCCTTTCCCGGCGGGCGCATCGACCCCGGCGATGCCGGCCCCGAAGCGGCCGCTCTCAGGGAGACGGAAGAGGAGATCGGGCTGCCGCCGGCCAGAGTGCGACTGATCGGCCGCCTCGACACCTACATCGTACGGACCGGCTTCGAGGTTCATCCGGTGGTCGGCGTGGTTCGCCCGCCGTTCGAGTTGGCGCTCGACAGCTTCGAGGTCGCCGAGGCCTTCGAGGTTCCCTTGGCCCATTTCCTCCGGCCTGGCGCGAAGGAACGCCACAGCCGCATCTTCAAGGGCCGCGAGCGCTTCTTCTATGCCTACCCCTATGAAGACTATTACATCTGGGGCGCGACGGCCGGGATGCTGGGGAACTTGGCGGAGGTCCTGGACCCGACGCTTGCCGAGGCAGGCGAATGACCAAGGCCCCGCCCGACCGGTTGGCACCGCAGGCCTGGATGCGCACGCCCGCCATTCGCCGCGTCGTCGCGGCGCTGGAGGAGGATGGCGAGGAGGCCCGCCTGGTCGGTGGTTGTGTGCGCGATGCCCTGGCCGGCCGGCCGATCAAGGATATCGACCTGGCGACCCCCTTGCGGCCCGAGGCGGTCATCGAACGCCTTGAGCGGGCCGGCATTCGGGTCGTTCCGACAGGCCTTTCGCACGGTACCGTCACGGCGATCGTCGGGCCGCGCAAGGACGCCGTCGAGATCACCACGCTGCGGGTCGACCGCGAGACAGATGGACGGCGCGCCATCGTCGACTTCACCGATGACTGGACGGCCGACGCGGCGCGCCGCGACTTCACGATCAACGCCATCTCGCTGTCGTCCGACGGCCGCATCCACGACCCCTTCGGCGGGGCCGCTGACCTGGCCCAAGGCCGGGTCCGGTTCGTCGGTGAGGCGAGCCAGCGCATTCGCGAGGATTACCTGAGGCTCCTGCGGTTCTTCCGCTTCCACGCCTATTACGGGCGAGGCGCGATGGACCCCGAGGCGCTTGCGGCGGCACGGGAGCTGGCGCCGGGCCTGGCGCGCCTTTCGGCCGAGCGGGTGCGCGAAGAGCTGCTTCGCCTGTTGGCCGCCCCCGATCCCCTGGCCTGCCTGGAGGCGATGCGCGAGGGCGGTGTGCTGCAGGTGATCCTGCCCGAGGCCGGCTCTTTGCAAGCCCTCGAGTCGCTGTTGCGGCTGGAGCACCGGTCAGGCGTGCCGCACGATACCATCGTGCGCCTGGCCGCTTTGCTGATCGAGGGCTCGCAAGCTACCGAAGCGGCCGGCGAGAGGTTGAAGCTCAGCACGAAGGATCAACGTGCCTTGTCTCTGCTCCGCTCGCTCGCCGAGAGCCTCGGTGCGGGGGAGGGGGTGGAGGATGTGGGCCGCGCTCTTCACCGCCACGGCCCGGCGACGGTGGAGCGCGCCCAAGCGCTCGCCTGGGCGCGTATGGAAGTGCCGCCCGCGGCGGCGGCCCGGGCCGATCAGTTGACGCGCATCAGAGCCTGGAGAGAGATCGCCTTTCCGCTCAAGGGCAAGGATCTTCTGGCCGCCGGCCTCGCGCCGGGGCCGGAGATGGGGCACCTCTTGCGGGCGCTCGAGGAATGGTGGCTGGAAGAAGACCGCCGCCCGGACCGAGAGGCGTGCCTGGAGCGGCTACACAAGTGCGTGCGGCCGGGCGGCGGTTCGAAATAGGCCGAAAATGCGCTACGGCCAGGCTGCCAGCGGTGGCAGGGACATCAGTATCGCTTCCACGTTGCCGCCGGTTTCCAGGCCGAATCTCGTGCCCCGGTCATAGAGCAGATTGAACTCGACATAGCGGCCTCGGCGTATCAACTGGTGGCGGCGCTGCTCCTCGGTCCAGGGCGTCTCACAGTGGCGCTCGACCAGTTTCGGGTAGATGTCGAGAAAGGCACGTCCCACGTCCTGTGTGAAGGCGAAGTCGGCATCCCAGTCGCCGCTGTCGAGGTAGTCGAAGAAGATGCCGCCGATGCCGCGCGGCTCGTCGCGGTGCTTTAGGTGGAAGTACTCATCGCACCAGGTCTTGAAGCGCGGGTAGTAGTCCGCGTCGTGCGCATCGCAGGCGCCTTTCAGCGCGGCATGAAAATCGGTGCTGTCGCGCTCGTCCACGGTCATCGGCGTCAGGTCCGTGCCGCCGCCGAACCAGGCTTTGCTGGTGACGATGTAGCGGGTGTTCATATGCACCGCCGGAACGAGGGGCGAGCGCAGGTGCGCGACCAGCGATATGCCGCTCGCCCAGAATTGGCGGTTCTCCGCCGCGCCCGGTATCTGTTTGGCGAAGTCGGCGTCGAATTCGCCGAGCACCGTCGATACGTTGACCCCCACCTTCTCGAAGACCCGGCCGCGCATGACCGACATGACGCCGCCGCCGCCGCCGGGGCGCTCCCACGCACGGCGCTCGAAGCGGCCGGCCGGCAGATCGGCGAAGCGCCGGGCGTTCTCGCCGCTAAGGCCATCCTCCAGGCCTTCGAAGGCGGCACAGATGAGGTCGCGCAGCTCCTCGAACCAGGCTTGGGCGCGGGTCTTGCGGTCTTCCAGCGGTAGGCTCATGCGGGGCCTTATTCGGGACTGGTCGGGCCAGGATCGGCAGGTCGAGCGTCGAGCGGCAAAGATGCGGCCTTTGTCGCAAAGTGCAAGGCTCTTCCAGCGCCTGGATCAGGCGGGCCGGTTCGGGTTGGGAAAGCCCGCCGTCTGGCGCAAAGCCTCGCCCACCACCAGGGCGGCGGCCTGAGCGACGTTGAGCGAGCGGAGCCCCGGGCGCATGGGAATCACCAGGCGGGCGTCGACCGCCCGGTGCACCGCCTCGGGCACGCCGGCACTTTCCCGGCCGACCATGATGGTGTCGTCCGGGCGGAAGCGGAAGTCCCAGTAAGGCTGGTCGGCGGAGGTGGTCAGGAGGACCAGGCGACCCCGGTGCCCTTCGCGGTATGCCTCCCACGAGCGGTGCCGGTGCCACCTGGCCTCGTCCAGATAATCGAGCCCGGCTCGTTTCAGCCGGCGATCGCCGAGAAGGAACCCGCACGGCTCGATGATATCGGCCTCGAGGCCCAGGCAGGCACAAAGGCGCAGGAGCGCGCCGCAGTTCTGCGGGATGTCAGGTTGGAAAAGCGCCAGTCGCATGATGTCATATTTCCCCAAGTGCCGAATGCATCGGCCTTTGCCTTTCGGCGATTTTTCCTCTATACCCCTCCTCCGTAAAAATGGGGACTGAAAGCCTGCGCGGTAGGCAGGCTGAACAGGGGTATTTACGAGAGGATTAGGGACTGCAGTCCCTAATCATAGTCTTCGGGTTGGGCCTTTCGGCCGAACAGTTACCGTCATGACTGAGGGAACCTGGACAGATGGCAGAAAGCGCGATGACGGCGCAAGCCGGTGGGACGGGCGAAAGCCGGCGTGATTTTCTTTATTTAACCGCTGGTGCCATGGGGGCGGTCGCGGTGGGTGCGGTCGCCTGGCCGATCATCGATTCGATGAATCCCTCGGCCGACGTTCTGGCGCTCGCCTCGACCGAGGTCGACCTCTCGCCCATCGAGGAGGGCCAGCGCATCACCGTGACCTGGCGCGGCAAGCCGATCTTTATCGACAACCGCACGCCCGAGCAGATCGAAGCCGCGCTCGACGTGGATTTGGAAAGCCTACCCGATCCACAGAGCGATGCGGAGCGGATCAAGGAGGGGCGGGCGAATTGGCTGGTGCTCGTCGGGGTCTGCACGCATCTGGGCTGCGTACCGCTCGGCCAGCGTACCGGCGAGCCGCGGGGCGAATGGGCAGGATGGTTCTGTCCTTGCCACGGCTCGCACTACGACACCTCCGGGCGCATCCGTAAGGGGCCGGCACCGGCAAATCTGCCCGTGCCGCCCTACGAGTTTATCTCCGACGAGACGATCTTCATCGGGTGACGGGACAAGGCGCATGAACGGCATGAACAACCCGCTGGTCAAGTGGATCGACCACAGGCTTCCGATCTTCACCCTCATGAAAGCGGAGCTGACCGACTATCCGACTCCCCGCAACCTGAACTACTGGTGGAACTACGGCTCTTTGGCCGGCATCACGCTGATGATCTTGATCGTCACCGGGATCATGCTGGCGATGCAGTATACCGCCCACGTCGACTATGCCTTCCAGTCGACCGAGCGGATCATGCGCGACGTGAACTACGGCTGGCTGATCCGTTACATCCACATGAACGGCGGATCCTTCTTCTTCATCGTCGTCTACATCCATATCTTCCGCGGCCTTTATTACGGCTCCTACAAGCCGCCGCGCGAGCTGTTGTGGATCATGGGCGTGGTTATTTTGCTCTTGATGATGATGACCGCGTTCATGGGCTATGTGCTGCCTTGGGGGCAGATGAGCTTCTGGGGCGCGACGGTCATCACCAATCTCTTCTCGGCGATCCCCTGGGTCGGCGATGCGATCGTCACTTGGCTGTGGGGTGGCTTTTCGGTCGACAACCCGACGCTCAATCGCTTCTACTCGCTCCACTACCTCATGCCCTTTATCATCGTCGCGGTGGTCGTCCTGCATCTCTGGGGGCTGCACCGCTTCGGGTCGAACAACCCGCTTGGCATCGACGCCAAGGGGCCGCAGGACAAGATCCCCTTCCATCCGTACTACACCATCAAGGATTTGTACGGCCTGGCGATCTTCCTGCTGGTCTACGCGGGTTTCGTCTTCTATGCGCCCAACTTTTTCGGCGAGCCGGACAACTACATTCCGGCCAATCCGCTCTCGACGCCGGCGCATATCGTGCCCGAATGGTACTTCCTGCCCTACTACGCGATCTTGCGGGCGATCCCGGACAAGCTGCTCGGCGTGATCGCCATGTTCGCGTCCATCTTGGTTCTCTTCATCCTGCCGTGGCTCGACCGCTCCCCGGTGCGTTCCGGGCGCTTCCGCTCGTGGATGTTCAAGGGCACCTTCTGGTTTTTTATCTTCGTATGCGTCGTGCTCGGGGTCGTCGGCGCCAATCCGCCGGAGGGGATGTGGCTGGTGGTCGGGCGCTTGGCGACGGCCTGGTATTTCCTCCACTTCCTCGTCATCCTGCCGGTGTTGAGTGTCGTGG
>Ga0255058_10000432_pt1 | contig 24821 bp, 21 predicted proteins | sample Cases_109_9_MG_FD_188637 | JGI IMG/M metagenome (GOLD analysis project Ga0255058, IMG submission 188637) | Seawater microbial communities from Amundsen Gulf, Northwest Territories, Canada - Cases_109_9 | ecosystem: Environmental > Aquatic > Marine > Gulf | place: Canada: Northwest Territories... | reverse complement strand
CATCTGCCAAGCGCAGGGCTGGACGATCGGCGTCGGCCTGGCGATGCTGATGTGCTGCGACATCGCGATCGCGGCCGACACGGCGCTGTTCAGCCAGCGGCAGCAGCGCACGGGCTTCGGTGGCCTTTCGATGGGCTGGCAGCACCTGCAGCTCCTGACTCTCGGCTACAAGCGAATGCGTGAGTGGCAGCTGACCGGCAAGACGATCTCCGCCGAGCAGGCGAAAGATTGGAGCGTCATCAACGAGGTAGTCCCCGAGGACAAACTCGAAGACGAGGTGATGCGCTACGCCAAGGCGGTCGCGCTGAACCCGGCCGACAGCCTGATGATCGCCAAGACGCACCTACACATGATGTTCGACCTGCTGGGGATGAACGGCCAGTTCACGGCGGGCGCGCTCGCCTACCCGCTATTCACGAACCTGAAGTGGGAAGACGAGGAGTTCAACTTCCTGAAGAGGCGCGGCGAGGTAGGCACCACCGCCGCCTTTGCCGAGCGCGAGCAGCGCTGGGCCGATCTCGGCTTCTAATCACGCTCGACCGCCGATAGCAGCGCTGCTGATGGGAGGACCTTCATGCCCGGACCACTAGCGGGAATCCGAGTCCTCAACTGGTGCCAGTTCACGCCCTCCAGCGCCGGCTACATGCTGGGCGACCTGGGCGCGGACGTCATCAAGATCGAGCATCCCGTGCAGGGCGACGCCTACCGCGGCATGGGCCAGATGTACGGCTCGGCGATGTCGATGGCCGGAGACCGTCACGCGGGATTCGAGTCGGTGAACCGCAACCAGCGCAGCATCACCCTCAACCTCAAGGACGAAAAGGGCCGCGAGATCCTCTACAAGCTCGTGGAGGTGGCGGACGTCTTCTTCACGAACTACACCGACAGCGTCGCGCGAAAGCTCAAAGCGGACTACGAACGCCTCTCAGAGATCAACCCGAAGCTCGTCTACGGGGCGTCGAGCACGTACGGCCCCTCGGGCCCGTGGGCGGAGCGGCGAGGGTTCGACCAGACCGCACAGGCCCGCAGCGGCCTCATGAACGTCATGGGCGAGCGCGACTTCCCGGAGCCCGTACAGACCGTCTCCGGCGTGGCGGACCAGATGGGCGCGACGATGCTGACGATGGGCATTCTGTCAGCGCTGATCGCCCGTGAGCGCGACGGAGTTGGCCAGAGGATCGATTCGTCGCTCCTCGGGAGCATGCTGCACCTTCAATCGATCGGTCTCGGCGTCACGAGCTTCCGCGGCAGGTCGTGGGGCAAACATCCCCGTAAGCGGGTCAAGAACCCGCTCACGAACCACTACCGCTGCGGCGACGATAAGTGGATCTTGTTCGCGGAGATCCAAGCGGACCGCTTCTGGCCGGAGTTCTGCCAGGCGCTCGGGCTGGACGAGCTGCAGGACGACCCGCGCTTCGCGACGGCGATGGGAGGGAGGCGCGACAACGCCGAGGAGTTGATCGGCATCCTCGACGAGACGCTCGCCGGCAAGCCCCGCGACAAGTGGGTGCGGATATTCGAGGAGCGGAAGGTACCGTTCGCCTATTCGCCGGTCCACGACTACTACGACGTGCTCGAAGACGAGCAGGTCTTGGAGAACGACTACATCGTCGAGTTCGATCACCCGGCTGCCGGTAACGTGAAGGTGATGGGCTACCCGATCGGGTTCAGCCGCACGCCGGCCCAGGTACGGCGCGAGGCGCCGGAGTTCGGCCAGCACACGGAAGAAGTGTTGAATGAGCTGTGTGGCCTTGGTTGGGACGAGATAGCCGCCCTACGCGACGCTGGCGTCGTCTGAACCCCTACTGACGGGGTAAACCGAGCCCGCGCTGCGCGATTACGTTCCTCTGGATCTCACTTGTGCCCGCCGATATCGTCCAGTGCCGCGTCAAAAGGTAGCCGAAGTTCGCCCGTCCTTCGATCGGCGCGCGAGGCGACGCCAGCGATAAGTTGCCGCCGAGCCCGAGGGCGTTGATCGACGTATCGGTCACGCGCTGGGCCAGCTCCGTCGCGAACAACTTCGACGCCGACGCCTCGTAGTTCGGGGTTTCGCCGCGGTCCTGCATCCAGGCGACGCGGTACGCCAGCCAGCGACCCGCTTCCAGCTCGATCCGGTGATCCGCGAGCTTCGCCGCCAAGCGGCTTCGCGAACCGGCCGACGGCTGTTCGGGGTTCGCCCGCAGAAACGCGACGATGTCGTCCAGCTCCCGCCGGACGGCGCCGATGCGGTTGACGCTCGAACGTTCGAAGCCGAGCGTGGTCGTCGCGACGTACCAGCCGAGGTTCTCCTTGCCGAGAAGGTTCTCACGGGGCACGACGACGTCCTGGAAGAACGTCTCGTAGAAGCCGGCGCGCCCGGTCATTTCGGGAATCGCCCGGCACTCGATCCCGGGCGACTTCATGTCCACGAGAAAGTAGGAAAGACCTTTATGCTTTGGCGCGTCCGGGTCCGTCCGCGCTAGAACGTGGATCCAGTCAGCGTACGCTGCGCCGGAAGTCCACATCTTGTGGCCGTTGAGGACGTAGCCGTCGCCGGACTTCACCGCGCGCGTCTGGACGGAGGCGAGATCGGAACCGGCGGCGGGCTCGGAAAAGCCCTGGCACCAGTAGACGTCGCCACTGGCGATCGGCGGCAGGAACCGCTGCTTCTGTTCTTCCGTGCCGTGCGCCATGACGGCGGGCCCAACGAGGCCCGTGGCTTGGGCGCCCGGCCCCCCGCCAAGCGGGGCACGGAAGTACGAGCACTCCTCTTTCATGATCGCCTGCCGAATGTTGGTGGCGCCGCCACCGCCGTACTCAGCCGGCCAGGCCAACGTCAGCCAGCCGCGCTCGGCCAGCTTCTTCTCGAACGCCCGCTCGGTCTCGTACTCTTCGTCGCTATCGACGGAGGCATCGCCGGTTCCGCCGGGCCATTCGGCTTCGACAAAGGCACGGATCTCAGCGCGAAACGCCTCGTCTTCTGGCGTGAAACGGAAATCCATGCGCGGCGGCCCGCCTAACGGCCTTCGAAGTTAGGGTCGCGTTTCTCGGTGAAGGCCGTCGTTGCCTCGGTGTAGTCGCGGCTGTTGCCGGTGATCGCTTCGAGCGCGAGTCCCATGTCGAGGCTGCTGAGCACGCTCTGCTGAACGGTGCGCTGGACGGCGAGCTTGGCGAACCGGATCGCGAGCGGCGCGCCTTTCGCGAGCCGTTCAGCGAAGGCGAGCGCCTCGTCGAGGACCTTGTCCGTCGGCGTAACGTGGTTGACCAACCCGATGCGTTCCGCCTCTTCCGCGGGGATCAGGTCGCCCGTCATCAGGTACTCCTTCGCACGCGAGGGCCCGACTAGAAGCGGCCAGATGACAGCGCCACCGTCGCCGGGCACGAGGCCGACCTTGACGTGCGTATCGCCGATGCGCGCCGTCTCCGCCATGAAGATGACGTCGCAGAGAAGGGCGATCGTCGCGCCGAGTCCTACGGCTACGCCGTTGACCGCGGCGATGACCGGCTGCTCGATCGAGAGCAGCGACGAAACGAGGTGCCGCGCGCCGGAGTCGAAGATGCCCGCCGGGCGGTCTTCGCCGCCGCCGGTGCTCATTTCCTTGACATCGCCACCGGCGCAGAACGCCCTGCCCGCGCCGGTCAGGACCACGGCCCTGACGTCGCGGTCGGCGGCGAGTCGGGCGAAGAGTGCTTCGAGTTCGGCGTGGCCTTTCTGCGTAACGGAGTTCAGCGCGTCGGGCCGATTCAGCGTGCAGATCGCGATGCGGTCGCGGATCTCAACGTCGATAAAGGTGTAGTCGTAGCCTGCCATCGTGGGGTTCTCCTTCCGGCTGGCGGGGCGTGTCGTATCCCGCCGCAATATACTCGACGCTCTCGAACCGACGCAACGAGGGCCGAGACAAGCCGCCGTCGTGCTAAACTCCCCACAACGTCTATCAGACCAAGGAGGGCCATCAAATGAAAACAACAACGCTCCTGATGCGCCCCGACGTCCGCGCGGCCTAGCTAAGACAACCGCCGCACCGACATCGGGCGCGCTCCTCGCCCGAATCCAATAGTTACACACCTAAAGGAGCATCTTTCTTGTCTGCACTCGAATCACGTCCTTTGAACGACGTGCCGGAATCCGTAGCGCCCATCGTCGAGCTGATGTCCACGTTCCCGGCCCCCTGGGCCCTCTGCGGAGGCTGGGCGGTCGACGCCTGGCTAGGCCGCGCGACCCGTGAACATCCCGACGTCGATATCTGTGTGTTCGTACAGGACCACCGAGCGCTCTTCGATCACCTCACCAGTTGGCAGCTAACCGCGCACGGCCTGAACGTAGAAATCGAGACACATGAGTTATGGGACGGCCGGTCGCTCGACTTCCCCGGCCACATCCACGCCCGACTTGACAGTGGGGAAGTGCTACCAGACGGCGACCTTCTACCGGAGCAAGGCTTCACCCTCGATATTCAGCTCGGCTATCGCTCCGGCAACGACTGGATTCTGTCGTCGGAGCCACGCGTCGCCATCCCGATAGCAGACGCTGTCCGCGAGTCGCCGTGGGGCCTGCCAACTGTGGTACCGGAGGTCTTGCTGTTCTTCAAGTCGCTTGACCTCCGCCGCCGCGACAAGCTCGACTTCGAGACCGTCCTTCCGCACCTCGGGCAGGAACAACGCGACTGGCTACGGGAGGCGATCGCGCGCCTCGGGCACCCGTGGCTATCACAGCTCGAGCGTTGACGTGACTTCCGTGGGCGACGGGGCCAGGGCCCGCCGCCCACCGGGCTCGTATTGACGCGCTACGGGCGCAACGGTATGTTCGCCTCGACCACATGATCAATTCTTAGCTGGAGTGAAGCGATGAGCTGGACTGAATGGAAGCAGCCGCAAGGCGACGGTCTCGAGTTCTCCGAGATCGTCTACGAGAAGAAGTTCCATGATGAGCTGGAGGGCGGCGTCGCACGCGTCTCCGTCAACCGGCCCGAGAAGTACAACGCGCTCACGAACGTCACCGTCGACGAGATGTTCCGCGCCTTTTACGACGCCAACCACGACCCGATGATCGGCGTGATCGTCATCACCGGCGCCGGCAAGAACTTCGGCTCCGGCGGCGACGTCGACTGGGAGAAGTGGGGCCTGCGCGAGGCGTTCTACTTCCGCTACCCGCACAACCGCCTCATACGCTCGTCGCGGAAGCCGATCATCGCAGCCGTGCGCGGGTACTGCATCGGCGGCTCGAACCACATGGCGTATTGTTGCGACTTCACGATCGCCTCCGACGATGCCAAGTTCGGTCAGGCGGGCCCGCGCGTGTCGAGTCCCGCCGACGGTTTCTTCGTGCCGTACCTGACGAAGGTGGTCGGCGCGAAAAAGGCCCGCGAAATGTGGATGCTCTGCCGCCGCTACACGGCGGATCAAGCGCTGGAGATGGGGCTCGTCAACGAAGTCGTACCCGGCGAGGAACTAGATAGCAAGGTCGACGGCTGGTGTGAGGAGTTGCTGAGCGTGAGCCCGGGCTGCCTGGAGATCCTCAAGGCGACGTTCGACCAGGAGATGGACGGCTATCAGGAGATGGGCACGATCTCCAGCAACTTCTACCCGGACTGGTTCGACTCCGCCGAGGGACAGGAGGGCGGAGCGGCGTTTCTCGAAAAGCGGACGCCCCGCTTCTGGCGGATCAGACGCGAAGAGGCCGACGTGCAGCAGAACGACGCCACGACCGAATCGTCCTAGACGATGGACTGGGACCTCGGGACAGACGTAATCATCGTCGGCTCGGGCGGCGCGGGCCTGACGGCGGCGATCCTCGCCCACGACAACGGCGCGCGCGTCACGGTCGTCGAACGCTCGGACAAAGTCGGCGGCACGACCGCGGTATCCGGGGGCGGCCTCTGGATCCCGCTCAACCGCTTCATGGAGGAGTCCGGGACGCCGGACTCCCGTGAAGATGCGCTCACCTACTGCAAGAAATTGACGGCGGGACGCGCGGACGACGAACTCGTCGAGACGTTCGTCGATACCGGCCACGAGATGGTGCGCTATCTGGAAGAGCGCACGCCGATCGAGTTCTCAGCCTGGTCGCTGCCGGACTACCACCCCAGATTAGAGGGAGCGCGCATGGGCGGCCGCAGCATGGAGCCGGCGCCGTTCGACACGAATCAGCTCGGGGGCTGGGCGGACAAGCTGCGGGCGGCGCCCGTCTTCATGCTCCCGGCGACGATGCAGGAGATGACGTTCAAGTACCAATCGCACATCCGGCCGGCAAACCTGCCGATGGAGGAGATGGTGCAGCGGATGCAGCAGGGTATCGTAACCGCCGGTAACGCCCTCGTCGGGCGGCTGCTCAAGGGTTGCCTGGACCGCGAGATACCGATTCTCGTCGAGACGAGAGCACGAGAGTTGATCCGCGAGGGCGGCTCGGTGATCGGACTTTTGGGCGAACGTGACGGCGGAGACTACCGCATATCGGCCGCCGGCGGCGTCATCCTCGCGTCCGGCGGGTTCGAGTGGAACGAGACGCTCAAGGAGCGCTTCCTCCCCGGCCCCGTCTCGCATCCGAACAGCCCGCCGGATAACGAAGGCGATGGGCTGTTGATGGCGATCGAGGCGGGGGCGGCGCTGGGCAACATGACCGAGGTCTGGGGAAGCCCCTCAGCCGTCGTCCCGAACGAAGAGTACGCCGGGGCGCAGCTCAACCGGATCCTGGTCGCCGAGCGTCTGTGCCCGCACTCGATCATCGTCAACCGGCACGGGCAGCGGTTCGCCAACGAAGGTGCTCCCTACAACGAACTCGGAAAGGTGTTCAACGAGATCGACCCCGGTACGCTCGAGTACCGAAACATACCGAGCTGGGCGATCTTCGACCAGCAGTACCGCGACAAGTATCCGGTTCTCACGGTGCTGCCCGGCGACCCCAACCCGGAATGGCTGACGTCGGACGACACGCTCGACGGACTAGCACGCCAGACGGGCATCGATCCCGACGGCCTCACCGACACCGTCCAGCGCTGGAACGGGCACGTCGCCGAGAAGCACGACCCGGACTTCGCGCGTCACACCTCGCCCGTCGACTTCGAGGCGCCGCACCCGAGCATGGGGACGATCGAGCGGGCGCCGTTGTACGCCCTGCCGGTCTACCAGGGGACGCTCGGGACCAAGGGCGGACCGGTCACGGACGCACGCGGCCAGGTCCTCGACACCAGCGGCGACGTGATCCGTGGGCTGTACGCGGCGGGAAACGTGATGGCTAGCCCCGCCGGGGCCGGATACTACGGCGGCGGCGCGACGATCGGGCTGGCGATGACGTGGGGCTACATCTGCGGCATCGAAGCCGCGAAGTCAGTCGCCTAGGCCGTCCTCAGACGAGATCACGGCTCCATCGCCGTGGAGCGACTCGATCTCGTCGTCCGCGTACCCGAGTTCGGATAGGACCTCGCGGGTGTGCTGGCCCTGCACCGGCGGTCCGCGGCGGACGCTGCCGGGTGTGCGTTCGAGGTGGACGGGCACGCCGGTGACGTTTATTTCGCCCAGCTTGGCGTGCTTGGTGGTGGTGATCATGCCGTTGTGACGGATCTGCGGGTCGGCGGCGGCGTCCGGCAGGCGGTTCATCGGCGCGGCCATCACGTCGGCGTCGATCAGCTTCGTCATCAGCTCGTCGAGCGGCAGCCGCTTGCACAGCTCCTCGATCAGGGCGTCCAGCTCCTCCTTGTGTTCGAGGCGTATCTCAGCGGTCGCGAACCGCTCCTCCTCGACCCATCCGGTGCCGAACGCGTTGCAGAGGTTGACGAAGAACTTCTCCGTGGGACAGGTGAGGCAGACCATCTTGCCGTCGGCGCACTCGTAGACGCCGGAGGGCGCGAAGTAGGGGCTGCCGTTGCCGACTCGCGGCGTCACCCAGCCGGTGAGGAAGTAGTTCCCGAGCCCCGTGCACTGCGCGTGAACGAGCGCATCGAGAAGCGAAACATCGATGCGTTGCCCTTCGCCGCTCTTCCCGCGCTCTAGCAGCGCCGCCATCACGCTGGACGCAACGAGGAGCGAAGTCATGATGTCGACCATCGGTACCGTCACGCGAGTCGGCCGGTTCTGCGGCTCACCCATCAGCGAGACGAGTCCCGCGTAGCCCTGCGCGAGGAAGTCGATGCCCGGCCGACCAGCGTAAGGGCCGTCCCTGCCGAAGGCCGTGACATGGACCCAGATGATGTCCGGCCGGTGCGCCTTCACCTGCTCGTAGCTGATGCCCAGCCGCGACATCGCCGGCTCGCGAACGTTGGTGATGAGAACATCCGCCGTCTTTGCAAGGCGCGCGAAGACCGCCCCAGATTCCGGCTTCGTGAGGTCGATGACGACGCCCCGCTTGTTGCGGTTGAGGCTAAGGAAGTTGCCGTGCTCTCCGTCGCGCTCGGGGCCGAGGTGACGGGTGTCGTCACCGTATGGCGACTCGACCTTGATGACGTCCGCGCCCAGATCGCCGAGGTACGTCGCCCCGTACGGACCGGCGAGCATCGTGGCGAGGTCGAGGACGCGGATTCCTTCGAGGGGGCCGGGGTTCGTCATGGGATCGCTCCTTGCTCTTTCAGCTCGCCGATCTGTTCCCACGTGTAGCCCAGCGTGTCGACCATGATCTGCTCGGTGTGCTGTCCCAACTCGGGCCCGAGCGTCTCGACGGTACCGGGGGTCTTGCTGAGCGTCACCGGCAGGCCACGTACGTTGACGTCACGCTGCACTTCCTCGCAGTGCGTCTCGACGATGTAATCGTTCTCCCACGCCTGCGGGTCGTTCTCGAGATCGCGAAGGTTGTTCACCGGGCTGGCGACGATCCCCAACGGGCGCCAGCGTTCCATCCAATCGGCGGTTGTTCGTTGCTTGAGGATGCCGTCGAGCGCCTCGACGAGCGCTTCCGCGTCCTGGACGCGGTTCTCCGGCGTGTCGAAGCGAGCGTCGGCGGGAAGGGCCCGATCGCCGAAGCTCTCGCACAGCGTCGACCAGCTTGCGTCCTCGTTCCGGACGCAGAGGAAGACCCAACCGTCGCTCGTTTCGTAGACGTTCCAGAGCGGGTGCTCGGGCGACTTCCGCGGGCGTTGTTGCGCGAATCGATCGTCACCCGTCGCGAGATACGCCTGAAGCGACGGGGCGGCGAGGAACAGCTGCGCCCCGTAGAGCGAGGCGTCGATGTACTGACCTTTGCCCGTGCGGCGGCGGTTGTGCAGCGCGAGCAGGATGCCGTACGCCGCCATGAGGCCGCCGATCGCGTCGCCGGAGCCCATGCCGAGGTAGATCGGCGGCTGGCCGGGCTCGCCGATGCGGCTCATCAGGCCCGTCAGCGCCTGCACCGTCATGTCGAACGACGGCTTGTCGATCGTTCCGTGCGGCCCGTAGCCGGTCGACATGGCGTAGACGAGCCGCGGGTTGATCGCCTTCAGCTCGTCGTAGGTGAGGCGCCAGCTCGCGAGGTTGTCCGGGCTGAGGTTCGAGAGGAAGACGTCCGACTCGGCGACGAGCTTGTGCATGATCTCTTGCCCCGCCGACGTCTTGAGATCGATCGCCATGCTCTTCTTGTTGCGGTTGATGACGAGGAAGTACTGGTTCCAGTCGCCGATCGGCAGCGCCTTAATCGAACGCACCCCACGCCCGAAATCCCCGACGTTCGGTCGCTCGACGTGGATCACCTCAGCGCCGAAGTCCGCGAGATGCTGGCCCGCGACAGGCCCCTGGAACCAGACCGTGAGATCGATGACGCGAACGCCGTCGAGTGCCTTCGCCATCGCTACGAACCCGCCTTCGCGATCTGATCTGCTGAGTAGCCGATCCCGCCCAGCACCTCCGACGTGTGTTCGCCGGACGCGGGTGCGGGACGGTGCATCTGCGCTGGCGTGTCGGTCATGAAGATCGGGAAACCGAGCGTCTTCGAGTCGCCGTTGGCGGCCTCGAGAATGTAGCGGTTGTCATACGCCTGCTTGTCCTGCACCGGGAAGTCGTAGCGCTCGATGATGTCGGCCGACATCTGGCGCTCCGTGAAGATCGCCCGCCAGTGGTCCGCAGGCTCGCGGTCGAACGCCTTTGCCAGCTCATCGATCAGTTCGAGGCGGTTCACTTCGCAGCGAAGCTCGTGGGAGTTGAAGCGAGGGTCGTCGACGTCGAGGCCAACGATCTCCGATAGGTCCGGCCACCAGCGGTCGGTGTCGGGCATCGTCAGCGTCGCCCAGAGGCCGTCGCTCGTGATGTAGAGCGTCCCGCTCATCGGGTTGCCAGCGTCCATGCGCGAAACGGGATGCAGGAAGCGCTCGCCGCCGATCGCGAGGTAGGCCTGGAGGTCGAGGCTGGCGCCGTACATGTTTCCGGCCAGCAGCGAGACGTCCACTTCCTGTCCTTCGCCGATCTCCTCACGGTGGTGGAGCGCCGTCGTCACGCCGAACGCCAGCATCACGGCCGTGTACATGCCACCGATCTGCGGATAGACGGGCGGCTGGCCGGGCTGCGGCAGGATCGGCATCATCCCGGTGCGCGCGGCGGCCAACTCGTCCAGCGGCGGCAGGTCGTTGTCTGGCCCCTTCGGACCAAAGCCCGACGCGCGAGCGTAGATCAGGTCGGGTTTGCCGGCTGAGACGGTGGCGTAGTCGAGCCCCCGTTCCGCCAGCGTCTTCAACGCGGCGTCGGTGACGAAGACGTCGGCCTTCGCGGCGAGGTCGCGCACGGCCTGGCGACCGACGTTGCTGTCGAGATCGAGGCTCACGCTGCGCTTGTTCCGGTTCGCGAGCTCGTGGTGGTAGCCGGGTGATAGTGACACACCGCTGTCGATGCGGATGACGTCAGCGCCGAAGTCGGCCAGCATCGCGACGCCGAGAGACGAGAAGAACTCCCTCGTGTTGTCGACGACGACGAGCCCGTCGAGCGCGGCGGTCATCTCGGATGCACCTGCGTCACACAGTGTGCGAGAAGACTACGCCCACTCGCGAACGGTATCGAGGGTCTTGTCCACGAACTCCAACTCATTCGGCAGCGGCTTGCCGAGCCACTCTCGGTAGAACGTGTCGAGGTCCGGCAGGAACTCGAAGTCCGGGGGTGTGCCGCGCGGGACGGCCTCGACCTCCAACTGCGAACCGCAGCCCGGGCAGTAGTACTCGCGGAGCTGGATCCACTCTGGATCAGGCTGTTCGCGGCCACGGTAGACTTCGTTCAGCTTCTCGGAGTCGTCGCGGACGTAGATGAGGGCGTTCAGTTTCCAGTTGACCCGGTAGTCGCCGAAGTTCTGGCCGCAGCGGCACTTCACGACGCGGTCGTCGCCCTGCTGAACGATGAACAGGTTCGTCGTCAGCGGCAGGAGGATCTTTTCGTTCCACGGCACGCGCGCCTGCAGGATCTGCACCCACTTCTGGAAACGGTCGCTGTCCTTAGCGGCTTTCATGATCTCCTGAACGCGGGTCCAGGGGAGCTTGCCGTCGATCAGTCTTTCGATTTCGGAGATGTCGTACTCGGGCATCTTCTACTCCTGATTCAGTCTTCGGGGCTAGTTAGAACGTGAAGTCATCTGGCAACTGCCAGAACGCCTTGATCTCATCGCCGTAGTCCGGGGATAGCTCCATGGAGCTGCGCCACATGTCGGTGACGGCCGTGTCCATCCCTTCCTTCGCCTCGACTCGCTTCCGCTCGGCCTCCCACCACTCGCGGAAGGGCACGCCTCGCGCCTTTCGGGCGTCGCGGATCTCTTGCCGCTTCGTCTCGGTGGCCGCCTCGTCTACGGCCCATTCGCCTGACTTCCCGTTGCTCGTAGCGACGACGCCGTAGATGTCCGAGGCGATTCGCTCGCGGGTCCAGCCGCGATCGAGATCAGCAGCCACCTCGGCGGGATCACGCTCGATCGGGTCGCCGAGCGCCTGCGCGCCGGAGATCGGGTGCATGATCAGGTCGTACTCGTGCAGCTGTTCGGGCGTGACGAACGGCGCTATGATGTTCGATTCCATCAGGTCCGCCTTGATCGCCTGCTCCATGTTCGGCTTTTCGGGGTCACCCCTCCTGTGGACCAAGGGCTTCTTCGCGTCGATCAGCTCCTTGACGTTCGTGCCGGCGGCGTAGCTCGGTCGGTCGGGCCATGCGGGATACGCGCCGAACATCCCGTGGTTTCCAGCGACCTTGCTGCGCATTCCGGCGCAGCCGCAGGAGTACTCGATGCCCGGCGTGTTCTTGATCATCCACACGGCCGTATGGCCGAGACCACCGCGGAACGTACCGTATCCGCCGGAGTCGGGCTCGACTTCGCGTCCCAGGTAGATGATCGGGTAGTAGAGTTCGGTGACCTCGGCGTTGCCGAAGTCTGCGTTCGGGGTGTAGATGCACCAAGCGCTGTTCTCACCGTCGGCCATCCCACGTGCGGGCGCGCCGTTGCTCGCTTGCTCCAGCGTGAGACCGGCGGTGTACATGCCGTACTGGTTCACGCCCGAGAACTCGGCCGTCATCGTCGTCCCGGCGCCGGCGGCGACCTCTTCGATGTAGCCTCGCGTGTAGTAGGCGCGGCCGAACGTCTCGTATAGGGAACTCATCCACATCACGGCGGGCGCCCAGGCCACACCAGCGGACGCGAAGTAGTTCACCGGATACGGGTTCGCCCAAGAACCGGGCGGCGGGTCGTCGAGGTGCCACGCCGCGACGGCGCCCCAGTTGAACATGTCGAAACCAACGATGTGTGAGTAGGCGTTGAGCAGCGCCGAGATTATGGCGGGCGGAGTGATGTTCTGTCCGAACGGCACCCAGCTGCTCGCCCCCTTCAGGGAGAAGTTGACCTTCGCATCGACATCGATGTCCACCTGCAACGGCAGATTGAACAGGCAATCGATGTCCTGCTGCGGCATGATCACGCGCTTGCCCTTCATCGCCAGGTCCTTGAAGTTCGACTTGCGGTACCGTCCCGGCACGGCCTGGTTCTTGACGCGGGCGACGGCGTAGCGGCGGCCGTCCTCGACGTACTCTTTGGCCACGTCCTTGAAGTAGTCGAGGCCATACTTGTCGATCAGCTCGATTACCTTGTCGCGGACCGTCAGGCAGCCGGCGAGGCGGCCTCGCGCGTCACCCATCACGAAGTCGGGGACACGGGTGCGGGACTGAACGCGCATCGCGTACCAGGGGTAGAGCTTGTCGTTCTCGCCGATCCTTTCCATCGTCACGGGCATACCGTCGGCGAATGAATCGGGGTTCATGAAGCCGATCGACCCCGGCAGGATGTAGCCGCCGTCCATCACGTGGCTTACACCTGAGGCCCAGGCGACCAACTCACCGTCGTAAACAATCGGCACCGCCGTATCGAAGTCCACCGGGTGGATGCCGCCGAAGTGCGGGTCGTTGTTCTCGAAGATGTCGCCGGCCTTGATGCCAGGATCGACCTCGTAATCGTTCTCGATCAACGAGCGGATGAAAAGCGAAAGGAGGCCGGGGTGGGCGGTGATGCCGCGCGACGTGGCGATCGCCTCGCCGGTCGGCAGGTGCAGGCCCCAGAGGGCATCGCCCCCCTCGACCGCGATCGCCGAGGACGAGACCTTGCAACCAACGGCCCAGGCCGTATTGCAGATGTTGAGCATGATGTGCCAGATCGCCTCGTAAGTGCCCGGGTCCTCTTTCTTTCGCGCCATATCCTCCAGCCCGAACAGGTGGCCCGTCTCCTCGAAGAGCTTGTCTTCTTTCAGGAGGCGGTCCTTGATCGGCGTCGCTTGAGCTATTGCAGGAGCGCTCATTCGCTCCCTCCCTTCTCGAGCCAGATGATCTCATGTTCGTCGAACCTCGCGGTGAGGCCGCTGGGTACGTGCAGAGTCGTGGACGGCGCTTCGATCACGGCCAGTCCCTTGATTTCGTTGCCTGGCTTCAGCTCGTCCATCTCGAAGAGCTGCGCATCGAGCCACATTCCGTCCTCGAAGACCTGTCGCGTGCCCTTCTCCGCCTGCTTCGATGGTTTCTTGTCTTGCAGTTCGTGGCGCCGCACGAGCGGCTTCAACGTATCCACCTGGGCGATCACGCTGACCTCGCTGACGAGGTACGTCGCCATCGGTGGCTTGCCAGCGAGCGTGAACATCTTCGTAAACACCTCTTCGAATCGGGCGACGAGCGTGTCGACGTCCGCTGGCGAGGCGAGGCGGCTAAGCGGCGATTCGACCTCGACGTCGTCCAACTGTCCGTAGTACTTGAGGTAGGCGATCTGGCGGAGCGTGATCTGCTCCTTCTTGAACCCCTCTGCCAGAAGCTCGTCGAGCAGCCCCTTCTCCAACTCCTCCCAGGCGCCAGTGACGATCTGGGCCGTCTGCATCTTCGTGTCGTCGTCCGCGCCGGGGGGAACCATCGCGGAGACGCTCTTGTGGCGGCGGTGCGCGTAGTCCATGCAAGCGCCGCCCCAGGCCGAGAAGGCCGCTGCGTATGGCACGGTTGCGACGCCCTTCCAGGGGTAGTCCTTGGCGTAACCCGCCAGGTGCATCGGCCCCGCGCCGCCGTAGCCCATGAGCACATAGTCGCGGATGTCGTATCCGAGCATCAATGTGCGAACGAGGTGCTCGCGCATCATGACGTTGACGAGGTTCACGCAGTGCTCGGCGGCGACGTAGGGGTCGAGGCTGAGCGGGTCCGCGACTTCTTTCGTGAAGACGCTGAGTGCTTTCTCTTTGTTTACCGGAACACGGCCGCCGAGGTAGTAGTCCTCGTTGATGATCCCGAGAAGCAAGTCGCAGTCGCCGATCGTCGGTACCTCATTGCCGGACTCCTGGAAGACGGGGCCCGGTGTGCCGCCGGCGCTGTCCGGGCCCAGCTTGATGCGGTGGCTGTCCGAATCCACCCGGATGTAGGTGCCGGTACCGGCGCCGATCGACTGAATGTCGATCATCGGTACGTTGACGTACATCTGCATGAACGGCGGCTCGCGGTTGATCGGCAGGATGCCGGAGGTGATGCAGCCGGCGTCGAAGCTTGTACCGCCCATGTCTGAGCAGACCATGTTGTCGATGTCGATCGTCTCGCTGAGGTGTTTGCCGCCCATGATGCCGCCAACCGGCCCGGACATTACGGTCTCAAACAGCCGTGGGTAGCGGATGTTCGTCACACCGCCGTAGCACAGCACGGTCTTGAGGGAATGCTTGTAACCGAGCCCCGTCAGCTTCTCCTCGACGGCGAGCAACTGCTTTCGCGCCGGCTCGGTCGCGTACGCCTGGATCACGGTCGCGTTCGCGCGGGAGACTTCACGGACCAGCGGCGCGACCTCGTGTGAGACGACTAACGGGACGGTCTTCCCGGTCTCCTTCATCACCTTGCGGGCGATCTCCGCCGCCTGCACCTCATGAGCGGGGCTGATGAACGAGTTCAGAAAGACGATGGCGAGCGATTCGATGCCTTCTTCGAGAAGCTCCCGCACGCCGGCCTCAACCTCGTGCTCGTACAGCGGGATGACCGGCTGCCCGAAAAGGTCGATGCGCTCGGTCGCGCCACGAGTGAGGCGGCGCGGCACGAGCGGCTCGCGGTGCTTCCGATATTGCATATGCGTGACTTCGGACCACTCGTAGCCGATGAACGACTGCGAGCCGCGTCCCTGAACGATGATGTCCTCGAAGCCGCGGGTTACCAGAAGGCCGGTCTTGAGCCCGGACAAGTTGATGAGCGTATTTAGCATGCCGGTGCCGGTGTAGATGGCGGTCTCAGCGTTTTCGTTGATCTCTTTCCCATCGGTCAGCAGGTCAACGTCCCAATAGGACAGTCCGTCTTCGTAAGACTCCATGAAACCGACGCTCTCGTCGTCGGGCGTCGTCGCCGCTTTGCCGATGACGAAACGGCCTTCTTCGTCGACGACTATGACGTCGGTCATCGTGCCGCCAGCGTCACAAGCCACAAGGTATCGACTCATTGAATATCTCCTGATCTGCTCGTTAGGCTCGCCATCGCTCCCCCGCTATGGGCTCCCAAGCCCTGAGATGCGGAACCAGATGTACCACGGCACTATTTGCGAGTCAAGCACAAACGCCCGTTCGAGTCACCACGATCGCGACAGCGAGAATCTAGTCCCCGGATCGCCCGAAGAGCCTGCGGAAAAAGCCGCTGACGCCAGAGTACTTCTGAAGTTATGGGTTAACCTATGTAGCGGGTTTGCAGAATGTGTGACCCTCTGTCAAATCGTGCTCATGCTGAAACAACGTAAAGGTACCGCCCCTGCGTCCGGGTGGATCCTCCTCGCCCTGGCGGCTACGGTGGTCGTCGTGCTGACCGGATGCACCAACGGCTCGTCAGGAAGGCAGAATGAGGAGCAGCTCGCCGAGTTAGAGTTGCTGGCTGACGATGTGGCGTCGAAGGGTCATCTCCGTCCGGTCTTTCCAGCCTACGTGCCCAGGGACCTTCCAAAAGTGCCGTTCATCATTGATAGCAGCGACCAACACGTAGTCTTTGAGTTCAGAGTCCCCGACGGAACCGAGCCAACTGCTAATCCTTGGTTAGTCAGTCTGCAGATAGCGGAGTGGCACCGTGATGCACGTCGAGACCACTGCGAGATACTACAAACTTTCGAAGATTGTGTGACGGTCTTTGGGTCGGACGCCTCTGTTGGCGTCACGCGGAGCAAGGAGGGGCGAGTCGTCAACCTTGACTTCTATCTAGCTGGACGCGACTTCCAGATACGCACGGCGTGGCAATTAGGGTCTCCGGACAGTGAAGACACGATTAGTGAACTGACCGCAGAGTCAGTGCGCATCGCTGAATCTCTAACCCAAGAGTAAGCGCTCAGTCCCCGGATCGACCAAAGAGCCTGCGGAAAAAGCCGCTGACCCCAGACCAGATCGCGCGCAGAATCACCGGCAGGATGTTCACCGGCCCGGCGTTCTCGGGCGCGGTCGTTGGTTCGGCGCCCTCGATCGCTTCCAGAGTCTCTTTCGCACACGCCACGAACTGCAGAAAGAGTTGATGCGAGACGCCCTGGATCAGACCTCGCCCCACCTGCGCGACGCGGCCCGTGAGCTCAACGCTGGCTTCGGCGGCCACCTGTACGCGCCCGTCGTCGAGCGTGGTCAGCCGGCTGGACATCGTGCCCATCGCCGTTCCGCCGCCCGTCTCTTTGCCTTCGGCGGTCATCGAGACGTGGCGGCCGGCTTCGTCGACCTCGACGAACTGGACGCGTCCGGCGTAGCTGGTGGTGACGGCGCCGACCCGAACTTTGATCGTTCCCTCGAACGTGCGCTCGTCGACAACCTCGCCAAGCTCGGCGCCGGGCATGCAGCGCGCGACCGCCTGCGGGTCCATCATGAACGCCCACACTTTCTCGATCGACGCCTCGACCTCAAAAGTCTCTTTAATGTTCAGAGCCATAGTGCCGGGTGGTAGGGTACGTTTCACGACGCCCGGCGACAAGCGGGAGGCGTTGATTTCCTACGTAAGTGCGTAGAAGATGTATGCGCTCAAGGGGATGCAGCGATGAGATACAAACGGCACCGATGCGTGGAACGGAGGAGTGACAGATGCTCGCCTGCTTGAAGACGGGAATCGGAAAGACCGAGATGAAGGACATTCCGATCCCGGAGCCCGGGCCGGACCAGATGGTGATCAAGATGTCGATGGCGACCATCTGCGGCTCCGACATGCACTTCCTCGACGAGCTGCCGAACGAGGTGCTGGCGCCGATCTTTCCGGGTGTCGTCCTGGAGGAAGGGATGCTGCAGGGCCACGAGGCCGTCGGTACCGTCCACGCGCTGGGCAGCAACGTAACGAACTTCCAGGTCGGCGACCGCGTAATGGCGGCGTGCATCACATCCTGCGGAAAGTGCAACGAATGTCTGCATGGCGACTACGGCGTCTGCACCGGCGAAGGCCCTTACGGCCGGCCGCTGTTCGGATGCCAGGGGGAATATTACCTGGTGCCGAACGCCGAAGTAAGCTCGGTGAAGGTGCCGGACGAGGTCTCCGACGAAGAGGCGATCCTCGCCTCGGACATACTCTCCACGGGCCTAGGCGCAGTCGAGCGCGGCGAGGCAGGATACGGTGACTCGATAGCGATCTTCGCGCAGGGCCCAGTGGGGTTGTGCGCAACGCTTGGGGCTCGCATCCGGGGCTGCGGCCTCGTAATCGCCGTCGATACGATACCTGAGCGGCTCGAATTCGCGAAGAAGTTCGGAGCCAACGTCGTCATCAACCCGAACGAAGAAGACCCGGTCGTGAAGATCATGGGGCTGACGAACGGCAACGGCGTCGACGTCGCGATCGAAGCAGTCGGCACGCAGGCGACGTTCGAGGGTGCCACGAAGGCCGTGCGCCGCGGCGGGACGATCTCCTCCGTTGGCATCTACAACACGACGCCGATGCTCCAGATGCCGACGCTGATTCCGTCGTTCACCCACAGGCGCATCGTCACCACGATCTGCCCGTCCGGACGCGAACGGATGCGGCGCATGGTCGAGATGATCCGCTACGGATCGCTGGAGTTGGACCGTCTGTTCACACACCGCATGTCGCTATCGGACTGCACGAAGGCCTACGACCTCTTTCGCAGCAAGGAGGACGGCGTCCTCAAGATCGCGATCACGCCATGACCATCGAGACCGCCGCCCCGCGCAGCTACGAGATCGATGGGCAGACCGTAACGATGCCGCTAGTGGTCGGACGCGCCGACATCGGCTTGGCGACCTACCTCGTCAACGCTGCGAAGGCGCGGGAACTGTTGCCGGGACCCGAGCTGGACGTCGTCGAACTGCTCCCGGGGAGGGCAGTGCTCACGGTCTCCTGTGTCGACTACATCGAGAACGACCTGGGCCAGTACCACGAGATCTCGCTGACGTTCTTCGTACGGGAACAAGGCCAATCGCCTTCAGTTCCCTACGTTGGGTCGCTCGCCGATCTGGTCCGAGGGCGGCTACCGACGTACATCTACCGCTTGCCGGTGACGACCACGCTCAGCCGCGAGGCGGGGCGCCAGATATGGGGCTTCCCGAAGGTGCTGCACGACATCAGGTTCCGGACGAAGGGGGACCGCTACCAGTGCGCCTGGGACGCGGACGGCAAGCAGGTCTTTCGCTTCTCAGTACAGAAGGGCGGCAAGCGAACGATGCCCGATTCGGAACTAACGACCTATTCGTACATCGACAGCGTTTTGCACAGCACCCGGTTCGTGCAAGGGGTGGACGAGATGGGGATGCGGCTGGGCGGCGCGAAGATCGAGCTGGGCGATCACCCGATCGCCGATGAGCTTCGCGAACTGGGGCTTCCGAAGCGCGCGCTGATGAGCATGTGGATGGGCCGTATGCACGGCACGTTCGACGGTCCGGAGAGGGTTTAAGACGCGTATGGGCGGCACACACACGAAGGGATTCGATCGGGTGCGTGACGTCTTCGTAGAACAGATCGAAGCGGGCGAAGGCGTCGGCAGCGCGGTCGCCGTCTATCACCACGGCGAACTCGTCGTCGACCTCTGGGGAGGCATGGCCGACCGGGCCGCGTCCTGCCCGTGGCAAGAGGACACGATATGCGTCGTCTACTCGACGACGAAGGGCGCAACCGCCACCTGCCTGCACATGCTGGTCGACCGCGGACAGCTCTCGTACGACGACCTCGTCGTCGATCACTGGCCGGAGTTCGGCAAGCACGGCAAAGACAAGATCACGGTCCGGCACGTCCTCACCCACCAGGCCGGCATGCCCCAACATCCCCCGGGCTACGGCGACGAGGAGATGCTCGACTGGGCGAAGATGGTGGAAGGGATGGAGAACCTCAAACCACTGTGGGGGCCGGGGGAGAAAACGGGCTACCACGCCGTGAACTTCGGCTGGCTGGCGGGAGAGATTATCCAGCGGGTCGACGGCAGGACCGTCGGGACTTTCCTGGCGGAAGAGGTGTGCAAGCCGCTCGGCCTGAACGACCTCTACATCGGGCTGCCGGAGTCGGAGGAGGGACGGGTCGCCGTCCTGGAATCGATAACCGATGAGAACGCGGTCAAGATCGAGACGATGTTGGACACCGAAACGATCGCCGGAGACGACAGCGAGCGTCGGATGGGCGACCCGGTCGAGTTCCTCAACCGCCCGCAGGCGCACCGAGCGGAGCTGCCGGCGGCGGGCGGACTCGGGTCGGCGCGCGACATCGCAAAGCTCTACGCCTGCCTCGGCGCCGGCGGCACTCTCGACGGCGTGACGCTGATGCGCCCGGAGACGATCGCCGCGGCGACGAAACAGCAGATCTACGGCCTCGACGCCATCATCAACTTCCCGATGAGCTGGGCGCTGGGCTACATGACCGGCGGGCAGACGAGCAGTTCTGGTCCTCGCCTAACTGCATTCGGCCACGCCGGCTTCGGCGGCTCCAACGCTTTCGCGGACCCGGAGATCGAGATGTCGTTCGCATACATCACCAACGGCATCTCGCTCGACTTGCTCGGCTACACCCGCGCATTCTCACTCTCAACAGCCGCTCGTCAGTGCGCTGAAGCACTGTAACACAGCTCCTCCCCCTCCTACACGGCGTTACCGCTCACATACGAGCTTGTAATGGCGTCTGCTCGTGTCCTCTAACGCTAGCGCCAGATTCAAGACTTCGCGGAGCTCCGCAACCCTAAATTGCCAAACCAACTCCGGCGGTCTACAGACAACCGTACAGCGCGTCGATCAGACGCTGCGTACGCTCGGTCTGCCAGCGCTCTCCCGGGCGGTTCGTGAGATAGCCGAAAGCGACGTCCGCTACCGGATCGGCGAAGCCGAGCGATCCACCGTAACCGAAGTGCCCAAACGCCTCCGCGTTGGGCCCGAACGGCCGATTAGGCATCGGCAACTGGAAGCCGAGGCCGAAGCGCGTTGGCCGGCTGAGCACAAGATCGTCGCCGTCAGAGTGAATACGGGTCGCCTCCGAGAGCAGCTCCCGCCCAACCCAAGTCTCGCCACCGGGACCGCCGTGCAGCACAGCGTCGTATATCGCACTGACGGCGCGGGCGTTGGCGTGGCCGTTGGTGGAAGGGATCTGCGCCAGCCGCCAGGCCTCGGTGTTGACGGAGCCCTGACCGCTGAGGCCGCTGGGGTTGAAGTAGGTGTGCCAGACCATCGTGTCGTGCTCTTCGTCACCCGTCGGCGGGAACGCGAGAGCCCAGTGCTTCGGCTCGGTCAGAACTGGATTCGGCGCCACCACCTCCGAAACGCGCGGGTGCTCTGAGAGTGGCAGCCCCCAGTAGAACTCGACGCCAAGCGGACCGGCGACCCGCTCCTGCAACGCCGTGCCGACCGGCCGGTCCGTCGCGCGGCGGATCAGCTCGCCCACAAGGAACCCGAACGTGTTGCAGTGGTACCCGTGCGCCGAGTCCGGCTCCCAGAACGGCGCCTGTGCCGCCAGTTCGGCGCACATCAGCGGCCAGTCGTACATGGCAAGCTCCGGGAGTCGCTTGCGCACCGCGGGAAGCCCCCCGCGATGCGCCAGCAACGTACGGAGCGTGATACCGCCCTTCCCTCCCGCAGCGAACTCCGGCCACAGCTCCGCGACCGGCTCGTCAAGAGCGAGCAGACCCTCCTCCACGAGCATCAGCGTCAGCGTAGCGAGAACGCCTTTTCCTACGGAATAAACGTTGACGAGCGTGTCCTCGTCCCACGGAAGTGAGCGCTTTCCGTCACGGTGGCCTCCCCAGAGATCGACCACCTGCTTGCCATCGACGCGGATGCTGACAGCGGCGCCAATCTCATCCTGGTCCCGAAAGTTGGAGTCGAAGGCGTCGCGGACGGCACCGAATCGTGAGTCGGCGCGACCGTGAGTCTGAGGTTCGGTAGGCATGACTGAGCACCCACATTCTACTCGCCATCCAGCGTGCTAAACTGTGCCACTACCAGCGAAGCGACGATCCAAAGGAGCCTGCGTGGGAATCATCATCGAAGAGGCGAAGTGCATCGGTTGCGGACTGTGCGAGATTTCGTGTGCGTACGACGCCATCGACGTCCACATGAAGGCCTCAGTCGACAACACCAGATGCACCGACTGCGCCATCTGCCTCGACTACTGCCCGACCGACTGCATCGCACTGGAGCAGCCCCTGACGCAGTCGACGTTCCCGCCGGGCGAAGCGACGTTCGATGTGGCGATCATCGGCAGCGGCGTCGGTGGCCTCTGCACCGGAGCGCTCCTTGCGCGGCAGGGGTACAAGACGCTAGTGCTCGAACGCAACCCGACGGTGGGCGGCCGCTATTCGTCCCTCAAGCACAAGGGCGTCACGTTCCCAACCGGCGGCTCGCTCGTCGGTAAAGGCGGGCCGCTGGAAGAGGTGTTCCACGAGGTGGGCGCCGAGTTCGATCTGGCGACGCCGACGGTCAACCCGCGCTACTGGATCAAGGGCCGCGGCTGGGTCGATCCCGGCGAAGGATCGAGCCAACTGCGACGCACGCTGACGCTCGTCTCGAACCAAGAAGAAGCAGATCGCGTGATGGGTTCGATGCGCGAAATCCTCGGTAGCCGCGAATACCCCGGCGGCACGATGGCTGACTGGATCGACGGTCTGACGGAGAACGACGACGTGGTCGGCATCTTCAAGGCGATCACGGCGGCGGCGTTCGGCCCGGAGGACGTTCTGGCGGGCGATTTCTTCGGACTGCTGGGCGCGACGGCGGGCCGCGGGATGGGCCTCGCGCGGCGTGGCGGGCTGGGGCTGATGCGGAGCCTCGCGAAGGTGATCGTCGAGAGCGGCAGCGAGGTCTGGAAGCTGAGCAACGTCAAGGACGTTGTCATAGAGGATGGCAAGGCTGTCGGCCTCGACGTAGTGCGCCGTGGAGCGCCGTGGAAGGTGCGTGCCCCCGTGATCGTCAGCGACATCGGCCCCAAGCAGACGATCCGGATGCTGGGCGAAGAGACGCTCGACCCGAAGTACATCTCCTACGTGGACGAGAAGATCAGACCGATGGGCGGCATCACCGTGCACCTCGTGAGCGACAAGAGCCTCGTCGACGGCTTCCCGGGCGTGATCTACGCCGTCGGCGCGCGGCGGCTCTGCATCTTCTTCGAAGCGAGCCGTATCGCGGACTGGGCGCCGCCCGGCAAGTACATCACGGAGATGTACCCCAAGGCCGATGCCGACCCGGGTGTCGCCGCAGACCTCGAAGTCCACTCGGAGGAAGCCGCGGCCGACTTGGACGACATCTTCCCCGGCTGGCGCGACCACGCCGAGATGAACGTGATCTGCCTGCAGGGTGAGTACCCCGGCAACCAGACGTGGACCGGCATGGGAGTATCTGCGGAGACGCCGATCCCGAACCTGTTCATGGTCGGCGACGGCTGCGAGAGCAGCCTCGGTAACGCCGGCGGCACCGCAGCCGCAGAGTCGGCGCAGCGCGCGGCCGCGCTGATTCGCGAACGCTTCCCGGTCCCGTAGCAGGCTTAGCCGATACGAGCGCTTTGACCGCCGTCCACCGGCAGGATGACGCTGGTGACGAACTTCGCCTCGTCCGACGCCAGGTAGAGCGCCGCGTAGGCGATGTCCCACGCCGTACCCATCTTCGCACCCAGCGGTACCTGAGCGTCGCGCTGTTCGATGAGCCGATCTTTCGGAATTCCGCGGGCGGCAGAGATGCCTTCGATCGCCATCGGCGTGTTCATCAGGCCGGGCATGATCGCGTTCACGCGGATCCCGTAGCGCGCGTTGCCCATGGCCAACGAATGCGTTAGGGCGTTCATCCCAGCCTTGGACGTCTTGTACGCAAGCATCCCGACGGAGCAGACGGCGGCGACGGACGAGATATTCGTGATCGCGCCGGAACCCTGCTCCCGCATGACGGGGAGGGTGTGCTTGCAGGTCAAGAACACGCTCTTCAGATTGACGTCGAAGATGTTCTGCCAGGCGTCCTCGCGCAAGTGTGTCGGTCCGGCGTCGTTCGTGGCGATACCGACGTTGTTGTGCAGGATATCCACTCGCCCGTAGGTATCGACGCAGGCTTTGACCAGCGCCTCGCAATCGGACTCGCGAGTGACATCGGCTTCGAACGCCGTCGCCGCGCCGCCCTCGTCCTCGATCATAGATTTCGTCTCGTTCGCCGATTGGAGATTACGGTCGACGAGAAGCACGTTCGCACCTTCGCGGGCGAAGAGGATTGCCGTGGCGCGGCCGTTGCCGATCGTCTCGCCGGGCGTCTGGCCGGCGCCGACGACGATCGCCGTCTTGCCTTCAAGTCTCATTTCGGAAGCCCTTCGATTCCATCATCGAGCTGCACGCCAAGCGAGTTCAGCGCCATCGAGACCGTGTGATACTGCCCGACGGCGAAGATGGCGTCGATCATCTGCTCGGTGCCGTACCGCTCCGATAGCGCCTTCCAGGTCGCATCGCTGATGAACGAGTCGTTGTGAAGTTCGTCCGCGGCGCGGATCAGGTCAGCGTCCGCGGGATCCCAGCCCGGGTCGTCCGGTCCTTTGGTGACGCGATCGATCTCTTCGTCGGTAAGACCAACGCCTTTGCCGATCAGGACGTGTTGACCCCACTCGTAGCCGGACTGACAGAGCCAGCCAGTGCGCAGGATCAGCAGCTCGCGGTCCCGCGGGGGCAGCGTGGACTTGTAGAGGACGTGGGTGCCGAACACACCCCAACGCCTGAGCAGCTTTGGGTGGCGTGCCAGCGTTTTGTAGATGTTCAGAACACGATCGGTGCTTTCGAGCTGACGTTTCAAGTCGGCGAGATCGTCGTCCCACTCGGAAGATTCGAGAGGGGGGACTCTGGGCTCGGACAGTCTCATTCGGTAACCTCCTACACCAAAATCGGCGATTTAGCGATTCGATGTAAGGCGAAGGCTATCACAACCCGGCAGGCGTTCACGCGACATTGGATAGCCTCGGTCAGACACGGGTTCGATCGGATTCAGCTCTAGCGGCTCGGAGCTGACCTGTCCTCGACCGATTGGCTAGAGGGCTAGGCTGCG
>Ga0255058_10000431_pt1 | contig 24866 bp, 19 predicted proteins | sample Cases_109_9_MG_FD_188637 | JGI IMG/M metagenome (GOLD analysis project Ga0255058, IMG submission 188637) | Seawater microbial communities from Amundsen Gulf, Northwest Territories, Canada - Cases_109_9 | ecosystem: Environmental > Aquatic > Marine > Gulf | place: Canada: Northwest Territories... | reverse complement strand
GGAATGGGGTGGCCTTCTGTGGTTTCACCCGAGCATTATCGGGAATTCGTGCACGAGCCTACCTGCAAGGTCGTCAATCGGCTGGTTGAAATGGGAGCCCGCGTGTTGCCGCACATGTGCGGAGACATCGTTAAAACGGGCATTGTCGACAAACTGTTTGAGATGGATATCCATGGGATTATGCCCGGCAACCTCACCCAGGAGACCGTACTCGATCTGCGGGTGCTCAAAGACAAATGTGGCGAACGCATCTGCATTTTCGACAACTTGAATCCCAACGGCAGCCTCTTGATCGGAACACCGGATGAAGTCGCCCGGGAAACCAGGGCGCATCTGGAAAAAGCCAAATCGATGACCGGCTACATTTTCTCCACTGCCGGTACCACCTCCCCGAATACGCCGAGAGCAAATTTTGAGGCCATGAATCGGGAGGTGCTTGGGTTTAGCTCCTAGCACTTAGCATGCTGTTCCACAAATATATTAAAAAAGTCGTATGGGATATCTAAACCCAATTAAGTGCATGAATTGAGAAAATTCCAAGCACCAAATCACAAATTCCAATTTCCAATGCGCTTAAACCGGTTTGAATTTAATTCATTGGTTGTTGAGATTTATTTGGAATTTGAGTTTTGTGATTTGGGATTTAAACGATTTGCTTACAGATGGTGAATTAGAAGATGAATAGAGCAATCTTAAACCTCAACCAAGTGTCTTTGGATACCATCCATACCAATTCTTTGGAGGTGTTGCAGGATATCGGTATCCGATTTCCCAGTGAAAAAGCGCTGGCCCTTTTTAAAGCGCACGGATTCCGGGTAGATGGATCCATGGTGCGCTTTGAAGAAAAGCATATTCAAAAATCACTTGAAACAGTCCCAGCAGCGTTTACCATCGAGGCCCGCAACGCTTCCCGTAACATCCAAATCGGAGGATCCAACTACGTCATGGCTCCCGGATACGGACCGCCGTTTATCATCGAGCCGTCCGGCGAAAAACGAGACGCCACGCTGGCGGATGTAGAAACGTTTTGCAAACTGGTCCAAACTTCAAAATATCTGGATTTTAACAGCGCCATCGTGGTTCAACCCAATGACGTCCCCACCGAAACAGCCCATCTGGATCTCCTGCTAGCGGCGCTAGTGTTGACAGACAAGCCCATAATGGGGAGCTCGGTATCAGTTGCAGCTGCCCGGGACTCGCTCAACCTGGCGCAAATGATCTGGGGGTCTCTAGACCAGCCGGTAATGATATCGCTGATCGATTCTCTGTCACCTCTGCAGTATGCCACGGAAAGCGTTGAAGCGTTAATGGTGTTTGCCGCAGCCGGTCAGCCTCTGATAATCCATTCCGCCTGCACATTGGGGGCAACCGGACCCATTACCACAGCCGGCTCTTTAGTGATCTCCAATGCCACCACTCTGGCGGGAATATGCCTGTCCCAGTTGATCAATCCGGGAGCACCTGTGGTGTACGGCCTGGGCGGAAGCCCTATGGATATGCGCACGGGCGGATATGTGAATGCCTCGCCCGAAGATGCCAAGCATGTTGCCATCAGTTCGGCCATGGGAAGATATTATGACATGCCCTGCAGGGGACAAGGAGCGGTGACAGAATCGTTTTGCCTGGACTATCAGGCCGGAATGGAATCGGCAATGATGCTCACAGTAGCCGCCTTGAACGGCATCCATGTGGTGCTCCATTCGTGCGGCACCTATGGATCGATGCTGGCCATGAGCTTTGAAAAATTTATTGCTGACGAAGACCTTTGCGGCGCGATGAAAAAACTGATGAAACCTGTCGAGTTGACGGAAAATGCGTTTGCCCTTGACTTGATCAAAGAATTGGGTACCGAAGGAAATTATCTGTTACAGGATCATACGCTAGACCGGTGTCGAAACGAATTCTTTACCCCTGACCTGGGCATCCGCACACTCCATACCAATTGGCTTGAGATGGCACCTCGGGATATCACCGCAAGGGCCGGTCAATTGCTTGAAAATCGGCTGGCCCAATATGAAGAGCCGCAGATGGGTGCGAAACTTAAAAACAGGCTGATTCAATTTGTCAAGGATCGAAAGCACAGCAGATAATGGTTCCAGGTAGAGACTTCCACTTAAACATGTCCATAGTAATCCCTGTGCACAACAACAGAATAGGCATAGTCCAAAAGTGTGCCCCAGCTAAAGATCGGCAGTTCAACGACCCGTTGCACAGCGCGGGCAAACGGCTGCATGCCGGTGCATTCCAATAGGAGGGCAGCGATATTGGGGTGTTTTTGGCAAAATTCACTGCAGATTTGGATCATGTCTTTTTCAGCCTTGTCATAATAGCTTTCGGGAACTTCCGGACGCTTTTCAGGGTTCCAAAGACTGTCAAACTCCGGACATTCATATTCGTCCTCCGCGCCGGCAATAACAAAGTTACTGTTCAGATCGACCCCGACATTCTGAAGATGGGTATTGGTTAAAAAGCGCGTTTGGGCACAAACAATACCTACGGCTTTTTCAGGACCGATTAGTTGCTGGATAAACGGTACCTGCAGAAGGCTGGACATAAACACAGGGACGTCAACGTAGCCGGCAATGTCTTTCTGAAAATAGGCGAAATATCCGCATTCTGCTGCGATGGCACGACAACCCATTCGCTCCAGTTTTTTTGCGGCTCGTTTGATCGGTTCTAAACAGGGGCTTTTGTCTTCCTCCCACACCAGGGTATAGTTGTTTACCCCATCGACAATCTCATACTGCACAGGGTAGGGAAAGGCACTGGCATTGCGCACATCGCCGGGAAAACCGGGATATGGATCGTCAAGCACCATAATTCCCAGTCCCATTCCGTAGCAAGTGTGGTTCTTGCGGGTTTTTATATGGTTGATACCGAAATCGCGGTTTCCAAAAGACACCATCGCTATACTCCTTTCCAATTAAATTATGAATAAAAATAATCCACAACCTATCCATGTGTTTCAACTGAGTATAGCCCATGTTTGGGAAAGTCAAAAAATAAATCCCTCTATCTGATGGAAAGAAGGTCGATCGAGATCTTTTCAGTCGACTGCACCGGCTTTTTTCGAATCCAACTCTTTGGGTTTTCAGAATAATTTTCAATTTGATTTGTCCTTGACAGCCCAAAAACGATTGTCTATGGTTGATCTGACTTAATTCCTAAAACCTCATAAAAAGCGGAACGTTATTTTTTATTTATCCCAACCGCACCGTTTTTATTTATCCACCGATTATAGAGTTGTTTTGTCAGCTTTTTGTAATGGTTTCGTAAAAAGGTTTAAAATTACCAACTTTTAATTTGTTTACCCATTAATTTCAGATGTTTCCAAGGTTGATTTTTTAAATTTAGACTTTTTACGAGAGTATTTTTCTTAACAACATAATATTTATTAGAGGAGGTAAAATTATGATTGATGAAAAAAAGAAGCAGACCACTCAGAGAGTCCACCCCGGCGTTGAGCAAATGCAAAAATCCCTCGCCGACGGCAAATGTTCACGGCGTGAATTTCTGCGCACAGTCACCCTTCTGGGCGTGTCTGCCACAGCCGCTTACAGCATGGCGGGGTTGCCGGATTTTATTTCAACCGCCCACGCCGCGCAGAAAAAAGGCGGTGTATTAAAATTTGGTTTACAGGTACAGGAAATGGCCGATCCGGCGACCTATTCATGGACCCAGAAGTCCATCATTGCTCGCCATATCATCGAGTACCTGGTGGAGACCGGGCCGGATAACATCACACGGCCCTATCTGGCCGAGAGCTGGGAGGCCTCAGATGACCTGAAGACCTGGACCTTCCATCTGCGCAAAGGTATCAAGTGGTCAAACGGCGATGACTTCAATGCCGATGATGTGGTGTTTACCTTCACCCGTTGGCTCGATCCCAAAACCGGATCATCCAACCTGGGTCTATTCAACGCCATGCTCGAAGAGACCGGCGAAAAAGATTCCAAAGGCAACCCGATCAAGCGAATGACCAAAAACGCGGTGCAGAAAGTGGACGCGCATACGGTCCAACTCAATCTGAACACGCCGGTGCTGTCGATTCCTGAAAACCTGTATAATTACCCCACCGGCATCGTTCACCGCAATTTTGAAAAGGAGGGCGGCGATTTATCAAAAAACCCGGTGGGTACCGGACCCTACACGCTTACAAAATTCAAGGTCGGGGAGATCGCCGTACTGAAAAAACGCAAGGAGCCCTATTGGGGTGGTGAAGTCTTTCTGGATGAGATTCGCTTTATCGACCTGGGTGCGGATCCGGGTGCTTGGCTGGCCGCCATTGCTTCAAAACAGGTGGATGCACTCTATCAGATTGATCTGACAACCCTGGAAGCGGCCAAGAATATTCCGGGAATCAAGGTGGTCTCAATCCCGTCGACCCAAACCGGTGTGATTCGCATGAAGGTCAACAAGAAACCGTTCACCGATATCCGTGTGCGCAAGGCGGTTCAGAAATGCTGTGATGCCAAGCGAATGCTCGACATCGCCCACCGCGGCCTGGGAATAGAGGCCGAGCATCATCATGTCGCCAAGATCCATCCCGAATACTTTGCCCTGCCCCCGTTCAAGCAGGACATCGCCGGCGCCAAAAAACTGCTGGCCGAGGCCGGCTATCCGGATGGCATTGAATTATCCTGTAACGTGGGCAATACCGACGGCGTTTGGGAGCAGGATGCCGTGGCGGTGCTCAAAGAAGATGCCGCCAAAGCCGGGATCAATATCAAAATAAACTTGATGCCGTCGGCGCAATATTGGGACAATTGGACCAAGGCGCCCTTGAGCCTCACCGCCTGGACACACCGTCCATTGGCCGTCATGGTACTGGGCCTGGCCTACCGTACCGGAGTACCGTGGAACGAATCCAGCTATGCCAACCCTGAGTGGGATAAAGCCCTGACCGAAGCCGAAGCAACGCTGGATGTTGAAAGTCGCCGGGTCAAGATGGAGAAGGTTGAGAAAATTCTGCAGGATGACGCCGTTATGGTGCAGCCCTTCTTCCGTTCGGTCTTCACCGCAGTCCGTGACAACGTTGTCGGTCTTGAAATGCATCCAACCCGGTACTACCGCTTTCACAAGGTCTCTCTGTCCTAGTTATAAACAGCGTGTGTTCGGACATGGGGGAGCGTTTCGGCGCTCCCCTGCTTATTATCTCCCTAAAAACTGTAGGCTATATCAGGAGGAGTCAAAATGGTCACCTTAGTGGTAAAGCGCATCGGATTCATGATTTTTACCATGATTATCGTATCGCTGATTCTATTTCTGCTTCTGGAGACTGATCTCACGGGCGATCCGGCCGCCCGGGTGCTGGGCCAATTTTCAAATGAAGAACAACGCGAGATATGGCGCGAACAACACGGATATAACCGGCCCGTCGTTGTACGTTATCTGAAGTGGCTGGGCAATTTTGCGACCGGTGACCTGGGTGAATCCATTCGCTTCAAAGGCCCGGTAGCGGATGTGATGTGGCACCGGTTATGGAACACCGCCATACTGGGATTTTGGACCTTTGCCATCATGATCCCGCTATCATTGATCCTCGGCGTTTTGTCGGGGATGAAGGAGGGTTCAAAGCTCGATCGCTCGATATCGGTTTTTGGTATTTTAACCACCTCTGTGCCGGAATTCGCCAGCGCGGTATTTTTCTCTGCTCTCTTTGTATTCACTTTGAAATGGCTGCCGGGCACCAGCAGCATGTCGGGCGGATTCGAATTCAAACAGTTGATGCTGCCGGCCATGGTGCTGATCGTCTATGATTTCGGTTATGTCGCCCGCATGACCCGGGCATCCATGGCGGAGGTGATGACCTCCCAGTACATTCGCACAGCGGTGCTAAAGGGGCTGCCCTACAAATCGGTGATTATCAAGCATGCGTTGCGCAACGCACTCATCGCGCCTTTCACGGTAATCATGTTACAAATCAACTGGCTGTTGTCCGGGGTTATCGTGGTCGAGTTTTTCTTCGCCTATAAGGGGTTTGGGGCGCTGATCCTGGAGGCCTCTTTGAATAATGATATCGCCCTTCTGGAAGCGTGCGCCATGGTGGCGGTGTGTGTTGCGGTTGCCACGCAAACCATAGCCGATATCGGCTATACCTTCCTCAACCCGCGCATCCGTTTTAGTTAAGGAGACGAACGATGAATACAACTGAATCTATAACCCAAATGCCCACGGCCGGATACGGTGCGGCGTTATGGCGCGGAGTAAAATCTTTTGGACTGTTGCGGGAGAGCTGGGTCGGTATGGTGGGAGCTTTCCTGGTCTTATTCTGGGTGCTGACAGCAATTTCGACCCCCTGGCTGGCGCCATTTGACCCCAACTCGTCGATTCAACCGTTTGCCAAACCCGGAGCCGAAGCGATCAAAGCCGGTGGGACATTCTGGCTCGGCACCGATCATATGGGACGCGATATCCTGTCGCGTATTATGTGGGGTTCGCGTACGGTATTGATCTATGCGCCCCTGGCCACCCTTTCGGCATACACGGTGGGTATTCTGATGGGGCTTTTGGCCGGGTATCGCCGCGGTTGGGTGGATGATGTTCTCTCCCGCCTCGCCGATATCATTCTCTCATTTCCAGTGCTGGTACTGTATATTATCATCATCGCCACGATCGGCGCATCCGGAATTAACATCATTATTGCCATCACCTTTGCATCCTCGCCGGGGATCATGCGTATTGTACGCGGATTGGTGCTGGATCTTCGTAATCGTGACTATGTTGCCGCCGCCCAGACCCGGGGCGAATCAGACTGGAGAGTGATGCTGGTTGAGATTTTACCCAATGCGCGCGGTCCACTTATCGTCGATGCCTGCCTGCGTCTCGGTTACGTCATTATCACCATCGGCGTGCTCGGTTTTCTCGGCCTTGGCCTGCCGCCGCCGGATCCGGATTGGGGCGGCATGGTAAATGAAACACGTCAGATGGCCATGGCGTTTCCGCACATGACGCTCTTTCCCTGTGTCGCGATATCTTCGTTGATCCTGGGATTTAATCTGCTGGCGGACGGTCTGCGTGAAATCTCTTTGCGTGACTAGGAGGTAACCAACCGATGAATGCCACTCAAGAACCAATCCTTGTCTGCCAGGACCTCTGTATCTCTTACTATACCCGGGCGGGCGAAATTCCGGCGGTTGTGGATTTTTCACTGACGGTAAAGCCCGGTGAGACCATCGGCATTGTCGGCGAATCGGGCTGCGGCAAATCGACCGTGGCCATGGCGATCATGCAGTACATGGGCGCTAACGGCGGCATCAAGAGCGGCAGCATCACGTTTAAGGGCCGTGATTTAAACCAGATGTCGGAGAATGAGTTGCGCCGTATCCGTGGGTCAGAGATCGCCATGATTTATCAGGAGCCGTTTGCTTCTCTGAACCCAAGCCTCAAAATCAGCACCCAGCTGATGGAGGTGCCGCTGGCGCATGAGAGCATTACCAAAGCGGAAGCACGCCAAAGGGCCATAAAGATGTTGGAGGATGTCAAACTGCCTGATCCGGAACGGCTGATGGACGCTTATCCGCATCAGTTGTCGGGCGGACAGCAGCAGCGAGCCGTAATCGCCATGGGACTGCTGTCCAAGCCCGCTCTACTGCTGCTGGACGAGCCTACCACCGCACTGGATGTTACCGTAGAGGCAGGCATCGTGAAGCTGGTGGCCGATATCAGCAAGAAGTTCGGCACTTCCCAGATCTATATTTCCCATAACCTGGGACTGATTCTGGAAACCTGCGACCGGGTATTTGTGATGTATTCCGGGGAAGTTGTAGAAGAGGGGACGATTGACTCGCTTTTTACCTGGCCAAAGCACCCTTACACCCACGGCCTTTTTGCCTGTATCCCCTTACCGACGGCCGACAAGAATGCGGCGCCGCTCAAACCGATCCGGGGTCAACTCCCGTTGCCGTTTGAACGACCCAAGGGTTGTTATTACCACCCACGTTGTGATCATTTCAAACCCGGGTTATGTAACGTTGATCATTTTAAAATGGAGCATGTTGAGGGGAGTGCCGCAGACCACCGTGTGCGCTGTTTACGCTGGGGAGAGATCGACCATCGCAAAGAGGCGCCGGGAGGTGAAGCCAAGGAGCCGATGAAGCTCGGTAAACGGGTCCTCAATGTAGATGGCCTGAAGAAATACTACGAGGTTCGTGACAGCTCGTTGCGTGCTTTAATTACCGGTAAAAGAACTCGGTATGTCAAAGCCAATGAGGAGTTGAATTTTACTGCCAGAGAGGGGGAAACGGTCGCCATTGTGGGTGAATCCGGCTGCGGCAAATCAACCTTCGCCAAAGTGCTGATGGGTTTGGAAACCGGTACCGAAGGCGAAATACGCCATAAAGGCAAAGATCTTTCAAATACGGCCGTCCGGAACCGTAGTGCAAAACAGATTAGCTCGCTGCAGATGGTATTTCAAAATCCGTTTGATACCTTGAACCCAAGCCACAGTGTTGGCGGACAGATTTCACGCGTTATCAACAAATTCGGTGTGGAGAAGGATAAAAAGAAGATATTTGACCGCGTGATGAACCTGTTGGATACGGTCAAACTACCCCGGGATTTCTATTTCCGCAAACCCAGGCAGCTGTCGGGCGGACAGAAGCAGCGGGTCGGTATTGCGCGCGCATTTGCCGGAAACCCGAGCATGGTTATCGCCGATGAGCCGGTCTCCGCGCTCGACGTCTCTGTCGCGGCGGCGGTGACAGAGCTGCTGATGGAGATTCAACGCGAGCATAAAACAACGCTGCTTTTCATCAGCCATGATCTGAGTGTGGTGCGCTACCTGTCGGATCGCATTGTGGTCATGTATCTGGGGCATATTCTTGAGCGCGGGACGACGGAACAGATTTTCGCGCCGCCCTATCACCCTTATACCGAGGCGCTGTTATCAGCCGTGCCGATTGCCGATCCCGAAGTGACCAAGCGTGAAATTGTGCTGGAAGGTAACCTGCCGAGCGCAATGGACCCTCCGAAGGGCTGCCCATTTTGTACGCGCTGCCAAAGCAGAATTGGCGAGATTTGTGATAATGAGATGCCGCCGGAGCAGGTCGTGGTAGATCGGCACATCATTAAATGCCACATACCGATCGAAGAGTTGAGTAAGGTTGAACCGGTTATCCATGTACCGGATGCTTCAGAGCGTCTACAAAAGCCGGCGGCGATCGGTCGATAAGTAGGTGCTAAAATTGATAAAAGCTTTTCAAAATCGATTTTCAGTCCATTCATTTGACCGTAACCACCGGGCATGGCGCATTCAGGATGACATACTGAGCGGTGGAACCGAAGATTAATTTGCCAACTTTTGATCTTCTTCTAACTCCGATAATGATTTCATCAATAGCGTTGTCTTTCGCGAATTGAACCAGATCTTCTCCTGGAGACAGATTGCTAACGGATGCATATGTCTCGCATAAAATATCATCTACTTTGAAGGGTGTTCTTAGATTTTCCAGCTTACCTTCCGCTTTATCAATATCTTCTTTTTTTAACGTATGGCTTTGTTCCAGTGAGGTTACAATAAAAATATCGGCCTTAAATGCATTTGCATGTTTTTGGGCCATCTTCAGAGCGTCTTCGGCTACCTTAGAACCGTCATAACCTACCAGTATTTTCATTTTATCATCCTTTCTGTATTAAAGTATGGAAATAATACGAATCTTTTATAGACAAAAACAAGGGTATTCAACTGAAAGATTGTTGTCAAGGTATCGTTGGAAGCGATGGGATGTAGAATCCGAAGCCTGTCAAACAAAGATCGGGGAGAGACAAAAAATAAGCCTTTACCTCCTCCGGGCTTATGCGGTAAAAAAAATCCCGATATAGTTTTGATATCAACTACGTAAGGAGAAAACATGATTCAGACAGATTCAACTGAAAAAAGGTCTGTCACGTTCCGGGTGCTGGCAGACGACCAGATTGCGGAAATCAAGCGGGCTGCTTTCGAAGTGATGTCAAAGGTGGGCTTTAAGGTTTATCATGAAGGCGCCCGCAAAATGCTCAACCAAGCGGGAGCGCTTGTTCGCGATGAGATTGTTAAAGTTCCTGAATATGTCGTGAACGAGTGTCTTAGAACGGCGCCCAAGGGCTGGACAGTTTATGACCGACAGGGAAAACGGGCCATGGAAGTAGAGGGTCGCAAGAGCTACTACGGCACTTCCACTGCCAGCCCGAACACCAAAGATGCATTGAGCGGTAAAATTCATCCGACCCGCGTGGCCGATATTGCCGTTGGGGCCAAAGTTGCCGATGCGCTGATGAACATCGACTGGGTCATGCCGATGGGTTCTGTTCAGGATGTGCCTCCCACGGTCGCCGAATTGTACGAATTCGAAGCCGCGGTGACCCATACCACCAAGCCGATTGTTTTTCTAGGATATACCGCCCGGGGTGTTGAGTTGGTTTATGAGATGGCGATCGAGGTGGCCGGTGGAATCGAAAACTTGCAGCAACGGCCTTTTCTCATTTTTTATCCAGAGCCGATATCACCGTTTGTCTTTCCGGCCGATGTGATCGATCGTTTGTTTATCTGCGCCGATCTGAATATGCCTCAAATACAAGGCCCGACCACTCAATTTGGCGCTACGGGCCCTGTCACTTTGGCCGGGGCCGTTGTTCAAGCCCTAGCCGAATCTCTGATGTGTCTGGTTCTGGCCCAGCTGCGCAAACCGGGGTGCCCCTGTGGCCTCGGTTGCAATTTCAGTGTATTCGATATGACCACGGGCCTTCTGTCAATCGCCGCACCGGAAATGAGCCTCGCCCTTGCGGCTCAAGCCGAGGTGGCACAGTCCTTCGGGTTACCCTCATGGGGCCTGGCCGGGTCGACCGACGCTAAATTGATCGATGCTCAGGCCGGATCCGAATCTGCTTTCTCCATCCTGGCCCAGGGTTTGGCCGGCCTCAACCTGATCCACGACGTCGGATATATGGACAACGGTATGGTCTGTTCTGCCGAACAGTTAATTCTGGGTGACGAGAATATCGGTATGACAAAACGGTTTATACGAGGAATTGAGGTCAACAGTGAGACCCTGGCCCGCGAGGTTATTGAGAAGGTCGGACCCGGAGGACATTTTCTCAATGAAGATCACACATATGACCATTTCAAAAGCGAGCTCTGGACGCCTACCCTTATGACAAGAGAGGCCTATGAGGATTGGCAAAGTCATGGGGCTAAAGATATGGCCGGTCGGATTCAGGAAAAACTCCGGGTTATATTGAAAAACCATGAAGCACCCCCCCTTTCAGACAAAACATTGGCCGCTTTGAACCAAATTAAACAAAAGGGTGAGAGGGAACTGGTTAAAAAATGATCCGACTTTCACCTAAAATTTATGGTTTAAACCGATCGACCCTTTTTTGAATCTCCTGTTGCTTTTTTTCCCCGACCAAAGGTGGCTGATGGTTTTTGAGTATTTCCAAAAGCCGCTGGTGTGCCCGCGCTAAAAGACTCATACCACCTGATTTTTCCCAATCTTCAAATCCCATCCGATTGAGAAGCGCCGGACGCCACTGGGTTTTTCGGACATGTTTGAGTGTGTGTTCATGGGTCAGAAAATGACCTTTTGGGCCGGTTTCCCGAATCACATCGATGGCCATTTCTTCTCTAGTCACCGGGATGCCGCGTAGCATTCTACGGACCTGATCGATGAGCTCATCTGAAATTACGATCATTTCTAGGCTCCCGGTTCGTCCGAAATCGAGGTATCCAACGTCATGATTGAGATTGGAGCCGACAAAAGCAGCCAGAAAAGTAAGAAGCCCGGCCTCAAAACTGGCCTGTTCATCCGGAATCTGTGAGTCGCTCGTTCCGGCATATCCCCAGTTGGGCAGATGATAATAATGGCTCATTTCAGTCATGGCCATATAAGCGAGGTAGTACTCCGGTGCGTTGTAAGAACACTCTCCGGTCACCATATCCAACACCGCTGGACCCATTCCCATCAGAAAAGGAGCGCCTTTTGCCTTTAACTGATGTATCACCAGTCCGCAAAAACACTCCGCCAAACCTTGAACCACATGACCGGCGAGGGTCATCGGCGCGGTGGAGCCGGCGATGGGGGCCGGAGAATATATTACCGGGATCGCTTTTTCGGCACAAAATAAAAGTTTATCGAGACTGGGAAACGGATGCTTGAGGGGGCTGATCGGTTCTGCATAATGAATAAAATAGGGCTTTACCCTCAGCGCTTCTTCGCTTTCTCTGATGATCTTGGCAATGTTCCACATTTCATAGAGGTCATCCCGACACTCTGCGGTGCAGACGATCGGTTTTATCGAGTTTTCGACCATGGCCTGAAAGCTCACAAGGTACGCCCGCCCGGGAGGAATATCCGATGGATGTGCAAAAGACATGATAAAATCAATATTTCCCAATGCATCACTGACCTTTGCGGCTGTTTTGACGTTTTCGAGGACACAGGGATGGCGGACCTTTTTTTTCAAATCGAATGAATAGATCAGATCTGACCCGGTACCGAAATAAGATCGACGATCCCCGAGATCCATTGCAAGACTGCCTTCCCGGTTCCAGATCTCAATATTTTCCGGCGCACTCTCTACCGCTTTTTCCACTAATGTCGCGGGTATCCGGACCATTTGGTTCTCCGAGATCGGACAGCCGGCCTTTTTTAGCAGCTTCAAAGCTTCCCCATGAAGAATCTGCATCCCGGTCTCGTTTAAAACCTCCAGGGCGCCTTGATGAATTTGGTCTTTATCCTCTGAGGATAAAAATGACAATTGTGGTTTAAAGCCGATATTCTCCAACGCCATGATCGTGGACTTCCTTAATTTAATTTTCGTGGTTCTTTTTCTATTCTCTCGAATCCCCGACCCCTTGAATCCAAATGATTCGACCGAATTTTTAGATGATGTTCCGCATTTGTGTTTAAAGATGGTGTTCGGCCGCTTTTTTAGGCAGCAGATTCCGCGGGGCAAGGTGAAGGGAAAAGGCTCAGTTCTTCCAATTTTCCTCTGGTGGGAACTCCTTTCCTATTCCATCCCATGAGATGATAGAACTCCTGCTTCATCGGTTCCATCCATTCTCGGGGCTTTGACGGTTTTCTTCCGGAATTATATTCTTTATCAAAAAACATATCGGGGAGTCGATCGTCTTTACTTCCGGCGCCCTGTCGAAGATTAAAAAGTCTTTCCAGATTGATTATCCTTTCGCCGATCCGAAAGAGTTCAGATCCGTTAATTGGTTGGCCGGTCAACGCCGAAACCAGCTCTGCTTCAGATTCAAGGTCAAATTTGCAGATGAGACATAGGGCCGGCACCTTGCAAAGGCCGAGGCTGTCCAGAACAACGCCAACAATCATCGCCCGTCTGACCAGAAGGGCTTTTCCCTTGATCGACTGCAGGTTTACCGCCTCAGGTGTGCCAAACTCTCTGTCCGCTTTTTCCGGCAGCCATTTGTATTCCAGGGTCGCATAAATGTCATTAAAATCAGCTCCCCGGCTGGCCACCGCATACCCGAGGGCGGTTCCCATGATGCTGTAGGGATGGTACCCCGACATTTCCAATCCTTTGACATGCGCCGCAAACCGTTCAGACCCTCGGCCGATAACCTTTGCGGCATTTCGGACGCCCTGTGAAAGAATTGCGCCGAATCCCTCACGGGAGCCTATTTGGCGAATCAGGGTTTCCATCGCTTCCCCATTTCCCCAAAAAAGATCGATACCGCCGGTATCGACCAGGGTCAGAATGCCCCGATCATATAGATCCATGGCAAAGGCAATTGAATTCCCGGCGGAAATGGTGTCGATCCCGAGGCGGGAACAGAGATTATCGAGATAAACCAGGGTTTCCAGATCGCGCAAGCCGCATTTGGACCCTAAAGACAACATTGATTCAAACTCGGGTCGGATCGCTTTACCGCCTTTAAATTTTTTATTTTTGAATTCAAGTTCAGCCTTGCACTGCACAGGACAACGCAAGCAACCGCGAGTCCGGGTTATATTTTTTTCAAGGTGTTTACCATCGATTTGAGCCGCTGCATCAAATCGATTTTCCCTGTAGTTGTGGGTTGCCAGTATTCCCAATTCATCCGCCCACTGGACGTATCCAGCACCGCCATATTTGGAAGTCGCTTCAAAATGGGGTGAGTTTTTCATCTGCAAAACATATTGCTTGATCGCTTCGTGGGTCTTGTGATTCGAAACAAGAAGTCCTTTTTTCTTTTGAGCCTGAAGCGCGATTGCTTTGAGGTTTTTTGACCCCATTACCGTGCCCATACCGGTTCGGCCGGCGGCGTGATCGCGATCGACCATCATGCACCCGAACAGGGCCCCGTTTTCAGCGCCGGGCCCAATGGCGAGAGTTTTTACCTTTTTATGGCCATTGGAGGCCTTGATCCGATCCTGGGTTTTCCAGGTATCCAGTCCCCAAAGCGGCCTGGCGTCTCTGATTTCTACGGTGTCACCGTCGATCCAAAGATATACCGGTTCGATTGATTGCCCACGAATGATCAGGGTTTGGATGTTGCATGACCTGAGTTCGGCGCCAAAATCCCCTCCTACATTAGAGCTGCCCAAAAGACCGGTCTGAGGTGATATGGCGTTGATATTCATCCTCGAGGCAGCGGGCGCCGCTGTTCCGGTGAGGACGCCATCTGAAAAAATAAGAATATTTTCAGGTCCCAACGGATCGACGGTGGGAGAGAGATGGTGAAAAAGATACCACGCATTAAAGCCCCGTCCACCCAGACACTTCCATATCAAATCTTCGGGGAAGGGTGAAAAACACCATCTCTTATTTGTTAAATCGATATCGAGTATTCGTCCGAGTATCTGCATAATCTGCAAAACCGTTCTTTCTTAATTGATGAATTGCGTAAATAATACTGTCCGTATGGGGTAGTTTCAAAACTTTCTAGTTTGTCCAAGGTCAAGGAAGGCAAAAAAATAACCACAGGAATACATTGAGTATTTTGAGGATAAAATTTGAGCCTGACGCAGAGATTGGGCTACATAGGACGTTTTGTAATTGCCTTTTGATGAAAGCCACTTACTATAGCCAAAGATTCCCTTGTGTCAAGAGAGAAACGCTTTGTTTTACCGTCTGTTTGCACCGGTTTAATACCCTATAAGGGATTATCGGAGTTTTCCGACCTTCTCTTCCACCGCCTTGAGGATCTTTCCACTTTTTATCAGTTGCTTGACTGTTGCGATATCGTTGGACAGAATTCGATCCTTTTCCATGTGGGTGACCGCTTTCCGGATCACTTGATAGGCGGCAAGGGTTCCCTCCCCGGGTTTTTGATTTGTAAACAGATCCATGGCCTGGGCGCCACATAAAAGTTCGATGGAAATCACCTCTTCGGTGTTTTTAACGGTGTCTCTCGATTTTCTGGCCGAAAGGTTTCCCATCGATACATGATCTTCCTTGTTGGCGGAGGTCGGAATGGAGTCGACGCAGGCCGGGTGAGAAAGTATTTTGTTTTCTGAAACCAGGGCAGCAGCGGTGTACTGAGCTATCATGAATCCGGAATTGAGACCGCCGTCACCGATCAGAAAAGCCGGGAGGCCGCTCAAGTGGGGATTGACCATCCGTTCGATCCGCCTCTCGGAAATATTGGCCAGCTCGGAAACGGCCATGCAAAGAAAGTCCAGGGCCATCGCAATCGGCTGGCCGTGAAAATTTCCGCCAAGCAAAAACTCTTCGGAATCCTGAAAAAAGAGCGGATTGTTGGTTGAGGAGTTCATTTCGATTTCTACCACCTTCCGGGTGTAGGCAATGGCATCTTTGCTGGCGCCATGCACTTGAGGTGAACACCGCAGGGTGTACGCATCTTGAACCTGGGAGCAGTCTTTGTGAGAGGTGATGATTTCGCTGTTTGAGGTGATTCGTCTCATGTTATCCGCGGCCGCCGCCTGCCCCGGATGAGGCCTGACCTGCTGAATTCTGGGATCGAATTCGGTTCGGCTCCCCATCAGCACCTCAAGACTGATCGCGGCCGCGATATCGGCGGTTTTGGCCAAACACTCGGCATCATGGGTTGCCAGCCCACCGATGGCGGACATCACCTGTGTACCGTTGACCAGGGCAAGGCCTTCCCCGGCCTCGAGATGGATTGGCCGCAATCCACAAATCTTTAATGCGTTTGCGCCGGAGATTCGTTGGCCCTTGTAATATGCCTCACCCAAACCGATCAGAACAAGGGCGAGGTGAGCCAGGGGCGCCAAGTCCCCGCTTGCCCCCACCGATCCTTTTTCCGGGATAACCGGGTAGATTTTGCGATTGATCAGTTCCACCAAGGAGATGGTTGTTTCCAGCCGGATCCCCGAATGTCCCCTGGCAAGGTCCTTGATCCGTAATGCGATAGTCGCCCGGACCGTCTCTTCATCAAGCATATCACCGACACCCGCCGCATGGCTCATCAAGATATTTTTCTGCAACTGACGGATGTCGTTTTTAGAAATGTGGACGTCGCTCAAGGCGCCGAACCCGGTGGTGATCCCATAAATTGTTTTTTCCTCCTTAACCCATTGGTCGATCAGTTTCCGGCCGCCCATGATCCGGTTTTTTGACTCTTTCGATAGTTTTACCAAAGTGCCATGCCGTGCGATAGCGACCAGATCCTCCAGTGTCATACCGTCGTATCCGAGAGAAATTTTTTTCATGGTCATTTTTCCTTGTTTTTCGTTCTTTATGACTTTATCAGGGAAGAAAATAAAATTGTACTTAAAAGACTTTAAAAAGAATACCCGATAACATATCTATAGACAGCCCAATCGGCAGATGATTTATTAAGAAAATAAAGAAGGGGTGAAAACAAAAAGCACTTTACACCAACTCCGAAACCCGGGCAAGTGGTATTCAAATCTTTTGTGTTCAATTTTTGAACAATAAAACAGGGAGTGTTTAGCTCATCGCTGGGGTAGAGGCGTTCGCGTCTTGACATTTGATATTTTCGCCTAACTTTAAAGATTAAGTATGACTGGAAGGGCCTTTTTGCCGCCTCAGGCGAATTCAAAAAGTCCGGCTTTAAAGAGCTCGTGGAGAATAAGATGACGACTTTTCAGATCAATCCCTATGTTGAGAGCATTGTGATGCCGGAAAATTTGCTTGTCGGGCTGATGGTGGCCGAACAACGGGAAAAATGTAGGGGCGGTTGTAAAGACGACTTTGCAGCGCTTGCCATCGGGCAGTCACCCTTTCACGTGCCGCCACCACTTGCCAAAGCACTGGGCGAGCATGCCGCCAAAGGACATTATTCAGCTGCCGAGGGGATTGCCGAATTGCGGGAGGCCATTGCCGGCTTCAACAAGAGATACTTCAACCTCGATGTCGAGCCGGACCGGATCGTGGTCGGTTCCGGTACCAAGGACCTCATCTTTACAATTTTTACAATGATAAACGGTCATGTAATCATACCATCACCGTCCTGGATCGGCTATTACCCCCAGTTGAAGTTGTTAGGCCGCCATTACCATACCTATTATCTGGATCCGGAAAAGGATTACCGCATCCAGCCCAAGGAGCTTGACGATTACCTTTCCGGGCTTCGGGACGACGAACATCAGCATCTCCTCGTGCTCAACAACCCCAACAACCCGACCGGTGTTGTCTACTCTCGCTCCGAGTTAGAAGAGATTGCCAGGGTCTGCCGCCGGAACAATACCCTAGTATTGGCAGACGAAATATATGCGCTTTCCACCTATGAATTTGGCAGCTTCACCAGCATGGGCCTGATCTATCCTGAAGGGACATTTGTCACCAACGGCCTGTCCAAGGATCGGTCGGCAGGTGGTTATAGACTTGGTGCCTGCTTTCTTCCGCGGCAGGAGTCCGGCGAACTGCGCAAAAACTTCACCAAAATCGCCGCCACGGTCTACACCAATGTATCCACCCCCACCCAGTACGCTGCCGTTGCAGCCTATGAACCGAATGCGGAAATTGAGGAGTACTTTACCGTTACCCGGAACATCCACCGGATGATGGGCATGTTCATGAGCCGGGCGTTCAACCGGATTGACGGCATCAGGGCGACAACACCCCAAGGGGCCTTTTATTTCTATGCGGACTTCAATAAACTGGCGGACAAGTTGCGCGCCCGTAGTGTCATGACCTCAAATGATTTGGGGCAATCTTTGCTTTCGCATCCATTTCATGTAGCCACTATTACCGGCGATGCGGTTATGGCCAGACCCGACGATTACTGCGCTCGTATCGCCTTTGTTGATTATGACGGTAAGGTGGCGTTTGACAATTATCGGGCCAATCCGCCGCAGACCCCCGCGGAAGAAGAGGCCTTTGTCAGGAAGAATGCCCCTCGCATGGTGGCGGGCATCGATAAGTTGCAGCAATACGTCAACTGGCTGTGAGACAGATTAGGGGTAATAAATTCCAAAGGGTATACACTATTTTAACATGAGGAGGGGAAATGGCTGCTTACCTTATAGGTCACATTACGATTAAAGATTCTATTTTGTGGAAAAATTATGTCGACGGCGTCCAAAAATCTTTAATCCCCTTTGGAGCAGAACTCATTTTTCGGGGAAAGTGTAAAACAGTCCTTGCCGGCGAGCATCCTTATCATCATACCGTTGTCATAAAATTTTCAGACCAATCTGCCATACAAAATTGGTATAACTCTGAAACCTATCAAGACTTGATTCCCATCCGTGATAAGGCTGCTGATGTCGTGATCATAAGTTACGATTCTTGAGTAATTTACTACCTATAATTTCTTCAATCAAAGCCATTTTGGATAGGGTGGCTATTAATTAATTCAAGTTTCGCACCTGATATTTTAAGGAAAATCGCATCAGGCATAGGGTAAAAAGAAATTTTTCTGAAAAAAATTAATGATGAGCGCTTTGACAACGGCACAAAACCTTTTAAGAGTTATCATTTCAGAAGCAACTGATATTACAAAAGAAACCAGACCATCGCGTGCCTGTGCACGGTGATTACTTTATGGATACCGTTTCAAACTGATTGCCTCACTGTTTTTCCAAAAAATTTTATTTACCCCCCACCAGATGCGGCACCGTGCCCATTGGGGGTGCGAAACTTGAGTTATAGCAAAATCAATCACCTTTAACATAGATGACATGATTATGTGCTGAATTCTAAAACCACCCTGTTAACCTGTGTTGCCTAAGATTTTGGTTGAATATGGTAACATCAAGCAAGCTTGCTTGACAATCCTTATGTTATGGCTTTGAATTATGGAAATAAATCGATAAAATTGTAGAAAAAAGAAGATATTTATACGAAAAGAGAAGCTAGTAGCCTATAAATCATATTATTTGTGCATAACACCGTTTATTTGAGTTTGACTTCTTCTAAAAAATTGGTTAACTATAAAAGTTTAAATTAATCTATCTACAAATTTTCTACTTACAATCAGGTGAAGTTACGAAGGCAAGTCTACTGTTGATTCCGCCAGCGTAGCTCAGCGGGTAGAGCTACTGATTTGTAATCAGTGGGTCGGGGGTTCGAGTCCCTCCGCTGGCTCCAAATTTGCTATTCGGAATTACGAATTTACTTTTCTTTTAAAAAATTAAAAAATTACCATCAAAAATTGGTGGGGTTCCCGAGTGGTCAAAGGGAACAGACTGTAAATCTGTCGGCGAAGCCTACGGAGGTTCAAATCCTCCCCCCACCACCAATCTCAAATTAAGTCGTTTGTAGGAGATTCGGGTTGCATATCGGGATCGTTTAAAAGACTACATGGCTTCCTGCTGGAGTCTTTTTTGTGTTTTTAAAAGTAAAATCCCCAATGTCTATTTTTTTAGATAGGTTGTTGACGAACGTTACGGAGAGCATTTGAAGCTGATAAGGGCGGGAGTAGCTCAGTTGGTAGAGCTTCAGCCTTCCAAGCTGGATGTCGCGAGTTCAAATCTCGTCTCCCGCTCCACAAACTTATACCGGTTTTGGATATTTTACACCTGATTGAAAATGAAAAGTTCGGCCCACGTAGCTCAGTCGGTAGAGCGCTTCCTTGGTAAGGAAGAGGTTCACCGGTTCGACTCCGGTCGTGGGCTCCATGATAAACACCGGCCACCTCTAATGGAAATAAATGAAATGGCTAAAATGGAGGGTGTTATATTTGAGTGTCCTGTTTAATTTAAAATTTCAATAAGCAGGGGAGGATTTGGTATGGCGAAGCAGAAGTTTAAGCGGACGAAGCCGCATGTGAATGTAGGTACGATTGGTCATATTGATCATGGTAAGACGACGTTGACGGCGGCGATAACGAAGCATATGTCGTTGAAGGGTTTGGCGGATTATGTACCGTTTGATGAGATAGACAAGGCGCCTGAGGAGAAGGCGCGTGGGATAACGATAGCGACGGCGCATGTTGAGTATGAGACGGCCAATCGTCATTATGCACATGTGGACTGTCCGGGTCATGCGGATTACATAAAGAACATGATAACGGGTGCGGCCCAGATGGATGGGGCGATACTGGTAGTGGGAGCGGATGATGGTCCGATGCCTCAGACGCGGGAGCACATATTATTAGCGCGTCAGGTGGGAGTTCCACGGATAGTGGTATTTTTGAACAAGACGGATATGGTGGATGATGAGGAGTTGGTGGAGTTGGTTGAGTTGGAGCTTCGGGAGTTATTGGACAAGTATGAGTTTCCTGGGGATGATACTCCGATTATACGGGGGAGTGCATTGAAGGCGCTTGAGAGTGATGATTCTGGCAGTGATGATGCCCGGTGTATATTTGAGTTATTGGATGCGATAGACGCATTTATTCCTGAGCCTGAGCGTGATGTTGACAAGCCGTTTTTAATGCCGATTGAGGATGTGTTTAGCATATCGGGTCGGGGTACGGTGGTAACGGGTCGAGTTGATCGTGGAGTGATTCATGTGGGTGATGATGTAGAGATTGTTGGGATTCAGGAGACGAGCAAGACGGTATGTACGGGAGTGGAGATGTTCAGGAAGCTATTGGACGAGGGTCGTGCGGGGGACAATGTTGGGTTGTTATTGCGTGGGACGAAGCGTGAGGATGTTGAGCGGGGGCAGGTTGTTGCGATACCGGGTTCTATAACGCCCCACACGCAGTTTGAGGCTGAGGTATATATATTGAGCAAGGAGGAGGGTGGTCGTCATACGCCGTTTTTCAGTGGGTATCGGCCGCAGTTTTATTTTCGTACGACGGATGTTACCGGGATATTGACGTTGCCCGAGGGTGTAGAGATGGTGATGCCTGGGGATAACGTAACGATTTCGGGTCAGTTGATAACCCCGATAGCGATGGAAAAAGAACTCAGGTTTGCGATCAGGGAAGGTGGCCGAACCGTCGGCGCTGGAGTCGTCAGTAATATACTCGAATAAGAAGAGGCCAACAAGTGAGAATAATTGTTACTCTGGCGTGCAGTGAGTGTAAGAGAAGAAATTACACCACAACAAAAAATAAGCGGACAACACCGGATAAACTGGAATTTTCAAAATATTGCCGATTTTGTAGAAAGCATACGCCGCATAAAGAGATAAAATAAGCTGGATTCGTAAATTTTCAACTCGATGGGTGGCGCTAGTATTGATAGATCATCAATCTCATATGCAGGCCAGTAGCTCTAACGGCAGAGCGCCGGACTCCAAATCCGGATGCTGGGGGTTCGAATCCCTCCTGGCCTGCCACATTTTTTTTGAGGAGCTCAGGGTTTGCAGTTTCAGGAAAATGCCATCGCTCTCATTATGCTTCAACCTTAGAGCCTTAGGCGCTATAGAGGGAAAATGGGCCGGTTACAGAGAAAAAAAAGTTCGAGCAAAAAGAAAAAGAAAAAAACAAGCCTTGAATTAGCATCATCACCTCAAGGAGCAAATGAGGTAGTTTCAAGGAAAACGGCGCTATTTGACAAAAGTTCAATAAATGGGGCCAAGAAAACGATTCCCGTTCAAAAATCGGCGGGAATTGTCAAAAAGGTTATACCCGAAAACAAAGTCGGCAATATCCTGGATAAAGGGATACAGTTTTTGAGAGAAGTAAAGGTGGAACTAAAAAAGGTAACCTGGCCATCTCGAAAACAAACAATGGGGTCCACAGCAGTAGTGATTATTCTTGTCATCATTATTTCATTTTATCTTGGTGTGGTGGATCTCGGTTTATCCGGTCTGATCCGTGTGGTTCTAAAATAAGTGAGGATATGCAACCCGTGGCACTAAAATGGTATGTAGTCCACGTCTATTCAGGATTTGAGAGCAAAGTCAAGATCGCTCTGGAGGACCGTATCGCATCTGCTCCTCATCCGGAGAGGTTTGGGGAAGTTCTTGTTCCGACCGAGCAGATAGTTGAACTCGTGAAAGGAAAAAGAAAAACATCGGCCCGGAAATTTTATCCCGGGTATATACTCGTTCGGATGGAACTTAACGACGAAACCTGGCATATCGTAAATAATACCGCTAAAGTAACCGGATTTTTGGGGGGAAGGGAGAAACCAACGCCCATCTCGGAAGAAGAGGCAGAACAAATTTTAACCCGGATGGAAACTGGAAAACTCAAGCCAAAGCCAAAGTACTTTTTTGAAACAGGGGATGAGATTCGTGTAATAGATGGACCTTTTACAAATTTTAACGGCACAGTTGAAGAAGTGAATCCGGAAAAAGGAAAAATAAAAGTACTGGTGAGTATTTTTGGTCGGTCAACACCCGTTGAATTGGAATTCGTTCAGGTAGCAAAACTTTGAAAATAAGAGGTCGATCATTAGATGAAAGACCTCAGTAGCGAGCCAGGGAGCAAAAGAAAAAATGGCAAAAAAGATTATTGCTCAAATAAAATTGCAAGTTGAAGCAGGAAAGGCAAACCCATCCCCACCAATTGGTCCTGCACTGGGGCAGCAAGGCGTTAACATAATGGATTTTTGTAAAACGTTTAATGCGAGAACGTCGAAAGAAGAAGGAATGATCATTCCTGTTGTGATAACTATTTATCAAGATAGATCTTTTACGTTTATAACAAAAACACCGCCCGCTGCCATTCTTTTGAAAAAAGCAGCTAAAATTGCAAAGGGGGCAGCTGACCCAAAACGTGACATAGTGGGGAAAGTGACAAAAGCACAGGTTGAAGAGATTGCGAGAATTAAAAAGGCTGATCTAAATGCGGATGATTTGGATGCGGCCCGCAGGATAATAGAAGGTACAGCCAGAAGTATGGGCATTGAGGTTGTTTAGGATTAAGAAGGAGTGAAGGGGTAAAGATGTCAAAGCGGGGGAAAAAATATTTAGAATCGAGTAAAAAACTATTTTCCGAAACAAAGCGTAATTTTACCGAAGCGATCCAGATGGTAATCGACTCCTCGTACGCGAAGTTTGATGAAACCATAGATGTTGCCGTTCGCCTTGCTGTCGATCCCAGACACGCGGATCAGATGGTTAGAGGAACAGTCATTTTGCCGAATGGACTGGGTAAAGAAGTGAAGGTGATTGTATTTGCTAAGGGGGAGAAGGAAAAGGAAGCCCTCGATGCAGGTGCAGATTTCGCTGGGAATGACGATCTCATAGAAAAAATTAAGGGTGGATGGTTTGGTTTCGATAAAGCAGTTGCAACGCCTGATGTGATGGGCTCCGTTGGAAAAATTGGAAAGTTGCTCGGACCGAGGGGGCTCATGCCGAACGCAAAAACAGGTACGGTTACTTTTGATATCGCAAAGGCTGTAAATGAGCTCAAGGCAGGAAAAATCGATTTTAGGGTTGAAAAAGCAGGAATTATTCATGCACCGATGGGTAAAGTTTCTTTTGGAGTCGAGCGGATAACTCAGAATCTAGCGGCCTTTTTGGAAACCATTCTACGACTCAAACCCGCTTCAAGTAAAGGAACCTACCTAAAAAGTATCGCCATATCAACGACAATGGGACCTGGGATTAAGATAGATGCAGCTTCTGTGAAAGATCTGATCAAATAGGAATATATTGAAACTACAGTTTCCATCTTCATTTTATCGATGTGCTCTTACTGGACACCGCGCCTCTTCAATCAAAGGAAATCCGTGCAGTTGTGAGTAGAAACAACCCTTTTGCATTTGACCGTTATTTCATATATAGGCAGTCAAAATTGATAGGCATAAATGGCCTCCGGGCTTTTTGGAATAGGAAAGGAGGTAGGATTGATTCGTGAGAACTAGTGAAAAGAAAAAAATTATCGAAGATCTCCATGAGAAGCTTTCAAGGGCAAAAGTTGTTATCCTTACCGATTACAAGGGTCTTGATGTTTCCGCCATCAATGATTTGCGTCGGAATCTCAGGGCGGCCGGAATTGAATACCAGGTCGTCAAGAATACGCTTCTCATCAGGGCTTCTGAAGATACCGATGCCGCACTCATCAAGGAAACTTTTAAAGGCCCGAATGCTGTCGCGTTGAGTTTTGATGACCCCGTTGCACCAGCAAAGGTGTTGATTAAGTTCGCCGAGGAGAATAAAAATCTAGAAATTAAGAAGGGGGTTATGGACGGCAAGGTGCTTGATTTAAATCGCATTCAGATGCTTTCGGTTCTACCTTCTCGTGAATTGTTATTGAGCCAGGTTCTTTCCGCTATGAATGGTGTGTCAAGCGCATTCGTAAGGGTGCTCAGCAATGTGTTGGAGAGGTTTTTAATTGTTCTCCAGGCCATAAAAGAGCAGAAAGAGGATGCCTAACCGATGGTATCGGCACAAAGCTAATTCGAAAATTGTTTCAACAGGGCGAGTCTTTAACTAATATTGGAGGAATTATAAAATGGCGAAAATAAGTAAAGATGATGTAATTGATTTTATAGCAAGCATGTCGGTGCTTGAGTTGTCCGAACTTGTGAAGGAGATGGAAGAAAAATTTGGTGTTTCTGCGGCTGCTCCGGTTAGCATGATGTCGGCAGCCCCTGCTGGATCTGCTGCCGATGATGCGGCCGAAGAGAAGACGGAGTTTGATG
>Ga0255058_10000430_pt1 | contig 24871 bp, 17 predicted proteins | sample Cases_109_9_MG_FD_188637 | JGI IMG/M metagenome (GOLD analysis project Ga0255058, IMG submission 188637) | Seawater microbial communities from Amundsen Gulf, Northwest Territories, Canada - Cases_109_9 | ecosystem: Environmental > Aquatic > Marine > Gulf | place: Canada: Northwest Territories... | reverse complement strand
GAACCGCCCCGCTGAAGTAAAGAGAACACAGCCTAATGCAACCCCAGCTTCTTCATCAGCTCATCGAACCGGGGATCCTGCCTGAGAGAATCGGCGGCAGGGTCGATTGAGAGGTTCACCAAATTTGCTGGATGCTCTGCGTATGCTTTGTCCAGGTAGTCGAAAGCCAGGTCCATCTCGCCCAGCTCGCCATACACGACCGCGATCTCCTTCAAGTTGAAGCCCATCTCGGGCACGCCGGCGAGTACTTCGAGCGCCTTCCCACGTTGCTCATCTCGTGCATAGGCCCACGCCAGAGCGGCGCGTATTCCCGGGCTCTCAGGATCCAGTTCGCTGGACCGCTGAAGCGCCGCGATCGCCTCCTCCATCTGCCCCTTCAGCGCAAGCGCCGCTCCAAGCCAGTAGTGTCCTTCCGAATCCTCCGGCTCCAGCTCGAGAACCCGGACCGCTTCGTCCAACACCCCGTCGTAGTCGCCGGTGATAATGAGCGAGAACGTCAGATTAATCCGCCTATCGATCGAGAGCGGGTCCAGTTCGAGAGCACGCCGAGCCATTCGCACCGATTCCGAGTCACCTCCGAGATAGAGCAACAGTTCGCTGTATATACTGTGTGCCTCGGCCGAGCCGGGGTTGAGCTCCAGTGCCCGCTTGAATGCGCGCTCCGCCTCCTCGAAGCGAAGCTCCCGGGTTAGGATCTCGCCAAGCACGGCGTGTGCCTCGGCGAGATCCGGGTCCAGCTCGAGCGCCCGTGCTATCGCCGCCCGCGCCTGCGGTATCGCCTCATCGGCTGAGAGGACCCCCCAAACCCAGCGGATCCAATACGTCTGTGCGAGGCCCACATAGGCGGGAGCGTAGCCAGGATCAGCTTCGATCCCCTGTTGGAAGAGTTCGGCGGCTTGCTCGAATTCGGCAGCCGTCGAACTGGCGTTCCATAGATAACGGCCCCTCGTATAGAGCTCGTACGCTTCGAGGTTCTCGGTCGGCCGCGCCTCGATCCGCTCCTCCACCTCGGGCGCCAGCGTCGCCTGCAAGGCCGCGACGATCTTCCGAGCGATGTCGCTCTGGATCGAGAAGATGTTGGCTGCGGTCAGCTCCTCGTCGTACGTCTCCGCCCACATGTGCCGGTCCGTTTCGGCGTCGATCAGCTGCACGTTCAACCGCACCCGATCTCCGGCCCGCTGCACGCCCCCCTCCAGCACCGTTGCCACGCCAAGCTCACCAGCGATCTCCGGGATGCTCTTCTCCGTCTCGCGATACTTCATCGCGGACGTGCGGGAGATCACCGTGAGGCTGCCGATTTTCGCGAGCGTCGTGAGGATGTCGGCGTGCATCCCTTCGGCGAAGAATGCAGCGTTCTCGCCCTCGGCGCTCCGGTTGGCGAAGGGCAAAACAGCAACGGAGCGGGGATCGATCGCCAGCGTCGGTAGAGCGCCAGTCTCGGCTTCCTCGGGCTCTGAGCCCCGACTGACGTAGGCTACCGCTGCGCCCGCCACGAGTAGGAGACCGGCAATGATCAACAGCTCGAAGCCGGTCGCGCGCTGTTGCCCCTTCTCACCGTGGTACCAGGCGAGGACGAGCGTAACGAAGAAACCGACCCCCAAGAACACGGTCGCGCCGCGAACGATACCGGCAGGCCAGCCGAAGTTCTCGGCAACAAAGCCGAGCACCTCGAGCAGGAGCCATGCTCCGGCTACATAGGCGATTGCCCACTGGACGATCTTACGCTGCGTTAGGCTATGGAAAACGGATGCCGTGGCGTCCAGCCCGTCGGTGAGCAAGAGGCTTACCTCACGATCGTGGAAAGCTCGTGCGGCTGCCGGTGCTGAGCAAGCAGAGGAAACTGCAGCTCTACGAGGACGAGATCAGGAGCGTGGAGGGGCCAGGTGCGACAGAGGCAACCGGTGCTAGCGCCGCTCTCCATGTTTCCACTCCAGGTTCAGTCCGTACCAGGTGCGGAAATGGTGAGGAAGATCCGCACCAGCTGCGGACTTTGCCGCAGAAGTACGCATATAGTGCGGAAATCGGGGTCTAGACCATATGTTTTGCAAGCAGGAGGTCACCGGTTCGATCCCGGTCGGCTCCACTGTTGTAACAAAAGTCATAGCAGCCAGTTAGATGGCTCACCTGATCGGGGTGCGCTGATTACCTCTCCATGTTCGCTCTCCAGGTTTGCCTTCGAAGGGGAGCTTCGGCATTTCTTCGGTGTACGTGCTCGGTCAGCCTGCCCACCCTCTACGAATTCCTGAACATGCTGCTCGCCGGCGGTCGTGGTAGCCGAGCGATTAGACGACCGTTTTTCGATCTCTCCTTCGCGAGGCAGTTCGCCGCCTACGACAAGTTGGGAAGCGGCTACATCACAAACGCCGTCAAGAACAGCATCCTAGGCAATCCGAAGTATCGAATGACCAAAAAGCGGTGCGAAGCGTTCTTCGAGGATCCCTCGAACTTCGGGTAACCTGAGACCTAGGTCCTGACCTGTGCGGTTTCTGTTCAACCTGGAGGGCGATCACGGAGAGGGCTCAGCGCCAGCCTTGTCATATCTACACCTAGAACCGTCAATCTGGTGTGTGCAGAGCAGGTGGTGACGGGCCCTAGAGGCCTCTCGGAGCGTAGATGATCATGCGTAATAAACCGCTCCCTGCCGCACTCACGACGTCGCCTCGGAAGCGTCCCTCGTAAAGCGGAAGCAGCCTCGATCGGGATCGCAGAGAAGCGGCCTACGGGGCAGCGGAGAGCAGATCGGGTGGGAAGAAGTGCCGTCAATCAGGGGAGCAGTGTCCGCCGCCGAGCACGCAGAACCCTGCGCAGTAAGGGTGGCAGAGGCTCACGCTCCCGGCCGACTCGGCGAGCGTGCCGCCCAACTCGAACGCGGCCGCGAAGGGGAGCAGCGTGCAGGCGACGACGCGGGCGGAAGCCGCGCCCCGGCGCCGGAGCACCATGCGCGAGTGGGCGCACATCACGGAGTCAGGTGACACCCCGAGAATGCGCCAGCAGCCCTCGGTGATCTCGGGTACGGGGCCCTCCGCGTCGAGATCCGGGAACAGAACCAAGTGCGCGGGGTTGGCGGCGTCGACTTCGAGGCCGATCCTCGTGAACAGGGCCGCGTAGCCCGCGCGGAGCTCCGGCTCGCTCTCGTTCCAGCACGTCCGTCCCGCAACCGACACCGGGAAGCCGGACTCGACCAACCAGGCGAGCCCCCGGAGGGCGCCGTCCCAGCTCCCTGCACCGCGCTCCCGCTCGTGCAGCTCCGGGCTGTAGTGATCCAGCGACACGCGGAGGGAGAGCCAATCTCCGTGACGCTCCCAGAGCTCGAGTAGCCCTTCTCGGCGCAGCATGAGGGGGCGGCCAGCGTTGGTGAGGACGAGCACGGAGTAGCCGCGCCAGAGGCACGCCTCCAGCATCGGAACTATACGCGGGTTCACAAACGGCTCACCGCCCGTGAATCCTATCTCGCGCGTGTCCCATCCACTCGACGCGATCTCGTCGAGGAACCGCTCCACGTCGGCGGGCTCGAGGAAGGCGAGGGCATCGTTACGCGGGCTCGATTCCACGTAACAGCTTGCACAGGCCAGGTTGCACAGGGACCCTGTGTTGAACCATAGGGTCCGGAGCTCCCGGAGCTCGACGCGGGCCCTGCGCTCCCCGGAGGCCGTGACGTCGGGGTCCTGGAATGGTTCGTGCCGAAGCGCGGCGTCCGGGCCGCAGGCAGATCGGGCGGGGGCAGTTCCGTTGTCGGCGGCAGTGATGGGCGTTCCTCTCCGGTGTCTCTTCCGCGGACCTGCCTAGGGCGGACCTCCCGTCGCTGCCCGGCGGCGGCCCAATCCGGGAGGCCGAAGTGCATGCCCGCCACTCCGGGGAACCCTGCCCGGGACGCCCGGGTTCCTCGATGCGCCCCCGCCAGCTGACAACGGGCGTTAGCACCGGGCCACAGAAGACGAATGGACCTCGAGTCGGAACCACCCCTGCCGTCGGTCATCGTGCCCGCCTCGTTCGGCAACCGAAACTGAGGAGCAGAGAAAGGCAGAATGGTCCTTCATCCGCTGTTCGTGCACCTGCACATCGCCTTCCTGCTCATGGCGTTCCTGGCGATGTGGTACTGGCTTCTCAAGGGGCTCAGCTCCTCGGTCTTCGAAGACCGGATCTACCGCTTCGCTCGAGCTTGCACCTGGCTGGGGGTGGTCTTCGTCGCGCTCTCGATGATCGTCGGTGTGCGCGACGGCTTCACAGGACGGTACGCGCACTGGAACGGTCACCAGGGCGGATGGCTCTTCGTGAAGGCGGGCCTCGCGTCGCTCCTGCTCGTTCTGTACGGGGTGTTCCTCTACTTGAGTTCGAAAAAGCCGAGGTACCTGCAGGAGGAACCCCGTCTTCTGGCCGGGTGCATGATTACGCAGACGGCAGGGATGGCGATCGTCGCAACGATCACGGCGATCGGCACGATGCTCGTCTACTACCCCTCGTTGCTCCCGGACTTCTCTAAATAGCCCGGAACGAGAAGGGAAACACGGTACTGCGTGAAGAGCGCGAAAAGGCGGCCATGGCGCGTGCTCGTCCTGGGCGGAGGCTTCGGCGGGCTGTACGCGGCTACCTACCTGGCCAAGTCGTTCGACCTCGAGCCGAACGACGAGGTCCTGCTCGTGGACGCGCAAAACTACTTCACGTTTACGCCGCTCCTCAGCGAAGTCGCGGCCGGCACCCTGGGCCGGGAGCACGTGGCTGTGGCGCATCGGCGGCTGGCGGCGAAGAGCGCGGAGCCGGGGTTGGGCCTGTTTGTCACGCGTCCGCGCGGCTTCACCTTCCAGCAAGCATCGGTCGAAGGGCTCGACCAGGACGCGTCCGTCGCCTATACCTCGGCCGGTCAGATCGCCTATGACCTGTGCATCCTCGCCCTGGGCAGTCGTCCGAGATTCTTCGGCGATGACGTGGCGAGAGCGGCCTTCCCGTTCAACAGCCTTCGAGACGCCCTCGATCTGCGAGACCGGGTCATCGCTCTCAGCGAAGCCGCCGCTGTTGAGCGTGATTCCGTTGTGCGTCGGGAGCTCTTGACGTTCGTCGTCGCCGGCGCGGGCCCGGCAGGCGTCGAGACGGCGGCCGAGATCCACCACCTCTTCCGCCACGTGCTGCCCGGATACTACCGAGAGGCCGCCGACGCCCGCGTCATCCTCGTCGCGGCTGGCGACGGGATCCTGCGGCAGTTCGATCTGCAGCTGGCCGAGCGGGGGCGAAAAGACCTGGAAGCATCCGGTCTCGAGATTCGGCTGGACACCCGGATCGAGGCAGCCGCAGAGCGCTGGGTAAGGCTTAGCGACGGAGACACCATCCCGACCCGGACACTGATCTGGACCGCCGGTGTCCGTGCCCACCCTCTTGGGGAACAGGCGGGTCTTCCAACGGAGCATGACGGATCTGTGCGGGCCGACGAGTTTCTTCGGGTAGAGGGCCGGGACAACCTCTACGTCGTTGGAGATATGGGAAGTGTTCTGAACCCTCGCACGTCCGGCCGCTACCCGCGGGTCGCCCCGATAGCGATTAGTCAGGGAGTCCGAGCCGCCGCGAACATCGAGAACGAGCGGGCCGGCCGGCCGGTTGAGCCTTACGCCGCTCATCACGCCGGGAAGATCGTGAGCACCGGAGCCGGACGCGCACTCGTCGACGTCCTCGGCTTCCGCGTGGCCGGCGCCCCCGCGTGGTGGATCTACCGCACGGCGTATCTGTTGAAGATGGTCGGTCTACGCAACAAGGCCCATGTGGCCTCCACGCTCATCCTCAACAAGGCCTTCGGGCGCGATCTCTCCGCCTTGGCGGCAGCCGGGACGGATCCTCCTCTATCTCGAATCCTCCAGCAATCTGGTCGCGACGTCGATGAACAGCGCGGCCGTCCATGAAAAGCTATTCGTGCCGTAACCGGTTCCCTCGAAAGGATCGAAGTACTCGTGGAATCCCCAGTGGCGGATCAGCCCCACGATGTCGTGGCGCACCGCGTTTGCCTTCTGCGAGAAGCCGTATCGCTCGAGGCCTTCTGCGAGAAGCCAGTTGGTGTTGATCCAAACGGGACCGCGCCAGTAGTTGTCCGGGTCGAAGAAGGCGCCGGTCATGTTGTAGTTCGGGATCGAGAAGCAGCTACCGTCGTGCATCGGACAAAAGGCTCTCGACTCGAGGCAGCGATACATAGCGTCGGCTTCGGCTTGCGACGGAGCACCGCAGAGGAGAGGCATGAAGCCGGAGGCGGTGATTGTGCCGATCCTTTCGTTCGCCACCAGATCGAAGACGTCGTACGCGGCGTGATCGGCGTGCCACATCTTCTCGCGGAGGGCCCGGTTCGTCTGTTCGTGCCACTCCCGGATCTTCCCCGTGTCCTCGCCCAGCACCTCGGCTATGGACAGGAGATCCTCATTCGCCTTCGAGAGGACCGCGTTTACCAACGGATCCTGGACGAGGAACGGTGAAGCGCTGTAGATCGCCGCCTCGTCGTAGTGGAGACGGCGGAAGAGGTCGACGAGGAAGACGAAGCGGTCGTACTCAACGTCCGTGGGACGCTGCTTGGCCGGCACTCCCTTGGTCAGATCCTTCCGCTCGTAATCGGGAAGTGTGGCTCGGTCGATGTCGATCGCGTGAAGAGGAAGGTCCCAAACGGGCGAGTTGTCGAGCCCCGACTCCCAGGGATGGCGGATGTAGACCAATCCCTCCTTGAGCGGGTCCCGCTCCCGGTAGAAGTACTCGTGCAGGGCGAGGAGTTTCGGGAAGAAACCCGTGAGCCAGGTGCGCGCGCCTTCCGGGTCTGCCGCGTTGTCGAGAATCCGCCGCGCGGCGATCGCGTGAACGGGCGGCATCGTGATCCCTGAAGTTAGCGCTGCCTTCGGGTAATCAGGGGAGCGCTCGCCCTGCCAGAAGTCCGGCTCGGGAAAGTAGCCCCCGAGTGCATCGGGGCTGAAGACGATCTGCGGGACCATGCCGTTCGCCCACTGAGCGCCGAAAAGCGTCGAGAGCTCCTGCTGGGCCCGGCTCTGGTCGTAGCGGGCATAGCCGATCGAGATGAACCCCGAGTCCCAGTTCCACTGATGTGGATACAGGTGCGGAGCAGGCTTCGTCGACGAGCCCGTCCAGTTGCCCTCGAGAACCTGCTTCGCCCTCGAGATCAGCTCGGAGAGATCATCGTACTTCGTTTCCGCCAAGGCCACCTACTTCGCTTCGATGATCGAACTTGCCTACAGGATCGCTTCTGCGAGGGTCAGGCCGCCGATCAAGACGAAGAGGATCCCGAGCGATCGCTCGAGCATGTGCTGGGAGATCCGGCTTGAAACGATCGCGCCCAGCTGGCCTCCGAGCACGACTCCCGGGACCGTGAAGACGCAGAGACTCAGGACGGTGGTCAGCGAATCACCACCCTCCTCGACGAACCGGAGGAGGTGCCCGGTGGCAGCGGCCAGGGCTGTGACGGCAACCACGAGCACGCTGGTCGCCACGGCCACGCGGCTCGGCACCTTGCAGCGCTGGAGCAGAAAGTAGCCGTTCATCTCCCCGAGACCGGTGGAGATCATGCCCATGAACAGCGCTCCGGTACCGGAGATGAGCATCCCCTCGGCCTTGTTGCACACCCGGTAGCTGATCCTCTTTCCCTCCGCCGTCACAACGCAGGATTCGCCCTTGCCGCCGCCGTATTTCTCTTCGATCGCGCAATCGGCTCGTCTCACCAAGGCCGGCTCGGGAGAACGGAGAAAGCTGAAAGCGACAGCGATGAGCCCCATCCCGAGGATCACCTTCAGGACGGTGGGCTCGACGGAACCGGCGACGATGGTGCCGAGCACGGCCATGGGTACGGTGATGATCAGCAAGGTCCTCGCGAGAGAATAGTCGATCAAACGCCGTCGGACGTACGCGAACAGCCCGCTGGCGAAACCGAAGACCTCGGTGATCAAGCCGGTTCCGATGGCCACCTCGGGCGGCAGACCGAGGACGAGAAGGAAGAGCGGAGTGAAGAATGTGGCTCCTTCTACGCCGGAGGCCATCGCGACGGTCGCGACGACGACCGACCACGGGCAGCATGAACCAGTACTCGAGCGTCACTATCAGCACCGGCGTTGGGCTTCCTCGACATTCAGCTTCCGCACGACGCCGGAGATGTGCGCGAGGACGTCGCGCACCACCTGGAAGCGTTCCTCCAGCAGGTTGAAGAAGGCCTCCCGCTCGAGCGCGAGAGCGCGCGTGGGTGCGGCCGCCACGGCCTCATAGTTCCTCGGGAGGCCATCGAGGAGCGCCAGATCACCTACCGTCTCGCCGGCTTCTGCCGTGAAGATGTCGCAGCAATCGCGGCGCGCGGTGACGCTGCCTTCCACCAAGATCAGGAGCTCGTGGCTCGGTTCTCCTTCGCGAAAGATGATCTCATCGGCCATGTATTCCCGCTCCTCCGTCAGGGCGGCCACGAGAGCCTGATCCTTCGTGCGAAGCTGGCGGAACAGATCCGAGCGCCGAATCGCCTCCGCCTTCTCGATCGTCTTGGATATCGTAGTCATTACGGTCGTCTCCTCCGGCTCCAAGCCGGCCTGGCTGGCGCCGATGAACGTTTCGGTCAACGGGTGCTCATGGTACGGGGGCTCGGGGGTACGTGGAGGCGCCAGCTCCGCGCAGCCCGACTCCATGCAGGTGAGCAGCGCGACCCAGCGATCCTCGCCGGCGGCAAGATTCTGCAGAGTGTCTTCCCGGTTCGAGAGCTGCGCCCCATACCTCGGCGCGGCCGCGGCCCGCGATTCCGCAGACTCGTCCGGGTTCAGGAGCGGATCGAACAGCTCTCGGTACTCGCGGGGGAGGGTGTTGTCGAGGAGCTCGAAGCCGCTCCCGCGCATCCTCGGGTCCTCCGAGCGCATCGCGGTGTACGCCGCGTAAAGGTCTTCTAGCGGATAATGGAGGCCGAGCGCCCGGAGTGCGCGCTCTGCCGCCTCGTCAACACGCTGCTGTAGGGTTGCGGTGAGCAACGAATCAGAGCAGCCGTCACCGTCAGCCAGCGCGTGCAGAGCGGCCCACCAGCGGTAGGCCTCCACCACCTCCCTGCGCACGAGCGGCCGGATATCGTACCGATCGAGCACGAGATCGGCCCGATCACGCCGCAGCTTGTCCAGCACCTTCAAGATCCTGAAGCGGACCGGCGGAGGAGCCTGCGGAATGGTGTGAAAGAGGAGGTCGGCCGTGCGCTGCTCCGCGTTCCGGAACAGCAGGGGCGGCACCTCGATGCGAACCCGCTCGGGAACCGCCGGGTCACGGAGGACTTTGATCAGCTGCTCGTGAGCCTCGGGCCCGAACATCTCCAAGGCACTCCGAGCGGCTTGGCGGTCGCTCCCACAACAGACCTGAGCGAGCAGCCAAGGGATGAGCTCCTTGGTTTGGGTGGTGCCGACGGCCTGCATCGCCGCATGTCGCACCGTCACATCCGGGTCGCCCAGAAGCCGCCCGAGCACCTCGCGCAGCCCCTCCGAGAGCGCATTGAGCTGCGCGAGTTCCCGCGCCGCCTCCAGCCGCTCCTCCGGCGTCTCCGCTGCCGCCGCGGTCTCGAGGGCCTGCTCCGCTCTCTCCCTCTGAGTCTGATCCGGATGTTCCTTTTGAAGCGGGCAGGCTAGAGCCGCCAGCCGGACCGCGCTGTCGGGGTCTCGGAGGAACTGCTCCATCTGGCGGTCCGCCTCCACGGGACCGTACTGGCACACGAAATGGATCGCCTCGACCCTGACCAGCAGGGATGGATCGTCGAGGAGCAGCAACGCATCCGACAGGGCTTCCGCGGCGCCGAGCTCCGAGAGGCGCGTCAGCGCGCGTGTCCTCACCGCCGGCGATTCGTGTTCCAGGAGCAGCCTGAGATCGGTCGCGAGATCGGAGGGCGCGCGGTGTTCGAGGAGGCCGAGAGCGTATACGACCTGCTGCTCATCGCCCCGGACAAGCACGTCGCGAAGCTCCGAGATCGTCTCGGCACCCAATCTCTGGAGGATCAGATCTTCGAGATCGACGTCCCGGACGCCAATGAGGCGCTTGATCGACTCCCTGAACTCGCCGCGCATGCGGAGCGTCGCGATGGCCCACACCGCGATCAGGAAGATCGAGAGGACCGCCACGTGACGAATCGAGAAGCCCAGATAGTGAACCGCCACGAGCAGCACGATGCCACCGAGCCCGGTGCCCCCCCGGTAGACCGCCATGTCTATCAAGGGCTTCACCTTGTACTTGACGTCTGTCGGGACCGGAAGGAAGAGGAGCTCACGCGTGGACTGGTCGAGCGAGTACCGAATCCCGCCCTCGGTTCCCTTGAGAAGCACCGCAGTGAGCAGCCCCGGGATCAGGAGCACGCCGAGGCTGGTGACCAGAAGGCCGGCCGGCAGAGCGAGCATCGCCAGACCGATCCCGAACTTCCGCAACACGAATCCGGTCAACAGGAGCTGGACGAGCACGGAGCCTACGTTCAACGCAGCGAAGAACCGCCCGAAGAAAGCTGTCTTTTGGTCTTCTCCAGGGACGAAGGCTTCGACGGCGCTGTTGAACTGCCAGTCGACCAACGTGCCTACGAGGATTGTGAGGCCGAGGATCATCGCTATCGTCCGCAGATGTGACGACTCTCGAAGCAGACGGAACGCATCGCCCGAAATCCCTTCCGTCAGCCGGCCGCTCACCGTTCTTCCCCGGCTCATATGAGGAGCGAGGAGAAGAACCAGGCCGCCGCACAGGACGAGGAACAGGGCGGCGATGAGCAGCAGGGTCCGCGTGCCCACCACCGTGGCGATAAGGGCGGCGATCGTACTACCGGCTACGCCTCCGAGGATCGGGCCCAGGCCGACGAGGCCGAACAAGCGTCTCGCCTGCCGCGTGGTGAAAAGGAGATTTCCCACGAGCCAGAACTGGCTGACCAGGAGGAGCGGGTAGAGCTTGCCCCAAATGTAGAACGCGCCCGAGACCACGAACGAGTCGTCCCTCAGCAGCCACCAGAAAAGCAGCAGGTTGGAGATCAGGAAGCCGAACGTCCCGAGGAGGAGAACGACCTGGCGCACCCGGTCCACGTACCGGGAATAGCCGAGCATCACGATCGCGACGAGGATGGCTGTCAGGATGTACACGTAGGGCAGGTTGTCGGCGCCGACGCGATCCACGAATACGGAGTTTCTGGCCGGCTTGAGGAGGTAGTAGGACGTAAGCGCGAGAAAGCCGTACCCAGACAACAGCGCGACAGGAACAACCTCCTCGCGCCGAATGTCCGTCAGCGACCCGTACCAGCTTCGGACGGCAGATACCATCGACACACCACGGTCGAGAAGCAGACCTTCAAACCCTACTTCGTCCCTCCACCCCTCAAACACACGCGGGTCGGGACCTGTTTCCTCCAGTCATCGGGCACGCTTGTACGCAGTATCGGAGATGAGGAACCCACGACTGAGATGGCTTGTTTAGCCAGCGATGTCGACTTCCGATCGCGGGCAGGTGGGTCCTGAGGTCCACGCCTGGTGCGGCGGCGACAAACAGACACGATCACCACGCGGGCTACCTAGAGGGGTCCCGAACCCAAACAGGAGAAACGAAATGAAGAAGTTGGCGCTCATGATCGCTGCCGCGGGCTTCATGGCCCTTGGCGCGAGCCCGGCCGGGGCCCAGGAGATGAAGATGAAGATGGCCGAGGGGAAGGACGTGGAGTTTACGGCCAGCGTAGTAGATCTCTCGTGTAAGGTGGTGTACAGCCTGAACGGCGAGGAACACCGCATGTGCGCCCAGGTGTGCGCCGACAACGGCATTCCCCTGGGTCTCGTCTCGGCTGAGGGCAAGCTCTATCTGCCGGTAAGCAAGGCCATGCCGGGCACGGGGGCGAACGAGCAGCTCAAGCCCCACGCAGAGCGAGAGGTGAAGGTGAAAGGCAAGGTGATCGAGCGAGGCGGCATGAACACGATCATCATCGAGAGCGTCGAAGCGGTCTGAAGGCGCCCCTCACGATCAAGACACCTCGCGCTTTTCCAGCTCACGGCGGAACTTGTCGAGCAGCGCAATGGCTGCCGGTGTGACAATGCTGATAGTCAGAACGAGACAGCGTCGGCTGCGTGACGAGCTGGGACCAACCGGCTAAACAACGACCGCTGTCGCCTCGAGCGCGGTTGAGAAAGGACGACTAGACGATGATGATGTGTTGGATGTAGACGTGGTGGAGAGGGTCAGGCACAACACGCGCCTGCTGCTCGGCGAAGAGAGCGACGTCGGCTACATCACCGTGCCGCTGCTTGCCCGGATGGAGCGAAACGGGGTGGGGGTCTCGACGGAGCCGACCTTCGGAGACGGAATGGAGCAGACCTATTATGGCTGTCGAATCGTAGACGCGGTCAGGTACGTGGCCTTTGTGAGGAACGGAGGCAGCGAGGGACTGGACCGCAAGGAGCCCCGGATCGTTTGGCTAGAGAAGCCGGTCGAGATCGTGAACTCGGGCCACTGCGAGCATGGACACGAACGCTACGCCATCCAAAAGTTGCATCTGTCGGCGGCGTGAACCACCGTGCCGCCTCTGACTGACGCCGGTAGTGCAGACCCAGATGTAGCCATTTGATTCCTAGTACCCCGGCCGTGTCGACCAGAAGCGATGCACGATTCCGAGGCTGCCAACCGCGTTCATCTCTCCATGTTTCCTTTCCAGTTTCGGGTTCGTATTCAGGTGCAGAACCGCGAGAGACGTCCGCTCTCGTGGGTGGGCCGTCACTGTGTCCGCCTGATCGGATAGATCAACGTTGACTCTACGGGCCTCTGACGCAGAGACCACTCCATCCCGGAGCCCAGGTGCTGGCCTGGTTGTTCGAATGCGAGAGAACGCAGGTCTCGCACTCATTCGCCCTGTTGAAGCAAGTACGCTGGTGGGGGTAGCCGGCCTAGGCTGGGATGATGAGTATCGAACCCAGGGCGATCTGGAACCTCGATCGCGGACCGCCGCATGCGCAGTTTCGTTTCTTTTCGTTTGAAGCCCTAGGGGGTCTCAGACGAAACAAAAGAATCCGGGGACCCCTGGTTCCCACCCGCCCTATGCTTCCTATAGCCGGACGCGACAGCCGTCCATGATCTCGCCGGCCCTGGCTTGGAGCTCCAGGGCCCTCGCGTCGCGGCGCACCAGTCCACGCTGCAGCCCATCCAGAATGTCGTAGAAGAGATCCCAGCCGCTCCGCTCTTCCTGATAGCGCCTCTCCAGCTCGCCCCGCGGTCCGAAGGCGAAGTCGATCGCTCTTCCAAGGCGGCGGCCTCCGATTCGGACGAAGTCGTTCCCGCGCTCAACCTCGCCGGCATCGAAGAACCCCAGAGCCCTGAGGGCGAAGCGGATGCAGGTCACGGTGATCGGAATCCGTGACACGAAGCAGCCCGTAAACGGATCCACAGCTTCTTTGACATCTTCCAGGCCCAGAAGTCGCCCGTACGCAGAGAAATAGAGGATTCGCTCGTAGTCTCCGATCAGCTTGCCCACGAAGGCCGAATCCATCGCCTTCAGGGCGAAGGCGTGCTTGTCATGCCGCATGATGAGGCCGCTCGCGTGGGCGTAGGAGAGCCGCGGACCCGGCGTGTTCAGCACCGAGAGGATGTACGCCTGGTCCTCTGCGCGGCCGAAGAAGGACGGTGTGAAGGGACGGTGGCGGCGAAGGTGATCGAACAGGATCCCGTTCGTTCCTCCGGTCATGTGCACACGCTGAAGGCATGCGGTCCGGCCGTCGAGCGCCTCGCCTGCACCGTAACGGGTCATCATCTCGGCCTCGGTGGAGAGGGCCTGTGGAAGCGCCGAGAAGAAGATGTGTTCGTCGGGCGAAAGGGGCCGGTTCGGGAATGGCACGTCCGGCGTGAACAGGGAGCGGTCGATATCTCCAAGGTTCACCAGCGCGCCGGCGATCATGCCGAGCTCGACCTTCTGGCCGGCCGCATCCGCTCCTTCCGCCCCCCAAAGCGGTGTGCACAGGTGCTCGAAAGCCGAGGCGCCCGTCTCCTCGACCAGCTTCTCGTTGGGGAACTGCTGGTCGAGGTCGATCTTGAACGTCCCGCGCTTCTGGGGGTCGACCAGCACCCCCCATAGCGCCGGCATCGCCTTCAGGAAGGAGTAGTGACGGCCGTACGCACCATCGACGCCAAACACCTCAAGTAGATTCTCACTTACGGCATCAGAAGTCGAAGCCGACAAGCTACTTTCGGACTCATTCCGACCCGCCGCTGTCACCGCTGGCACAAGTACTTCCCGGACGAGTCGCCGAACGTCAGCCTCACTGAACACGAAGACCTCGAGCCCCTCCCAGTCCCCTGCCCTGCGCAGCTCCTCTTCCACGTACCGGCGAGCCACAGCCTGCAGCCCCGAGTGCGTGACGGAAACGGACAGTAGACAGGCTAGCCTCGCCCCGGGATCTGTTGTGCCGCGTTCCCGCTCGAAGAGGAGCGTCTGCTGCAGCCCGCGCAGACCGCGCAGAATCTCATTTTTGGACGGCTCGATCCCGATCGGTATCGGGTGATCGTACCAGTATTCCTGGGGCTCGGCTGCCGCCTTCGCGACGCGCTCTTTGAGCTCGTTGCTGAAGGGGAGTGTATCCGGCTTCCCGTCGGACAACGGAATCGTGAGAAGGACGTTCGAGGTGAACAGAACTTCGCGGGCTGGATCCGCGATCGGCTCGGGGTTCAGGCGCTCGATCGCGACCGATCGCCTCTCTCTGAGCGCCTCGATCCGTTGCTCCTCGTGGCCTCGAATCTCAGCACCTTCCGGAAAGAAGACGGACCACCGCTTTTCCACGGCGTCCAGGTCCGGCTCGCCACGCTGGGTCGAGCTGCTCAGGGCGAGCTCTTCTATGCTCTCACCGAGCTCGGGAAACGCCCGCGCGCTCTCCTGGATCTCGGCCCGGATGAGCGCCAGTGCCCGGCGGTAAAAAGCGCGGACATCCGGATCAGCGAGTAGCGCAAGAACCCGGGAGTACTCCGGATGATCTTCGCCGCTGAGAGCCACCAGAAAGGCGGCGCTCGCTCTCGAGAGGGGCGACCCATCGCCTTCTGCAGGCCAACGCGGAGAGGAATCGGCGTCGTGTTCCGTGCCGGCGCGATTCGTGTCAGCGAGGAGCTGTCTCAGAGCCAGTTGAAACCGATCGAACATCCAGGCAGATCCTGATTGAAGCGGCTGTCCACTAACGATCCGTTACGCTTCTCTCGCCAGTACCGCCGCCTGCCGCATCGCCTTCTTCCGCGCGCCCGGATCAAGCTGTCGCCTGCGCAGCCGGATCGCGTCGGGCGTGACCTCGATGAGCTCGTCGTCGTTGATGAACTTCAGCGCGAACTCCAGCGTGATCTCGCGCGGCGGTCCATCTGCTCGGGAGTCGGTAGCACGGTCGTGCTGACGCGCACCGCGCCGCTCCGTTGACGGCCAGACTGATGGCGGTCCCGGTCTCGTGATCCGGCAGGTCAAGAATCAGATAGGCATCCGTCTCGCCAAGGGCAAAGTAGAACGTTTGATTAGTTGTCGAAGGTCAGGCGGTAACTGCGAGCCTAGCGCTCACAGGTCTGCGTGACGTGGCGTCAACGTGTTGAAACCCCTCCAAACGCTGCGTGGTCTAACAACGCGCTAGGCAGCAGGGCGAGCGGGCGAGTCGAAGGAGCGTTCATGCCAACGATCGCGCGTTTCCATGAGCTGGGCGATATGGCTACCCCGTCCTCTGCGCTCTCAGCTATTGGGACAAGTCCCTTACCCTGGATTTCTGACCTTCGGGGAGGGTGAAACAGCCTGCATAGCCCGGGTATACTATTCGTAGCCCGCCGCGAGAGCGAAACAGCTGGCCGGGAAAGCCGATTTCATGCCGAAGCAGCCGCGAGACGCAAGAACGCTCCACCGCCGACTTCCCCGCCTCGCGGCCGGGGCCTCGCTGGGTCTCCTCCTCCTAGCTGGGGCATTCTTCTGGCAGCGGGCGGACTCTCGCCCTACTCCCCTCCCCTTACGGCCACCGGAGCTCCAGAACCGATTGGCGGATGCGAAGAGCCCCTACCTCCGCTCGGCGGCGGCACAGCCCGTCGCGTGGCAACAGTGGGGACCGGACGCCTTCCGCCTCGCCGCAGAGATGGACCGCCCGATCTGGCTCGACATCGGGGCCATCTGGTGCCACTGGTGCCACGTGATGGACCGGGAGAGCTATGAGAACGAGGAGATCGCCGATCTCATCAACCAGAGCTTCGTCCCGATAAAGGTGGACCGGGACGAGCGCCCCGACATAGACCGACGCTATCAGGTCGCGCACCAGCTGCTCAACCGGCGCGGAGGTGGCTGGCCTCTGACCATGTTCCTCACCGCGCGGGTCGAGCCCTTCGCCGGGGGGACGTACTTCCCGCCCGACGCGCAGGACGGAAGGCCCGGCATCCGGCAGATCGCCCCCCAAGTCGCCGCGGCGTACCGCGAGCGGCGGGGCGAGCTCGTGGAGCTGGCGGGTCAGGTCCGCGAGCGGCTGGCCGAAGTCCGTCGCAACGCGTCGGCGGTGGGCGAGCTGACCCCAGAACTTCCTGCGAAGATCGCCGAGGGCGTGGCCTCCGCCTTCGACCCCGAGTACGGCGGGTTCGGCGCCGCGGGCAGCAAGTTTCCCAACGGCCCCGCGCTCCGGCTGGCCCTCGCTCAGGGTTTCCTGGCGGGTGACCATGCCCTGGAGCGCGATGCTCTCCGGACGCTGGACGCATACGCGCGAAGCGGGATGCGCGATCACGTGAACGGCGGCTACTTCCGGTACAGCGTGAACCGGGAGCTCACCGTTCCGCACTTCGAGAAGATGGACTACATGCAGGCCACCCTGCTCCGGGCCTACCTGGATGCCCACCGGCTCACCGGCGAGCCGGAGTACGCTGCGGTGGCCAGGGACATTATGCGCTACGTGAACGAGACGCTCTCCGATCGCGACCGGGGCGGCTTCTACCCGCACCAGGACGCTGATATCTCGCTGGATGACGATGGGTCCTACTACACATGGAGTCTCGCCCAGCTCGAAGCCGCGCTGCCGGCCGAACAGGCGGCCGTCGTGCGCCTCTACTACGACATCGAGGCGGAAGGAGAGATGCAGGAGGATCGTTCTCAGAATGTGCTCCGCCTCGCACGATCGCCGGCCGAGGTGGCGGGCGCGCTGGGGATCTCCGAGGAAGCCATCCGGCAGCGGATCCGGGAAGGCACGCGGGGCCTGGCGGCCGCCCGCGAAGGCCAGAAGGCGCCCGCGGTGGAGAAGACGAAGTTCACGGACCGAAACGGGATGATGGTGGTGGCTTACCTCGAGGCATACGCGACGCTCGGGGATGCCCTGGCCCGGGACTTCGCGCTCAAGACGGTCGACTTTCTCCTACAGCATGCGGTGGGACCGGACGGCACCGTGTACCACGCCACCGCGGCGGGCGAGAGCTACGTGGATGGCCTGATGGCTGACTACGCCTACCTGGCCGACGCCCTCGTCGAGGCGTACCAGGCCTCGGGCAGGGAGCGGTATCTGCGGACGGCGGAGCGCGTAATGACCCGCGCGGTGGAGATCTTCTGGGATGCGGAGGGAGGCGGGTTCTTCGATCGCCGGGAAGATCCCGATGCGCCCACCCTCCTGTCGGATCCAGGCAAAGAGTTCACGGATATGCCCCAGCCCGGCGCCAATGCGGTGGCGGCCCGCGCCCTCGACAGGCTCTACCTCCTGACCGGACGGGACCGGTGGCGCGAGCTGGCCGCGCAGACGCTGTCAGCCTTCGCCGGGACGGCGGGGACCAGCGGAACGTATGCGGCCAGCTACGCCCTCGCGGTGGAAGCGCACATGAACAAACCGCCTCACACGGTGATCATTGGACCGGCGCAGGACCGGCGAACCCGAGAGCTCGCCTCAGTGGCCCGGCGCACGTACCGACCCGGCCAGCTAGTGACCGCGTTCGATCCATCGGCCGTGAACCTCGCTGCCCTGCCAGAGGCGGTTGCCGCGGCGGCCAGCATATTCGAGGAGGACGCTACGCCCCGGGCGTACGTTTGCGTGGGCGAGACGTGCGCCCCACCCACAACGTCGCCCGACCGCGTCTCCACGCTCGTCCGCGACTTCGGGCGGGTGCAACAGCGGTGAGACGCGCCATGGACCAACACGACGGCGCTTCGCGGCACTCGCGACCGGAAGACAAAGATGAACGGACAGAAAGGTCCGTACCTCGTGCGGACTACTCCACAAAAGTACGCCGTCGGTGCTGCATCAACGGGCCTCAGACGCAGAGACCGCCCCATCCCGCAGCCCAGGTGCTGGGGTGCTTGTTCGAATGCGAGAGAACGCAGGTCTCGCACTCATTCGCCCTGTTGAAGCAAGTGCGCCGGTGGGGGGAGCCCGTCCTAGGCTGGGATTATGAGTATCGACGCCCGGGGCTGAGGAACTTCGATTGCGCGTCCGCCGAATACGCACTTTCTTTTCCTTTCATTGGAACCCCTAAGGTCTCAAACGAATCAAATGAATTCTGCCCGAGGTGCAGCCGGCAGAAGGCCCTACCAGGAGGTCAGCCTAGTGTGATTCCGACAGCCGCGGCACGCCCAAGGCGCTGAGCAGGGGTTGCCTTAGGCTTTACCCTTGGCGACTTGGAAACAGATCTCCGAAACGAACGAGTAGTTCAGAATCGCCTTTTATTGAGATCCGCCCGTCTGCGATTGCTTCGACCAAATCCAAGTCTCCTGCCCATGAGGCCACGAAGGCGTTCAGATCACCCGTCAGCAGGACGTCAGGCTTAAGGGCGGGGCCAAGGCCGGCTGTCAGCCTACCGTTATCAATGTCAAGATGTATAGACTCCTCGCCCATTCGAAGCTCATAGACAGCCTGTAGCCCGAGTGCCGCCTCCGACCGAAAACTCCCCTTCAGTGCCACAACTGCCCACTCGCCACGCACGTAGTCTCCGTCGTATCCCGTGTCGATATACCGTTGGCCCCAGCGCGCCAAGGCGAGAAGCACCTGCTCTAGCTCTTGGCCCATTTCCGTAAGCTCGTACGCCGGCACGCCCGCAGGGGGCGGCAAGACTATCCGCTGGATGATGCCCTCCGATTCGAGCGTCTTGAGACGGGCAGAGAGCAGATTCGCTCCGATCCCGGGTAGGCCTGCCTCGAGATCCTTGAATCGCTTCGGCCCGACCAACAGTTCGCGAATTAGTAGGAGCGTCCACCTGTTCCCAAGACGATCCAGAGCGCGTGCGATCGAGCAGAATTGACCATAGGAGCGACTCACGATGCGTTCCTTAGCCCTCCCCTGAGGGTCGACTTGACATGTATACTTAGTAATTCTATACTGTGTACTATAGTATTGTATATCTCCAGTCGCAATCAGACGGACCTAAGACGCTAACCCGCTCGCGTGAGGAATAAGATGAACTCTCAAACAGTTGGCCGCGACGCGGTGAACACGGTTGTGCTTGCAAATGGAGTCTTTAGCGGAGTCTGCGGGGCGGCCATAGTGCTCGCCAGTGGACAGCTGCACTCGCACTTTGGATTGAACTCTCCTCTTGTTCTGATATTAATCGGAGCGATGCTCATCCTATGGGCAATCGCACTCTTGAGAACCGGGAGACAGCCGTCGGCGGCTGCGGGAGACATCCTGGCGATTGTCTTGCTGGATATCGCTTGGGTATTCGCAAGTCTAGTCTTAGTCGGTCTGGCGTGGACTGCGTTCTCGGAAACAGGCAAGTGGCTTGTAGGCAGCGTGGCCATTGTCGTCGCGTTCTTCGCGGCCGCCCAATTTTATCTGAGACCCGAGCCTGCCGAAACTGCCGGAGAAGCCTCCTAATGGCCACTGCGTTGGAAAAAGAAACTCGGGGACGGTTCAGTCCGATGGATTAAACGCCAGCATCAACGGACTTCAGACGCAGGGATCGCTCTATCCCACGGCCCAGGTGCTGGGGTGTTTGGCCGAATGCGAGAGACCGCAGGTCTCGCACTCATCGCCCTGTTGAAGCAGGGGGCCGGCCGGCGGGCGCCTGGCCCGCCGAGAAGTCTCTTCTGGTTCAGAAGTGATAGAAAATGGAAGCGAGTACGCGTACGTCGAACTCGCGATGGTTGGTCAGCGGCAAACCAGCCGACACGCCAAATGCGAGCATCCGGCTTCGGAGGAACCGATACTTCAAACCCGGAGCGAGGTTGAATACCGTTTCGCCGGCTTCTTCGCCGCTCAGTACAGTCTCACCATCGAACTCCACCAAGCCCTCCAAGCGCTCACCAAAATGGTAGAGGCTCGAGAAGTTGTACTCGAGCTCCGTCTCGATCTCCTCGTCCTCGGCCTGGTTGGTCGGGATCGCGAACTCCAAGAAGCTGACGAGCTCCAGACGGCTTCGCTTGTACCCGAAGTCAAGAAAAGGCACGAACTCGACGATGTGGTCGCTCCCGATCCCCTTCTCGGAGTCTCCCGTCGGCAGTCCGAGCTCGATCCCGTAACCGAGCAGCACTCCGCTCTGTGCGAACGCGAAGTTCGCAAACTTCAGGGAGATGCTCACGTTGTCGAGGCTGGATTCGGTTGACTCGGAGGTGCGGCTCTGCCACCTGTACGGGACATCCAATTCGATGCTGAACGAAGGGTGGAAAGCGTATTCCGCCTCAAGGCGCAGCCCGTTTTGCGAGAGTCCCTCGGCGTCCTCCGTGATGTCCATGAACCCATAGTCGACGCGCACCTTCGTATCCGGTGAGGGGGACTCCGATACGATCGGGTGGGAGAAGTGGAGTCCCTCGTGATCATGATGGTCGAGATCCTGAGCGATCGCGACGGAGGACATGGACACGAGTAGCGACACTGTCGGCGTGGCACTTCCAACTCTTCGAGCAAGGGCCGATATACCCAGCTTCATTGTGAGCACCTCCGTCCGAGCCGATCCCGTGCAGATCAGCCAGTGCACAGCTTTGCGCGCGGCAGCCGAGACGGATTTCGTCTCAGCAAGTCACTGCCAAGCGCCTCTTGGCTAGCTGCTCTTGGGAGGTGCGTTGGCGAAGGGCAGTATGTACGAAGTGGCTCGAACTGGATCTTGCGGCGGGAAGTCGACGTCGCGGAGGGTCGTGATCGGCGCGTGCCAGCAGACGACGGACGCAGAGGGGAGGGGTGGTGTCAAACTCCCCTGATAGCAGGCCCCCAGGCAGGAGCATGGGCCCGAGTCGTCGTGGCGATGTTCGGGGTGGGCGCGAGTGAGCTCGTGTCCGGGACCAACGGACGAGCTGGCGTAGTCAGCAAGATCGGTCGGGGCTGGCCCGCCAGGCGGAAAGTGATGAGGGCAGGCGCGAGCGCCGGTTGCTTCTCCCGCCGACGCACAGACAAGCAGCGCGGCGACAAGAAGCGCTTTCAGCCTCGACCGAAACAAACGCACCTACCCGTACTTGAGCTGAGCACTATTCGGCATTACCCCCGGACGGCTGTTTCCTATCTGAACCGAATACCGAACGTTGGAGTTCCAGGTCACACGCTTTCCTTTCCTTTCGTTTGAAGCCCTAGGGTTTCAGACAAAATCAAACGAATCCGGATGGCAACATCCCATGCAGGTAGCGCTGCCCAATAGGTAGCGACTGCGCGATCTATCGGGCGAACCAACATCCTTCCCCAGCTCTACGAGAAGGCGAGATCAGGAGCGTGGAGGGGCCAGATGCGGGCGGGGCGGCCCCCGAATGAAACCGCCCCTGCTTTCTTAGGCGGCAGGAGGGGCAAGAGTGAAGGGAGCAACCCAGCCTACTGTAACCCCAGCTTCTTCATCAGCTCATCGAACCGGGGATCCTGCCTGAGAGGATCGGCCCCAGGGTCGATTAAAAGGCTCACCAGGTTCGCCGGGTGCTCCGCGTACGCTCTGTCCAGGTAATCGAAAGCCCGGTCTAGCTCGCCCAGCTCGCCGTACACGAGCGCGATCTCCTTCAAGCTAGTGCCCATCTCCGGCACGTCGGCGAGCAGTTCGAGCGCCTTCTCACGTTGCCCATCTCGTGCATACGCCCAGGCCAGGGTGATGCGGTTTCCCGGGCTCGGATCCAGTTCGCTGGACCGCTGAAGCGCGGCGATCGCTTCTTCCAGCTGCCCGTTAAGAGCAAGCGCCGCTCCAAGGAAGTAATGTGCTATCATATTTTCCGGCTCCAGCTCCAGAGCCCGGGCTGCTTCGTCCAACGCCCCGTCGTAGTCCCGGGTGAAAAAGAGCGACGCGGCCAGATTAGTCCGCCTACGGATCGAGAGCGGGTCCAGCTCGACGGCGCGCCGGGCCATTCTTACCGATTCCGAGCCACGTCCGAGAAGATTCAACGGGAAGGCGTAGGAACCGTGCGCCTCGGCCGAGCCGGGGTTGAGCTCCAGTGCCCGCCGGAACGCGCGTTCCGCCTCCTCGAAGCGAAGCTCCCGCGTCAGGACGATGCCAAGCGCGGCGTGCGCCTCGGCGAGATCCGGGTCCAGTTCGAGCGCGCGTTCTATCGCCGCCCGCGCCTGCGGTATTGTCTCATGGGCCGAGAGGACCCCGAAGCTCAGGCGGCGCCAATACGTCTGCACGAGGCCCACATAGGCGGGAGCGTAGCCGGAATCAGCCTCGATCGCCTGTTGGAAGAACTCCGATGCCTCTTCCATATCGGCAGCCGTCGAACCGGCGTTCCAGATAAACCGTCCACGGGTGTAGAGGTCATACGCCTCCAGGCTCTCGGTCGGCCGCGTCTCGATCCGCTCCTCCACGTCCGGCGCCAGCGTGGCCTGCAAGGCAGCGGCGATCTTCCGAGCGATGTCGCTTTGGATCGAGAAGATGTTAGCCGTCGTCAGCTCCTCATCGTACGTCTCCGCCCACAGGTGCCGGTCCGTGCTCGCGTCGATCAGCTGCACGTTCACCCGCACCCGATCCCCTGCGCGCTGCACACCGCCCTCGAGCACCGTCGCAACACCCAACTCGCCGGCTATCTCCCGCATGGACTTGGCAGTGCTCTTGTACTGCATAACCGAAGTGCGGGAGATGACTGTCAGATTTCCAATCCTGGAGAGGTGCGTAAGAATGTCATCGTGAATCCCGTCCACGAAGAACGCGTCCTCCTCAAGCGCGCTCCGGTTGGCCAGCGGAAGCACGGCGATGGAGCGGAGGTCGATCGCGGACGCCTCCGCGGCGGCAGACTGGCCACGGCTCTCGGTGCCGGAACCGAGCAGCATCCAGCCAGCGGCCACCACACCCCACAGAGCGAATGCCGCTACGCCGCCCGCGATCGCGTTCCGCCACGTAAAGAGTCGATGCTGTGGGCCTTCCGGTGAAGCTCCCGGCCCCTCCTCGCGTTCGCCCACATGCTCCGGTGTTGAACGGGCTGTTCCCTCCTGAACGAAGGCCGTGGCTAGGACGACTGGAAGGCCGATTATCAACAGGATCAAGGCTATCGGAGGCGCCCAGTCAGGCAGCTTGAGAGCGCCGACCATCGTGTCGACGACCTGTAGAACGAACCAGCTGCCCACCAAGTAGATCCCGAGCACCTGCCACAGCGAGCGGCGATGGATCTCGTGGATGAGCTGTTTCAAATGTGCCATCTGCAGCCGGGCAGTCTTGGGGGCATCATCACCTTGGAAAGCTCGTCCAGGCGGCACTTCAGATCAAGCTCAAGCGTTCCCGGTAGCCGAGAGCGGCTACTCCACGAGGACGAGAGCAGGAGCGTGGAGGGGCCAGATGCGAGAGGGGGGTTTGATCGACGCTGCGTCAACGGGCCTCAGACGCAGAGACCACCCCCGCCCGCAGCCCAGGTGCTGGGCCAGCTCTTCGAATGCGAGAGAACGCATGTCTCGCACTCATTCGCCCTATTGAAGCAAGTGCGCTGGTGGGAGGAGCCCCGTCCTAGACTGGCATCATGAGTATCGACGCCTGAGGATTGGGGCCTTAACTGCGGGCCTGCCGAATACGCCAGTTTCCTTTCTTTTCGTTTGAAGCCCTAGGGTCTCAGACGAATCAAAAGAATCCGGATGGCGATATCCCTTGCAGGTAGCGCTGCCCAGTAGGTAGAGACTGCGCGATCTATCCGGTGAACCGATATCTCCTGACTCTCCCCTACGAGGACGAGATCAGGAGGGGGAGCCGTTGACGGCGGCTCGCCATCCGGTGAGCAACTCGTGGCGGAGCTTGATGTCCTCCAATCGGCTCCTGATCCACACCCTTCCGCGTTTCGGGTCGCTCACCGATCGTCGCGCTCTGGCTCCTCCCCGCGCTCCAATTCTTCAAGGCGCTCCGACTCCTCCCCGTCGCGCCTGACGGACGGGACGGCGGCTCCGCCGATCTCCGGGTGCCCGATCCTTCCGCCCAGGTTAGCCGTCCAGGCCATGAGCCCGGAGACGGCTAGCGCCGCAACGAGCATCGAGCCCTTGTACCAGCCGGCCGCGGGTCGAGAACGAAACGCCCACAGGCCCGCGAGCGCGGCAGCTCCCAGCAGGCCAGCCGCCCAGGCGGCAATCACCCCGGCCTCCTCGTGCGCCTCGATCGCCGCCTCCGAGATCCGGGCCAGTTCCTCCGCGATCTCCTCAGCGGCTTCGCCGCTCAGGTAGACGACGACGGCGGCGATTCCGGCCAGCGCGAGCACCGCGAGACCGACGCGGAGCGTTTCCTGCCGACCGGTAGCCAACGCGAAGGCCACGAGCGCCAAGCCGAAGCCGACGCCCAAGACAGGAACGTGGCTCAGCATCAGGTGGGCATGAACAGGATCGAGTCCGAACATGGTTTCCCCCTAAACCCGCAGGAAGGTCTGAAAGGCCAGCATCGCTACTAATCGGGCTCAGACGCCGAAGACGGTTCCTGAATAGCTGTGCCAGACCTCGCCAGTGGCAAAGGACCGCTGAGAGAAAGCGCCTGCTTGTTCGTCTGCCTCGGCAGTAGGAGGTCGTGCTTTGAGACCCGATCCCGGTTCGGGTAGGGGGCCTAGTGTTAGTATCGAAAGGGATCCTAA
>Ga0255058_10000429_pt1 | contig 24888 bp, 15 predicted proteins | sample Cases_109_9_MG_FD_188637 | JGI IMG/M metagenome (GOLD analysis project Ga0255058, IMG submission 188637) | Seawater microbial communities from Amundsen Gulf, Northwest Territories, Canada - Cases_109_9 | ecosystem: Environmental > Aquatic > Marine > Gulf | place: Canada: Northwest Territories... | reverse complement strand
GCCCGCCAACCAAGAAGGGCCGCGCCGGTTTGATGCAAAAAGCTATTGTGGGGTTAGACGTTGGCTCGACCACCGTTAAGGCGGTGATCGTTCACCCCGAGACAAAAGAGATCCTCTGGGACGACTACCAGCGGCATCACACGAAGCAGGCGGAGTGTGTGGTCGACTTCATGGTCCGCATCGGCGCCGTGCTGAAAGAGCGTGGTTGCGACCATGTTCGCGTGTTCATCACCGGGTCCGGGGCTGCGCCATTAGAAGAACCGCTCGGCGCGAAATTCGTGCAAGAGGTCAACTCGGTGACTCTCGCGGTAGAAACGTTGCACCCGGATGCGGGCTCGGTCATCGAGCTTGGCGGTCAGGATGCCAAGATCATCATCTTCAAAGAGAACAAGCAGACCGGTGACAAGTCCGCGATCGCCTCGATGAACGACAAGTGTGCCTCGGGGACAGGCGCCACCATCGATAAGTGCATGATCAAGGTGGGCATGCCCTCCGAAGACACACTCGGCCTGCACTTCAACGGCGAGAAGCTCCATCATGTCGCGGCGAAATGTGGCGTTTTTGCCGAGACCGACATCGTCAATCTGGTCAAGACCGGCATCCCGTCCGACGAGATCATGTGCTCGCTGGCCGACGCGATCGTCATGCAGAACCTCTCGGTCCTCACGCGCGGCAACACCCTTCGGCACAAGGTGCTCCTGCTCGGGGGTCCGAACACCTTCCTTCCGTTCCTTCAGGAGTGCTGGCGGAAGCGCATCCCCGAGACATGGGACGAGCGCGGCTACGACTACCCGAAGGACGTGCCGATCGAAGAGTTGATTCCGGTGCCAGACAATGCTGCGTTGTACGCGGCGTACGGCGCTGTGATGTACGGCATGCACGAGCCATCCGAGGTCGGCCTCTACCACGGGCTCGACGGGCTCAATCGCTATATCCATGAAGGCCGCAAGGAGCGCCTGGGCGAAACTGCCGGCCCGCCTTTGGTAACAGGCGAAGGCGAGCTCGAGAAATTCCTCGACGCGTATCGCATCCCGAAGTTCATCGAGCCCGACATGCCCGAAAGCGGCACGGTCAAGGCCGTGATCGGTCTCGATGGGGGCAGCACGTCTTCGAAGGCCGTCTTGCTCGGTGAAGACGGCGAAGTCTTGATGAAGTCGTACGCGCTTTCAAAGGGCAATCCGATTCAGGACGCCAAAGAGCTCCTCGAAGACTTGCGCACCCGTGTTCGTGCCAAGGGAGCCGAGCTTGATGTCATTGGTTTCGGGGCGACGGGCTACGCGGCCGACATACTCGAAGAGTGCGTTCGTGCAGACGTGAATGTCGTCGAGACGGTTGCGCACATGATGAGCGCTACGAGCTACTTCGGCGACGTCGACGTCATCTGCGACATCGGCGGTCAAGACATCAAAGTCCTCTTCATGGAAAACGGGGACATCAAGACGTTCAAGTTGTCGAACCAGTGCTCTGCCGGCAACGGGATGTTGCTCCAGGCGATGGCCGACCAGTTCGGTATTCCCGTTCAGGAATACGCCGAAAACGCGTTCAAAGCAGAGCTAGCGCCGAAGTTCAGCTACGGCTGCGCGGTCTTCCTCGATACCGACCGCGTGAACTTCCAAAAAGAAGGCTTCGGCAAAGAAGAGCTGCTCGCGGGTCTCGCGCAGGTGCTCCCGAAGAACATTTGGCAGTACGTCGTCGGCGTGCCACGCATGGCCGCGCTCGGGCGCAAGTTTGTGTTGCAGGGCGGCACTCAATACAACATGGCGGCCGTCAAGGCACAGGTCGACTACATCAACGAGCGCGTGCCCAACGCCGAGGTGTTCGTCCATCCGCACAGCGGTGAGGCCGGTGCGATTGGGGCGGCGATGGAAACGCTGCGCGTGGTGAAGCGACGCGGCTACTCGACCTTCATCGGTTTCGATGCCGCGATCGACCTCAAGTACGAAACCAGGAACGACGACTCCACGACTTGCCACTTTTGCGCCAACGAATGCTCGCGCACCTTCATCGATGCCTTCCGGCCTGACGGGACGACGAGCCGCTACATCAGCGGGTTCTCCTGCGAAAAGGGCATGGTTGAGTCGAAAGACGCGATGGAAGAACTCGTCAAAGAGCGACGCAAGGTCATGAAAGAGTTCCCGAACCTCGTCACGACTGAGGGGCTCAAGCTGTTCAAGCGTATCTCCGGTGTGCAGCCGTTGCCCGAAGCCGAGACGCCAATCGAAGACATCAAGGTCGATCGGAAGTTTTTCGGGTCGATCGAAAGGACGAAATTTACACGCGGCTTCAAGCGCTCACCAGAGGCCTCCGCCGAGAAGCGGGCGAAGTGGCGCGTCGGCATTCCGCGCGTCCTCAACATGTACTCGACGGCGCCGTTCTTCCGGACGTACCTCGAAGTGCTCGGAGTGCGCCCCAAGAACATCGTCTTCAGTGATCCGAGTTCCGAAGAGATGTTTGCCGAGGGCGGCAAGTATGGCTCCATTGATCCTTGTTACCCGTCGAAGGTTGCCCAGGCCCACTTCCACCAGCTCTTTTTTCACAAGCACGTGGCGACGCCGCTCGATGCGATTTTCTTCCCGATCCTCACGCACGTTCCATCTTTCGTGACCAATGCGACCGACTACGCGAGCTGTCCCATCGTTGCTGGCACACCGGACGTCATGAAAGCTGCTTTCACGAAGGAACAAGACTACTTCGCGACCCGTGGGATCACGTACATGGCCCCGGCCTTCAGTTTCACTGAACCCGCGCTGCTGGCGCGCAGCACGTTCGAAGCGTTTAGCGAGGTGCTCGAAATCACCGAAGACGAGAACGACTTTGCCGTCACGGAAGGGCTCGCCGCACTCGATCGCTTCGACCAGGACATCCAAGCCAAGGGCAAGGCTATCCTCGACCAGGTCGAATACGACAACAAGATCGCCATCCTCATGGTTGGCCGCCCGTACCACCTCGACCCCGGCCTTCACCACAACATCCCCGACGAGTTTCAGGTGCTCGGGTACCCGATTCTAAGCATTCGTTCGATCCCGAAAGATCCCGAATGGCTCGCCAAGTTCTATAAAGAGGGTGAGGACCCGCTCAGCATCAACGACGTCTGGCCGGAAAACTATTCGTCGAACTCGGCGCAAAAGGTGTGGGCCGTGAAGTTCGCCGCCCGTAACCCCAACGTCGCCATCCTCGACCTCAGCAGCTTCAAGTGCGGGCACGACGCACCCACGTACGGCATCATCGACGCCATCGTCACGGGCAGCGGTCTGCCTTGTGTGTCACTGCACGATATCGATGCCAACAAGCCCGGCGGCTCCATCAAGATTCGCGTCAAGACGTACGCACATTCTCTGAGGCTCCGTGAAGAGCACCTCGAGGATGTCGAGTCGCGCAAAGCAGAGCTCGAGCGCCGCATTGACGAAAAGCGACTGGAGTTGCTCCGGATGAAGCAGGCGAAGCTGACGGAACATCGCCGCGCTGATCAGCAGCTCGAGATCCAGATCAACGAGCTCTCACAGAAAGTAACGAGTTATCGCGCCGAGGCAGCCCAATCCGAACAGGAAGATTTAGCTGCCGAGGCGTCGAAGAGTTTGATTCGTCTCGGGAAGAAAACCAAGGACGGCAACGTTGTCCGAGTGTAAGGGGCTGACAAATGGCTGATGGATTTGAAATCGACATTGAGAAAGAACTAGCGGAGTTCGAGGCAAGTGAGCGTGCGAAGCTCGGACTCGAAGACAACCGTGAGCAATGGACCGACTCCATGATCGATCCGTTTTTCTCCGCGGCTGAACGTCCAACGACAACGATCCTCAACGGAGGCCTGACGCTGGCCCACGACGTGTTCGTGGCCGCGGCCTTGAAGGGCATCGGCTACAACACGCGGGCGATGGAATGTCCTGATACCGAGTCGCTACGACACGGCAAGGAGTTTGGTAACAAGGCGCAGTGCAACCCCACGTACTTTACGGTGGGCAACCTCGTGAAGGAGCTCTCGCGTCTTCGCGACGAAGAGGGCATGAGCACCAAAGAGATCATCGACGGCTATGTCTTCTTGAGTGCCGGGGCATGTGGCCCATGCCGTTTCGGGATGTACGTCACCGAGTACCGCAAAGCCCTCCGGGACGCGGGCTTCGATGGTTTCCGGGTGGTTCTCTTCCAGCAGCAGTCGGGTTTCAAGCAAGCGACTGGTGAAGAGATCGGCCTGGTGCTGAATCCTAAGTTCTTCATGGCGCTTGCTCGTGCGCTCTTCGCAGGCGACGCGCTGAACGTGCTCAGCTATCGAATCCGACCCTACGAGGTCGAAGAGGGCGCCACCGATCGCGCGCTCGCGGAGGTAAAGAAAGACGTTTGCGAAACTCTCGCGAAGAACGAGAGCGTGTTGAAGGCACTTTGGCGTGGCCGTCAGCGCCTGGGGGCAATCGAAGTCGATCGCCTTCGCGCGAAGCCCAAGGTGGCGATCATTGGCGAGTTCTGGGCCATGACTACCGAAGGCGACGGCAACTACCATCTTCACGACTTCATCGAATCTGAAGGCGGCGAGAACGACATCCAGACGTTGGTCAACTGGCTCCTCTACACGCTTTGGGAAATGCGGCACGACACCGAACGGCGCATGACCCTACGAAAAGAAGAGAAGTCGTACTATGGGCTCGACGGCGTCGACGTAGGCTACAAGATGGCGGGCGTCTGGCTCGGCGAGCTTGCGCTTCGCGGCACATTCCACACGTTTTGCAAAGTCCTTGGGCTCAACGGGCACACGCTCCCGGACATGGACGAAGTCGCCAAGGTCGGCCACAGCTTCTACAACAACGAACTCCGTGGCGGCGAAGGTCACATGGAGGTTGCGAAACTAGTTCTCAACGTCGCCAAGCAGAAGGCGACCATGACCCTGAGCGTGAAGCCGTTCGGCTGCATGCCGAGTTCTGGCGTCTCCGACGGCGTTCAGACCGTGATCACGGAGCTTCACCCGGACGCGATCTTCTGCCCTGTTGAAACCAGCGGCGACGGCGCGGTGAACTTCCAATCCCGCGTCCAGATGTACATGTTCAAGGCGCGCGAGCGCGCCCGCAAGGAGCATCAAGAGGCGCTCGACAAGTATGGCATCACCGACGAGCAGGCCCGTGAGTTCTTAAAGGGCTCTCGGTACGGCAAGACTTTCTACAAAGCGCCACACACGGTGGCCGGTACCAGCGCTGACATCATTCACGAGATCGGGCCACTCGTGGGCAAGGGCCCGGCCACGCGCGCGAAGGTGCACGCCGGTCGCGCTGTCGTACGCACCAAGAACTTCTTCAAGAAGGACGTCGCTCACGCGAAGGAAACCTTCGGCAAGATGGCTCCCTACCTGCCCTCGCTCGGACGCCTGATCTACACAGAGCTCAAAGAGAAGGTCCCCGCCCCCAAGGAGGCATGGGCACAGGTCATGAAGCGGGCGATTCCAAAGACCGAAGCAGAAGGCCCAGACATCCCGACGAGCTTCGAGTACATCAAGGCGCCGACGCCGCGCGCCGAGCCCGACCCCGAGGTGCGCTTGCAGGTGGTTGGCTAGCGAACGCTGGCGCTGTTGATCCCGGGCGGGTCTACGGCCCGGCTGTTTGTCCCGCCCCACCGCCCCCGCGCTATGCCTATGTGCCTTTGACTCGGGCGTAGGGGGGAAGCTCGCCTGTGAGGCTCTTGAGGAAGGTGACGATGCTGTTCACCTGCGCGTCCGTGAGGTCCCTGCCGAGCTGGTACTTGCCCATGACTTTCACCATCTCCTCGAGGGTCGCCCGGGAACCGTCGTGTAGATAGGGCGACGTGAGCTCGACGTTGCGGAGCGTTGGCACCTTGAAGAAATGCTTTTCGGCTGGGTTCTTGCTCACGTTGAAGCGTCCTAGATCCGCTTCGGTAATCTCAGTGCCACGATCTTTGAAGTAGTCGTTCACGAGTCCCATCTTCTGGAACATGCCGCCGCCGACCAGCACTCCGTTGTGGCAGGTGGTGCAGCCGACCTCCTTGAAGGTCTCGTAGCCCCTCTTTTCGGCCTCGGTAATCGCGTTTTGGTCGCCCATCAGATACTTGTCGAATCGAGACGGTGTGATGAGCGCTTCTTCGTAGACCGCGATGGCGTCGGTGACGTTGTTCTTTGTGATGCCGTCCTCGTAGAGCGCAGCAAACTCAGCCACGTATTTGTCATTTCTCTTGAGACGCTTGACGACGCCTTTCCAGGTCGCCCCCATCTCGATTGGATTGGCGACGGGTCCTTCCGCCTGTTCCCGTAGGTCCTTGGCGCGGCCGTCCCAGAATTGCACGAAATTGTGGCTCGAGTTGAGCACCGTGGGCGAGTTGATGGGCCCGATCTGCCCGCGGATGCCGGTCGAGGTCTTGCGTGGCTCAGCCCCACCGTGGTCGAGCGTGTGGCACGTGGAGCAGGCGATCGTTCCATCGCCCGATAGGATCGTGTCGTGGAACAGCTTTCTTCCAAGCGCGACCTTTTCCATGTTGAGCTCGCCCACTTCGGGCAGCGGCTTGAGTGGCTCCTCCGCGGCGACCGCGGCCTTCTCCTCGACGACGGCCGCCTCTTCCACTGGCGCTGCTTCCTCTTTCTTGCTCGTACAACCGACGACAGCGATTGCGGTTAGAGCGATGAGAACCGATTTGAGCTGCGTCATGGGGTGAAGCTAGCATGAAGCGTCGAGATGCAGCAGCCACGGTTACACTCGATCGCGATGGCTCAGCCTTCGTTGTGAAGCGCCCGGTAGGCGCCCTGGTAGTACATGAGGGGCTCTGCGTCGGTCGTGTGCACCGCCTCGACCTGGCCAACGTAGATCGTGTGGCTTCCTTCTTGGTGGGCGCTGGTGACCCTGCACTCGAGGCAGACCAAGGCTTCGTCGATCAGCGGCGCGCCGGTCTCCCCCACGGACCAACTCACGGACTCGAGTCGCGAGTCTTCGTTCTTCGAGGACGCGAAGACGCTGGAAATGTCCGCCTGATGGGCCGCGAGGATATTGACGGTAAAGAGGCCGCCTTCCTGGATGACCCCATGCGTCGTCGAAGACTGACTTGCGCAGACTAGAACGAGTGGGGGGTCGAGGGAGACGCTCGTGAACGCGGACACCGTCATCCCATGCATCTTGTCACCGGCGCGCGTCGTGACCACCGTCACGCCGCTGGCCCAGCTTCTCAGTACGTCCCTGAATGATTCAGTGTCGATTGGCATGCTATTTCCCAGAAGTCCCGAAAATGGGTCTAGGCAAAAATAGAACATGTTTCAAGTCGACTTTGGGCTGTCAGCCAAGCGAAATTGGGCTAGTTACTGGGCCCTATGCCGGAACAGGCGTTTCTAAAGGGGATCAGGGCCTATTGGAGTGCGCTGGGCCAACCCGGTACCCCACCCGAGTTCGGTGAGTCGCGAATCGATGCATTCGTCGACCTCCTTCACGTGACGTCAGCAGCTGAGCACGGCTTTCGTCTCCTTGAGCTACTGGCGGCGCCGTATACTGGGATTGCCGTTGGCGACCAGCTTCGCCCTTGGCGACTGCATTGGGCGATCCAGGTCGGTGAGCTCGAGCCGTTCGTCGCACCGAACCTGGCTGATGTCATCTTCCTCGCTGATACGATCGCGGATCCCGAGGGACGACACCGCGTCTACACAATCAAGGACGGCCTCCGCGGTGACCTTGAGTTCGCCGATCTCGCCGGTGCGCTTCAGTGGATGGCCGCGCAAGTCGGGCACGCCAAGGGCGAGCACGACGACGCACAACTACAGGAGATCCAGAGCGAAGCGTCCGCACTGCTCGACGATGCCTGGGAGGAGGGGCCTACATCCGGCTTATACATTCTCGAAGAGCTGATCGACACTCCGCTTTTGGACGCGTGGGGAGCGATCTCCCGCGGCCAGTGGCCGATGGTCGACCCGAACGATGATCCGGCACCTGTCGATCGGGAGGACGGCTGGCAGCGACGATTGTCGTTGTGGCTCACGCGGCGTTTCGTCGAAACGCGCTGTCTCGAATTGCCCGCGGACATCGCGGTTTCTGACATGGATGCGGTGCACCGTAACCTGGTCGAGCACTTGATCGACTTCGAGCAAGGGCTCCACGGTGGCGAAATCCCTGCGATTATCAACATCGCCGCCCATGGCGTGGACAAAAAGCTCAGTGCCCTCGCGCAGGATTGGATCGAACGGCATGATGCGTGGCGGACCGCGGCGAGCGTCCCGTCTCCGGAAGATGACGACGACCCGGAAGCGGAGCCGCCACCGTTTCAGCACACCCCCTTTACGCGCAAGCTCATGCAGGCGCTTTCTTTTTTGCTCGACAATATGGTGCAGGAGGGAGAGATCGAGCTCCACCCGGATCGCAAAGACGCGCTGCTGATCGAGCTCGTCGCGGCGGGATCGGACGCGCGTTCGGTGAAGCACATGCTCAAGAAGCTGACCGCTACGTTGGTCGATTCGGAGCATGTCGAAGAGATCTACCCGAGTGACGACAAGATCCGGGATCGGCTCAAACAAGACTTGGGCGGATGATCCAGCGTGCTGGAACGCAGCTCTGGGCCGACGTTCGATGGCGTGGCGGTTGGCGTATTCAGTCGCATTGGGCGTTTCCGATCAGCCGGCTTCTCGCTCCAGATGGGCACCTCAAATGCCGAGGCTCGTTGCACCAGTGTGCGCGTACACTCGATCGACTACAGCCAGTCGCAGACCCACCCGAGCACTTGGTCGTCATTGTGCACGGGCTCGGACGCACCCGATACTCGATGCGCCTGGTGGATCAAGCCCTTAGTGGCGCAGGCTTCACGACCGCGCGGTTGGACTACCCGAGCACACGGCGAACTATCGAGGTGCATGCGGAGACGATCGCAAGGCTGCTCGATCATGTTCCGACCCCCGCCAAGTTGTCGTTCGTGACCCACAGCCTAGGGGGGTTGATCGTGCGACAGCTGCTCGGACGCGAGAGCTCGTGGCGCCAGTCGCTGCACAGAATCCTCATGTTGGCGCCTCCCAATCAAGGCGCGTCCCTTGCCGTCGCGCTCGACGGGTCGGTTTTGCGAACGGTGATGGGACCCTCGTTTCGTCAGCTCGTAGAAGGCATTGCGAAGAACCTACCCGTGCCCGATGCACCGATTTCGATTTTCGCCGGACAGATCGGAAGTACGCGCGGCGATGGGCTCGTCACGATCGAAGAGACGAAGTTGCTGGGCATGGCCGAGCATCACGTCGTGCCCTCGATTCATACCTTCGTCATGGACCATCCTGCCGCGATCGAGCGCGCGGTGTCGTTTCTAGGCGCCGCCCCAGATCAGGCCTGACGGTCGCAGGAGGCTTTGCCGATCGTCGTGGGCTGCGTTTTCTCTGTCAGCCTCGAGCAACAGCGGCCCGTCCAAGTCGATGTACTCGGCTTTTGATGCGAGCAGTAGTGCTGGAGCAATCGCGAGGGACGTGCTCACCATGCATCCAACCATCGTGGTCAGGCCGCGCGCCTTCGCTCCGTGAACACACAGGAGCGCTTCGGTGAGACCGCCGGTCTTGTCGAGCTTGACGTTCACGACATCGTAGAGGCCTTCGATCGCGGAGAACGAACGCCGGTCGTGAAAGGACTCGTCCGCGCAGAGGGGCACCACCCCGCGCATTGCTTGCAATGCGGCATCCTGGCCGGCGGGTAGCGGTTGCTCGACGAGCGCGACGCCGAGGCGTGGAAGGTCGGAAAGCCACGTCTCGAGTTGTTTCTCGTTCCACGATTCGTTGGCATCGACCACCAACTCGGACTGAGGCGCGGCCTCGTGGACGGCCTGAACCCGATCGAGGTCCGGGCCCCCGTCGACCTTTACCTTGAGTACGGCAACGTGGCAGAGCGCGGCTGCCGCCTCCCCCATCGCCTCGGGCGAATCGATGCTCACGGTTCGCATCGTGCGAACGGCGGAAGGCGCGGCGGAGAGTCCGACGAGCTCCCAAGCAGGGCGGCCCGTGCGTTTTGCTTCGAGGTCCCAAAGCGCGCAGTCGACGGCGTTTCGAGCCGCACCCGGCGGCATGGTCGTAAGGATCGTTTCTCGGCTCGGCGGTTCGGCGAGACCCTCGAAGACCGACTCGATGGCTTTCTGCACCGACTCCACGGACTCCCCATACCGTCCGTAAGGCACGCACTCACCCCGACCGATTTGGCTGTCGGCCCCCAGCTCCAGAATGACGACCTCCGCCGTCGTGCGAGCGCCGCGCGCGATTCGAAAACTATTCCTGATGGGCCACGATTCGGCTCGAACCAGCGCCCGCATGGAGTCCTGCTACTCGACGCCCGTGGCGTCCTTGATCGCTTTCGGGCTGAGCGTCTTGCAGATGAAGGTGTGTACGTCCCACATGTCGCGGGGGCGCTGCCCAGCCTCCTGCAGAAGCTCCATCGTCTTTTGTGCGGCCTGGACGAACTGCTCGTAGGTAGTTGCGTTCGGCATGGTGTCGTACTTTGGATCGATATCCAAGATCAGCGCCTGCTTCTTCATGAAGGTCGGTTTCACGAACACGTGGTTTGCCGGATAGACGAGCGCCTGAAGCAACGTCGCAAGTGGCCATGTCGGTCCACCTTCTACATCTAGCGCAGCCACGTACGAGTCGAACCGAATCGGGTAGGACCGGTCGCCGTAGAGAAGCTCCCGGAGCGACTCCCCGACGACGGCGTGCGTTTCGGCCGGCAGGTTCTTGAAGCGCGTAGCCTCGGCCTTCTGTATGGTGCTCTTGGTGCCGATTAGGAACTCGTACACCAGTTGGTGCAGCTCGTCGGCTCGGTCTCCATCGATCAGCTCGTCGAGGCGCTTCGGCAGGAGCCGTTCTTCGGCGTGCTCGAGGGCAGCTTCCTTGAGCCTTTCCCCGGCCTTCGTGCCAGGCTCGCCGCGCTCGACCTTGATGTAGGCCTCGTCCTCGAAGCCGACCGGGTAGAGCCCCATGAAGTAGGTGACCTGCTGCTCGAACGTGATGTCTGGCTTTTTCGGGGGCACCCTCGACTTCCGGCTCGACCCTGGTGCGGGCACCTGGTTTCGGCGCGCGATTCGATCGATCCGCACTGCTTCGTTTGGCTGAACCTCGGAGAGCTCCATCTTGTGCCAGTAGTCCGGACGGAAGCTCCGCTCTGCCCCGTCTTCGAAGAGGAACGTACGCTTGTCAGGGATCTCCAGAAGCAGTACGGAGCGGCCCCAGTCTTTGCGGGAGGTGTGCTCGAAAACGCGCGGTGGGACGGAAGCGGTAGTCTCGGCCATCGGTTTACAGTTCCTCTAGAAATCGGATAGACCCGGCCCCAATGGTCCGGAAAATCGAGGAGCGGATGTAACACGGACCTGCCATGCTTGCATCTCTTCGGCTAGCACGGTTGGCGACCCCTGGGACATGATCACTATAACTCGCCGTTTTCATTAGGATTTAAGCTATATGCAACGGTCACTACACATTCCCTTTGGATGCTTGCTGATTATCGCCGCGATCAGCCTGTCGGTGGTCGGCTGCAGACGTACCCCAGCGGTCGACTCCGATCCTGGGATCCCCAAGGGGCTGTCGGTCGAGGGGGATCCGAAACTTCCGGGTGTTGCGCGCGTTGATGAGGACCTGCAACGAAAGCTCGACGCAGCGCTGGCTTCGCAAGAGAGCGACTACGTCCCTCGAACCCACCATCTCAGGGAGGACGGATCCCCACGCTTTACCAATCGGCTCATTTACGAGTCGAGCCCCTACCTGCTTCAGCATGCGCACAATCCGGTCAATTGGTATCCCTGGTCTGAAGAAGCGTTCGAGCGCGCCAAGCGCGAAAACAAGCCCGTCTTTCTGTCGATCGGGTACTCGACCTGCCACTGGTGCCACGTGATGGAGCGAGAGTCGTTCGAAGACGAAGAGATCGCCGCGTTTATGAACCGCCACCTCATCGCCATCAAAGTCGACCGCGAAGAGCGACCCGACGTCGACAGCGTGTACATGACCGCGGTGCAGATTCTGACCGGCAGAGGCGGTTGGCCGATGACGATCATCATGACGCCAGACAAGGATCCCTTCTTTGGCGGAACGTACTTCCCGCCACGCAAGGGACTGCGAGGCAGTCGCGCCGGTCTGATCGACATCCTCATCGAGATGGTGCGGCTTTACCAGCAAGAGCCGACGCGCGCTGTCCAGCAAGCGCAAGAGCTTAGTCAGAAGGTGGCCGAAGTCACCACCACATACCGGGGAGCGGGCGTCCCGAGCGACCGATTGATCGTGACAGCCGCGCAACGCCTTGCCTCCGCGTTCGATCCTGTCGAGGGCGGTTTCGGTCGGGCGCCGAAGTTTCCTCAGCCTTCCCGCCTCGCCGTCATGCTTCGCTACGCTCGCCGAACCCAGGATCCTGGAGCGCTCCAGATCGTCACCACCACGCTCGACAAGATGGCCGACGGGGGCATCTACGATCATCTGGGCGGTGGATTCCATCGGTATTCGACCGACGGTCAATGGCTCGTCCCGCACTTCGAAAAGATGTTGTACGACAACGCCCAGCTCACCTCGGTGTACCTAGACGCGTGGCAACTCACTGGCAATCCCGAGTACCGTCGCGTGGCGCGTGAAGTTCTCGACTATGTCGCCGCGGAGATGCTCTCGCCTGATGGCGGATTCTACTCGGCCACGGACGCCGATAGCCCCACGCCGAGCGGGCACGACGAGGAAGGGTGGTTTTTCACGTGGACGCCCGACGAGCTCGAGCAACTCGTTGGAAAGGAGCAAGCGGCGATCGTCGGCGCAGTGTACGGCGTGACCCCCGGAGGGAATTTCGACGGAAGATCCATCCTTCATCGCAACAAGACCAATCGAGAGGTCGCGGCCAGACATGGGATTATGCCCAAGCGCGTGGCCGAGGTCCTGGCCGAAGCGCGTCCGGTGCTTTACCAGGCGCGTGCGTCCCGACCGCCACCCATTCGAGACGAAAAGGTAATCGCGGCCTGGAACGGGTTGATGATCTCGGCCTTCGCCCGCGGGGCATGGGTCCTCGGCGAGCCTCGGTATGCCGCGCTCGGGACGAACGCGGCTCGGTTCGTGTTGGGGAGGATGCGAGATGACGACGGGGCGCTCGTCAGGACCTACAAGAGCGGGCAGAGATCATCGGCTGCCTTCTTGGACGACTACGCGTTCATGGTCGCGGCTTGCCTCGATCTCTACGAAGCCACGGGGGACGAAGCCTGGCTCGATTGCGCTATGGAGCTCCAAACGATGCAGGATGCGGGGTACGCTGACGTCCAGGAGGGGGGTTACTTCATGACTGCGAACGACGGCGAAGAGCTCCTGGTTCGGGAGAAGCCGTCGACCGATGGCGCCGTGCCCTCTGGAAACTCGGTGGCGGCCCTCAACCTCCTCCGCCTCCGTGACTTTACCGACAACGCCAAGTGGCGAGAACAGGCCGAGGCCCTCTTTACTTCGCTCGGGGGTCGTCTCCAGCGGGCGCCGACCGGGTATCCTGCGCTCCTCGTCGCGCTCGACTACTACTACGATGTTCCCCTCGAAATTGCGGTCGTCGCTGAGGCCGACTTGGGCGATACGGCTCCTTTGGCGAATCGGCTTCGCGAAACGTTCGTGCCGAACAAAGTCTTCTGTGTTCTGACCGATGCAGCCGCAAGAGTGCAGCAGGGAGCGGTGCCGTGGCTGGAAGGCAAGCGCGCCCTCGAGGGCACGGCTACAGCTTATGTCTGTGAGCGGGGGCGTTGCGACCTGCCTACCTCGAGCCCGCGCGTGTTTCAGCGGCAGATCAACAAGCGTCGCCCCTACCCGAGCTACGCAGAGACCGAGCCACCTCGCCTGCCGGTGAACATGGAGCGCTCGAACTGATGGTCGCGGCCGTCCGGCAGCTCGAATGGGTGCTCGCGAGCCACAACGCAGGAAAGGTCGGCGAGCTCATGGCTGCGTTCGAGAACGTTCCGGTTCGGCTCCGCCCTGCTGGTGATTTCGACCTGCCTGAGCCAGAAGAGAGCGGAACAACGTTCGAGGCCAACGCCGTGCTCAAAGCCTCGGCTGCGATGAACGCGACGGGCATGGTCGCGCTTGCGGATGATTCGGGCGTGGAGGCGCATGGGTTGAATGGCGAGCCAGGGATCCACACCGCGCGGTGGGCGGGGCCTGACAAGGACTTTGCGATCGCTCGTCAGCGGCTTCAGGACGGTCTGATCGAGCTTGGCCCCGGGGCTGATCGCCGCGCGACGTACGTTTGCGTGCTCTGCATTGCCAGGCCCGATGCCCGTATCGAAACGTTTCGTGGTGAGACTCACGGGACCCTGGTTTGGCCCGCCCGCGGCGATCTCGGTCACGGGTTCGAACCGATGTTCCTGCCTGATGGGTACGCGATCACCTACGGTGAGATGACGCCCGAGCGCCGTCTGCGCGTCAACGCACGCGCTCACGCGATGCGCAAGCTCGAGGCTGCAACGTTTCCTAGCGGCGACATCTGACGTCGGAGTAGGGGCATACGAACCGCACGTGGAAATGGTCCTCGTGGTTGCGGAAGTGCCGGACGACGCCGACCGGCTCGTACCTGCCGCGTGGGTACTGAATCCAACGGTTGAGCTTCGCCTCGGGCACGCCCCTTCGTTTGGCGTAGCGGTAGAGTTTCGCTTGGAGGCGGTAGTCGATGAAGATCATCTCCGCTTGATCGTTCCGGAGCCAATACTCGAGAAGCGCCCATTGGCGAGCGATGTCCAGCTCCGATGGCTTGAAATCTTCGAACGGACAGGCCCTTCGGGGGCATTTTTTCTGGTAGTAGCTGATGTCCGCGTCGCGGCCGTTCTGGTGGCTCTTGTGGTCGCGAATCCGTCCCCCGTTGCGGTCGCTGATGTCGTGGATGTGAACCACCTTGCGAGTCTTGAACCTCGCGTCCACCGAATCGAACGCAGCGACGATCCACCGCGTCGTCTCTTCGGTGCCGTACGCGCGGGCTTGCGAGCGAATCACGTAGCCTCGGTGGGGTGGCAAGAGCACACCGCTCTCGAGGCGCCCGCGATTGGTAGGTCCGACGGCGGCCGATGGGCTCACTGGAACACGGGTGTAGAGTCGGATCTCGGTTCCCGGTTTCGCGCCGCCGCGTTTCACGCTTGCGTTCCAGCGCGTCAAGTCACGCGAGCTGACCCCGTAGCGCTTCGCAACGGCGATGAGAGTGTCTCCTCGTTCCAGGGTGAACTTTACTTCCGGCCGCGGCTCGCCGATATCGATGGTCTGCCCGGGGTAGATCCGGTCTGGGCTCAAGCTGGGGTTGATCTTGGTGAGCTCGGTGATGGTCGTGTCGAACTCCTGGGCGATTCCCGTGAGCGTGTCGCCTGGCTTCACTCGATAGGTCCGACCTTTCTTCTTGGCCTTCTTACTTTCGCGGGCGGTCGCGATGGCGATCGACGCTTCACGCGCCGCGATGGGGGCTGAATGCGCCTCGGGCGTCGTCGATGGGGAAGCGCCGTAGTCGAACGGGGGCGTCCAATCGATGCCCTCCTCTGCCGGCGGTGCCTTGCGCGGCGCAACGATCAGATTCTGGCCTACGCGAATCAGATCGCTTTCGAGACCATTCCACTCCTTGATTTGAGCCACCGATACGCCGGCGCGATCTGCGATCAGGCTCAACGCGTCACCTGACCGCACGACCACGACGGGGGCATCCGCCACCACGTGAATCGGAGCCAGCACAATGGCACACCACAGGGCGATCGCGGTCGGGCGAAGCATGTCCATCTCGTGTACCGAAGTTACTTCGCTCGGCCAAAAAAAGGTGGGCAAAAACGCGATGATGTAGCGCTTCACGCGGACCTTGGTAGGTTGATCGGGTGACGAGGCGCTCATGGTTCTTGGATCGACTGGGGATCGCGGCATTGCTGTTCTTGACGGCCTGCCAGCCTCCTTCTTCAAGCACTGCCCGAGAGGCCGAGCTCATACCTCCTCGCTATCAGGTGTCGTGTGCCGCTGCCGAGGAGTGTCACGAGTCGGTCGCGTTACTGGTCGGGTTATCAGCTCCTCGCGAGCCGACCCGGTGTACCGCCGCGCTCATCGGTCCGATGACAGCGGTGACCGCAGGGCACTGTGTCACTCGGGAACTCTCAGTAGGCGGAGCGTGCTACGGCGTGTGGCTTGGCTTTGCGGAAACCCCGACGCGACGAGCTGAGTGGCTCGGTTGTTCGAAGATCAGCGCTGTGTCGAGACCCGATGACACGCTACTTGCGCCAGACTATGCTGTTCTGCAGTTGCGGACGGCAACGGAACGCCTCGCGCTCTCGCTCGGCCGGGGCACCCTGAACACCGGCGAGGTCGTTCGAATGGTATCGGTGACGGCGGACCGCTTCTACGATGACGTGCACGAGGTTCGGACCCGTCGTTGTGTCGTCGATGATGGCGACGACAGCTCGCCTTGGAGCCTGATCGCGTCACCTACCGTCCGCGTGCTCTCATCGTGCCCGATTCACGAGGGCAACTCCGGTGCCCCTCTGCTCGACCGACAGGGCCGGATGCGAGGTCTCGTTCACGCCGCCGGCCCGCCCTTCTATGCCTTTGGGCTCATGACCGAATCCGGTCAGCTCCCGGAGGGGCTTACTAGCGTCGACTAACGAAGCCAGTCGAGCGCAAGCACGGTCAGAAGAGTTGCGACGCCAACCATCAGCGCGACCAGGCTCGCTGGCAGCGACGGTGCCGTCGGCGTCATGTGCCCTTTTGTCCTCGGAATTCGCATCCCGGGTTCTTCGTTGGCGCCGCGAACACCCTCCGGCAAATCAGTGCCATCCGTCGTTCGCGCGATTTCCATGAGCTCCTGCTTCCGAAGTTCCCCTCGCGGGAACAGCTCCGTCATCCAATCGGCAAGCTCCGCGGGCCCGACCAACTCCTCTTGCTTGGCGAGGAACCGCCGTAGCGCATTACCCATTTCACGCGCCGTTTGCCAGCGTTCGTCTGGAATGCGCTGCAGGGCGCGCAACACGATGGTGTCGAGCACGGGCGGGACGTCTTTGCGGTGGTCCGATGGCGGACGAATCTCGCCGGACAATACCGCGTACATCGTGTTGACGTCGGTGTCTCGGAGAAACAATCGTCGGAGGGTCAGGAGCTCCCACAGGACAGCGCCGAGCGCCCACACATCTACGCGCCGATCGACCACCGCTGCGGTCATCTGTTCGGGCGCCATGTAAGGAAAAGTCCCCTTGACCTGCCCCGCCGAAGTGTGATGGACGCGCTGCCTCGCATGGGCGATCCCGAAGTCCATCACTTGCACGGCGCCGTCGTAAGTGACGAACAGATTCTCAGCCGAGACATCGCGGTGAACCACACGGAGTAGCTCGCCCTTCGAATCCTTGAGCTCGTGCGAGGCATGAAGACCCTCGCACGCGTCGGCGATCACCCGCGCCATTCGCGCCGGCAGTAGCTTGGAGCTCCGTTGGTCCGCGTTTGCTACGACTCTGCGGTGAAGGCGAGAGAGAGGCTCGCCCACTAGGTACTCCATCGCAATGTAGTACTCGCCGTCGGCCTCGCCGAAGTCGAATACGCTGCACACGTTCGCGTGTGTGATGCGCGATGCGATTCGTGCCTCATCGAGGAACATTTCGACGTAGTCTTTCTCCGTCGCAAGATGCGGATGGATGCGCTTCAGTGCGATCAGCTTTTGGAAGCCGGGTGCACCCTCGGCTCGCGCCAGATAGACGCTCGCCATCCCTCCCGAGGCAAGCTCGAAACAAAGCTCATAGCGGCCAATGCGCTTCGGCGAGGTTGGCTGAGGGGCAGTCGAGAGCGTAGGCGGATCTGGCGGACAGCTGGGGCTTGCGGACTCCATCGTTTCGGCGCTCGACTCCTTCATTGGACCCCGACTTTGCCGACCTAGCGCGATCTAGGCCGTTGAGGTCAAACTATTCTATTTTTACTTGAATTTCCAATCGATCCCGCCATAAAAGCAGTCTTGGTTTGACAGATTGGACTAGGCACCCTATCTATTAGGCTTCCGAGGGTTAGCACCTAATGAATTTAGGAGAAAGATACATTCTCGATGGAATCGATCGGCAGCTGCTCCAGGAGCTGCAGCCCGACTCCAAGCGCTCGCTGAGGGACATCGGCCAACAGGTCGGCCTCAGCGCGCCGTCGGTGATGGAGCGCGTTCGAAAGCTCGAGAACGCAGGAATTATCAGGGGTTACCATGCCTTGCTCGATTCCCGGAAGGTCGGCCTCGACATCTCCGCATTCATCGGTGTGTCGATCGCCCGCCCAAAGCAATTGAGTGCCTTTGAAGAGTGGGTGGACTCGATTCCCCAGGTGATGGAGTGTCACCACGTCACAGGTGGTCATACCCTCCTTCTCAAGGTAAAAACGCCGAATACCGAGGACTTGGAAGAGCTGATCAGTCGCATCCGGTCGATGGATGGAGTCGCTAGCACCGAAACCATGGTGGTACTTTCGACTCATACGGAGAGGGTCGAAATCGCCCTCCCGGCCGGTGAGCCCGCCGGCGAACCTCGGCGCCGCAAGCGCCTCCGCAGCAAAGCTTCTTAACCCGTAAAAAAGGGGACATTCGCCTTAAAGCAGGGGTTACCCGCAACCCTCAGAAATCACGCAAAGATGAAGTACGGACTCCCTGAAAAATACGGCCTCTACGATCCCGCCAACGAAAAGGACGCGTGCGGTGTGGGCTTCGTTGCGCAGATCAAGGGCCAGGCGTCCCACCAGATCATGAAGGATGCCAACCGCATTCTGGGCAATATGGACCACCGAGGCGCGCGCGGGTCGGAGAAGAACACCGGTGACGGTGCGGGCATTCTCACCGCCGTCCCCCACAAGCTCTTCGCGCGGGTGGCGAAGGGGACCCTCGGCACCGACCTTCCAGAGCCCGGCAAGTACGGCGTCGGCAACATTTTCCTGCCGACGAAGGACGACGAGCGCGCCTATTGTAAGGCCGCCTTCGAGCGAGCCATCAAAGCCCAGGGCCAGAAGTTCCTCGGCTGGCGCGAGGTTCCGACCGACGCCGAGGGCGCCGACCTCGGGCCGACCGCGGTCGACAGCATGCCCCGCATCGAGCAGCTCTTCATCGGCGCCGCCGATGGGCTCGACCAGGACGACTTCGAGCGCCAGCTCTACCTGATCCGCAAGAGCGCGACGAGCCCGCTTCGAGTCGACCCGAGTCTCGAGCAAGCGCCCATGCTCTATGCCTGCTCGCTCTCGAGCAAAACCATCATCTACAAGGGCATGCTTACGTGCGATCAGTTGTTGCCCTTCTATCCAGACCTAACGGAACCCGACTACGAAACCCACCTCGCGATGGTGCACTCGCGCTTCTCGACGAACACGTTCCCTTCCTGGGACCGTGCGCAACCGATGCGCTGCCTGAGCCACAATGGCGAGATCAACACGCTTCGTGGAAACGTGAACTACATGCGCGCACGCCAAGGGGTCATGCACAGCGAGCTCTTCGGCGATGACTTGCGCAAGGTGTTCCCGGTGACCGAGCCCGATTGTTCCGACTCTGGGACCTTCGATAACGTGCTCGAGTTCCTGTACATGAGCGGCCGCACCATGGCGGAGGCAGCGGTCATGATGATCCCGGAGGCCTGGCAGAAGCACGACCACATGCCCCAGGAAAAGCGCGACTTCTACGAGTTCCACTCATGCCTGATGGAGCCGTGGGACGGGCCGGCGTCGATCGCATTCACCGATGGAACGTACATCGGCGCGGTCCTCGACCGAAACGGGCTTCGCCCGAGCCGCTACTATCTGACCCACGACGACAAGGTGATCATGGCGTCGGAAGTCGGCGTGCTTCCGGTGCCGCCGGAGATGGTGAAGCACAAAGGGCGCCTCAAGCCCGGCCGCATGTTCCTGATCGACTTCGAGCAGGGGCGCATGATTCCCGATGACGAGCTCAAGCACGACATTGCTTCGCGTCGACCCTATGGCGCGTGGCTCAACGAGCAGCGACTGCGTTTGAGGGAGTTGGAACGACCCGGCAATGCGCACGGATTCGAACCGGAAACGCTGATGCCACGCATGCGCGCGTTTGGGTACACGACCGAAACGCTGCAGTTCATGTTGGGCCCGATGATCCACGAAAAACGCGACCCCGTGGGCTCCATGGGGAACGATGCGGCGCTTGCGGTCCTGAGCGATCAGCCTCGGTTGCTCTACGACTACTTCAAGCAGCTTTTTGCCCAAGTGACCAACCCGCCGATCGACTCGATCCGCGAGGAGGTCATCATGGCGCTCGAGTGCTATGTCGGGCCGGAGCGTAACCTGCTCGAGACCACGCCAGAGCACGCGCAGCGGCTTCGTATTCCGCACCCGATTCTGACCAACGAGGAAGTCTCTGCGCTCAAGGCCATGGATGTTCGCGGCTGGCGCAGCAAGACCATCGACATCACGTGGCCACGGTCCGAGGGGCCAGAGGGGCTGAAGGCGGCGCTGAAGCGCGTCCAACGAGAAGCCGAAGAGGCGATCGACGCAGGTTACAGCATCGTCGTGTTGACCGACCGTGCGATCGGAAAGGATCGCATTCCAGTGAGCGCACTGCTCGCGTGCGGAGCGGTGCATCATCATCTGGTGCGAGCGGAAAAGCGGACCCGCGTGGGACTCGTCCTCGTGACCGGTGAGGCGCGAGAGGTCCACCATCATTGTTGCTTGGTCGCTTACGGCGCCGACGCGATCAACCCCTACATGGCTTTTGAGGCTTTGTGGCAGGAGCGACGTCTAGACGCGCTCGATGCAGACCAGTTCCCCGACGACGACAGCATCGTGAAGGGCTACCGAAAGGCGGTCGCAAAAGGGATGCTCAAGGTGTTTGCCAAGATGGGCATCTCAACACTGCAGTCGTACAAGGGGGCACAGATCTTCGAGGCTGTCGGCTTGAACTCGGCGGTGGTGGACATGTGCTTTGCTGGAACCGCAAGCCGTATCGAGGGCGTGGGTTTCAATGTTCTCGCGCAAGAGCTCGTCGACCGACATGCGCTCGGGTATCCGGACGAGGAAGAGCTCCAACTTCCGATGTTGCCCAATGACGGGCAATTCCATTGGCGTGCCAACGGCGAGCGTCATATGTGGGACCCGCAGGCCATCGCCACCTTACAGGTCGCCGCGCGAACCAATAGCGCCGAGGCCTACAAAGAGTTCGCCAAGCACGCCAACCAGAGCGGCGCTGCACAATGTACTTTGCGAGGCTTGCTTCAGTTCAAGAAGGGCAACTCCATTCCGTTGGAAGAGGTCGAGCCTGCGAGCGAGATCGTGAAGCGCTTTGCCACCGGTGCGATGAGCTTCGGCTCGATTTCAGCGGAGGCGCACTCGACGCTGGCGATCGCGATGAACCAGCTCGGCGGCAAGTCGAACACCGGCGAGGGCGGAGAAGACCCGGAGCGCTATCTCCCGCTTGCCGACGGCTCGATGAACCCGAAGCGCTCCGCGATCAAGCAGGTGGCTTCAGGTCGATTTGGGGTCACGATCAACTACCTCACCAACGCCGACGAGCTTCAGATCAAGATGGCCCAGGGGGCCAAGCCGGGCGAAGGCGGCGAGCTGCCCGGGCGCAAGGTGGACGAGAAGATCGCTGCCGTGCGGCATTCGACGCCGGGGGTCGGTCTGATCAGCCCGCCGCCACACCACGACATCTACTCGATCGAGGATCTGGCGCAGCTCATCCACGACCTGAAGAACAGCAATCCCTCCGCGCGGATCAGCGTGAAGCTGGTGAGCGAAGTCGGCGTAGGCACCGTTGCGGCCGGGGTGTCAAAGGCGCATGCAGACCACATTCTCATCAGTGGGCATGATGGCGGTACCGGTGCTTCGCCGTTGACATCGATCAAGCACGCTGGCCTTCCGTGGGAGCTCGGGATTGCAGAGACCCATCAAACCTGCGTGCTCAACGACTTGAGGAGCCGCTTTGTCTTGCAAGCCGACGGGCAGATGAAGACCGGCCGCGACGTGGTGATCGCGGCGCTGCTTGGCGCCGAGGAAATGGGCTTCAGCACGGCGCCGTTGATAGCGGTCGGCTGCATCATGATGCGGAAGTGTCATCTCAACACCTGTCCGGTGGGAATCGCAACACAGGATGAGGAGCTGCGGAAGAAGTTCACCGGGCAGCCGGAGCACGTGATCAACTACTTGTTCATGGTTGCTGAGGAAGCCCGCGAGATCATGGCGCGTCTCGGCTTCCACACGATCAACGAGATGATCGGACGGGTGGACGTGCTGGAGATTGCGGACGCCATCACGCATTGGAAGGCCCGCGGGATCAACCTCACGCCGATTCTCACACCGGCGAAGAAGCTGCACGAGGGCGTCCAGGTGTACTGCACCCAACCGCAGGACCACGGGCTCGAGCGTGCACTCGACAATCAGTTGATCGAGGCGGCAAAGCCAGCAGTCGAGCGCGGCGAAAAGGTTCGCGCCGAGTTTCCCATCAAGAACACCAATCGTGTGGTCGGCACGATGCTCAGCCACGAAATCGCGAAGGCCTGGGGCGAGGAGCTGCTGCCGGACGGGACGATTCACTTCAAGTTCAAGGGCTCAGCTGGGCAGAGCTTCGGAGCGTGGCTCGCGAAGGGCGTGACCCTAGAGCTCGAGGGCGACGCCAACGACTACGTTGGCAAGGGCCTGTCGGGCGGGCGCTTGATCGTGTACCCCCCCAAAGAGAGCACGTTCATACCCGCTGAAAACATGATCATCGGCAACGTCGTGCTGTACGGCGCGGTTAAAGGGAAGGCGTTCTTCCGGGGGCGCGCTGCCGAGCGCTTTTGCGTGCGTAACTCCGGTGCCTGGACGGTGATCGAGGGGGTGGGCGACCACGCGTGCGAATACATGACCGGAGGGCGCGCCGTGATCCTCGGTCGTACGGGGCTCAATTTCGGGGCCGGAATGAGCGGTGGCATCGCCTACGTCCTCGATACCGAGGGCGGCTTTGCGCGTCGCTGCAACCAAGACATGGTCGATCTCGATCCACTCGAGGATCCGCAGGAAATCGCAGAGGTGCGAGGGCTCATCGAAGAGCACCTTCAGTACACCGGGTCGAAGACGGCCGAGCGCGTGCTGGCAAGGTGGGACTCCGTCCTGAGCGACTTCGTGAAAGTCATGCCAGTCGACTACAAGCGCGTGCTACGCGAGCGCGCCGAGTTCGGTCGTGCCGCAACTTTCGTAGACGGTGACGTCGGTCGACGAGACTCCCTACCTCCCGATGCCCTCGAGAGAGATGTCGCAGAGTGAGTAGAACCGAGTAACGATGGGTACGCCAACTGGTTTCAAAGAGTTTCGGCGCGAGGCGGTGCCTTACGTCGACCCGCTAAAGAGGATTGAGACTTGGGATGAGTACCTGGTCGAAGTCCCCGAGGAGCAGCTGCGCCAGCAAGGTGCGCGATGCATGGACTGTGGGGTGCCCTTCTGCCAATCGTCGACGGGTTGTCCGATCGACAATCTAATCCCCGAATGGAACGACCTGGTCTATCGAGGACGGTGGCGCGAGGCACTCGATCGGCTGCACAAGACCAACAACTTCCCCGAGTTCACCGGCCGCACGTGTCCCGCGCCGTGCGAAGGCGCCTGCGTGCTCGCGATCATCGAGCCAGCCGTCACGATCAAGAACATCGAGAACGCCATCGTCGACCGGGGTTTCGCGGAGGGGTGGATCAAGCCAGAGCCTCCGGAGGAGCGCACCGGCAAGAAGGTGGCGATCATCGGAAGTGGTCCGGCAGGGCTGACTGCAGCCCAGCAACTCAACCGTGCCGGTCACTGTGTCACCGTGTACGAGCGCGATGATCGCATCGGGGGCCTGCTGATGTATGGCATTCCCAACATGAAGCTCGACAAGGGCGTCGTCGATCGTCGGGTCGACATCATGCGCGAGGAAGGCGTGAAGTTCGTGACCAACGCGCACGTCGGAGTGAACACCGACGTGCGAACGCTTCGCGAAGAGAACGATGCTCTAGTCTTGGCTTGCGGCGCAACGAGGCCCCGCGATCTGCCGATTCCAGGCCGCGAGCTCAGCGGGATTCACTTCGCGATGGAATTCTTGCTGAAGAACACGAAGAGCTTGTTGGACAGCAAGCACGAGGACGGTCAGTACATCAGCGCGAAAGACAAGAAGGTCATCGTCATCGGTGGTGGCGACACCGGCACCGATTGCATAGGCACCTCGATGCGTCATGGGTGCGCCTCTTTGGTCAATTTCGAGCTTTTGCCGCGGCCCCCGGATGAGCGCGCGCCGGACAACCCTTGGCCCGAGTGGCCGGTCATTTTCCGTGTCGAGTACGGACACCAGGAGACCGCTGCGAAGTTCGGAAAGGACCCGCGTGAGTTCCGCGTTCTCAGCAAGCGGTTCCTCGATGACGGCAATGGCAACGTCGCGGGTATCGAGACGGTGCGCGTGGAGTGGAAGAAGGACGAGGCTGGCAAGTGGCAGATGACCGAGGTGCCCGGCTCCGAGGAGACGTTCGAAGCAGATCTCGTGTTCTTGGCGATGGGCTTTCTTGGCCCAGAGGACACGCTCGCTGAACGGCTCGAGCTCGAGCGCGACCCGCGCAGCAACTTCAAGGCGGAGTACGGCGAGTACGCGACCAGCGTCGATGGAGTCTTCGCGGCAGGTGACTGCCGACGTGGCCAGTCACTAGTCGTCTGGGGAATCGGCGAGGGCCGTGGCGCCGCCCGCGCGGCGGACACCTACCTCATGGGCCACTCCGACCTCCTCGCCCCCGATTGAAGGGGCTGTCCCCCTGTGACTTCAACACGTTAGGGCCTGAAACGTGTGCCCCATCTTGCGGTATAAGTGGACAAATCCGTTGTTAGTGTGTCATGCTCTCAACGGGCGCGCTTTGGGGGAGCGCCACGTCCTTAGCATTTGGAGGGGGGCGGCTTTCGCGGCTGTCATGTCGGGGTAGCTCGGCAAAGCATGCCCAACCAGTGTTCTTCTCTTCTGCTGCTTGCCTTGTGTTTGGCGATTCGCCGTTACCAGCGACCAT
>Ga0255058_10000428_pt1 | contig 24891 bp, 22 predicted proteins | sample Cases_109_9_MG_FD_188637 | JGI IMG/M metagenome (GOLD analysis project Ga0255058, IMG submission 188637) | Seawater microbial communities from Amundsen Gulf, Northwest Territories, Canada - Cases_109_9 | ecosystem: Environmental > Aquatic > Marine > Gulf | place: Canada: Northwest Territories... | reverse complement strand
ACCCCACAATCGGATCGACTCGTAACTCATCGCGATGCCACGCTCGGCCATAAGATCCTCGATATCGCGGCTGCTCAGATTGAAGCGATGATAGAGCCAGACAACGTGCTGAATGATCTCGGGTGGAAAACGGTGCCGTTTGTACATCGATGCAGGTCTATTCATCCGTCGATTGTGGCTCATACGCGATTAAGTTGTCAGTACCCGAGCGCGTCATCGGCCCCTTCAGAAGAGAATGCTTGGATCACACCATCATTCTCGGTGCGCGGCATCTAAGAAGGATCGTCAAGCGATACGCCGATTATTACAATGGGGTTCGTACACATCTCGCTTTGGATAAAGACGCGCCAGAGCCGCGGCCGGTCCAGTTTCCAAATAACGGGCCTATTCGCTCACGCCGACATTGTGGCGGTTTGCATCACGAATATTTCCGACAGGCCGCTTAGGATGAATAAACGGGAGGGACAACCACGCAATCGATTCCGGTGCGGTTCCTAAGTGCCGATGGCATCATTCATAAACCGCGTGGCGGCAGCCATTACCGGGCTATTTCTTTTCGCAAAGCGCGTGACAAGTCCTGATCGTTGCAGATATTCGGTAGCCGACTATTCATCATCTCCCAGCGCTTCAACTAAAATCGTTCCTTGCGCTGCTCCAGGCGCTGTCATACCGAGTAAGGCCGACAGGGTCGGCGCAACGTCTACCGGATGCACGAGCCGGTGTACAACGCGGTTGGAGATACCTGCACCTGAAAAATAATGGGCACGTGGGTGTCATATCGCCACGGTGATCCATGCATCGCCGCCACTGGCCCTCTGTCGAAGTTGAACCAATACAGGTCCTGGACCACATAGATATCTCCCGAGCGTTCGGGATGAAAGTTTCGCTGAATTTGCTGTTTCAATGGCGTTGCCAGTGGTCCGGTAAGTTCACCGCGCGCGACAGCCAGTGCGATACCCGGGCCCTCAGTCAGCGCCGCTGCGATCTCGGTTCGTACTTGCTCTTCATCCAGATCTGCGGAGTTTATTTTTTCAACGTCCAGGTACAGGTAAGGCCGGTAATAAAAGCTGACAATATCGTCGATGTCGAAGCGCTGCCTGGCAAACTCGTTGGCCGCGGCAATGATGTGTTCGGGATACAAGCGTCCGGTAGGGAAGCCGATTTCGGTCATGTACTCCGGCATTTCGGCCATTCCATGGTCTGCCGCAAGCACGATCAGTGTCCTGTTCAGGCCAACGCTTGCATCGATGAACGCGAGCAGATCACCAAGCGTGCGATCCAGTTGCAGCATCATGTCCTCGCTCTCGAGGCTCGATGGGCCGAAGAAATGATTGACGGCATCCAGACCGGAAAAACTGATACTCAGGTAGTCGGGTATCGAGTCGCTGCCAAGACTTTCCGAACGCAAGAGAGACTTGGCAAAGTCCAGCGTAAGGCGGTCACCGTTGGGACTCACCATGACCTGGGTTGGCAAGAGCGGACTGCCCGTCGCCGCGAATTGATGTGGAAAGACGCGGCCGTATCCCCGCAGATCGGTTTCGTACGGCCGGTCGTCCTGATGACCGAGCAGGTAAGTAGACAATCCATTTAGGAGTTGCCATTGCTGACCACCCAATGACTCGGCCTGCCGCTGTTCGTTCCAGTCGGTGACCCAGTCCGGATATTTATCGTAGTAGTAAGTGCTGCTGACGAAGTCGCCGCTGTCCGTGGAAAACCAGAACGCCTTGCCGGTGTGACCTGCCATTGACACCGCACCCCTGTCCTTGCCGGATACGGCGAAAACCTTGGACTGCCCCCCATGATAAACCTTCAGACGATCGCTGAACGTTTCAACCAGGATACTGGCAGGGGAGCGCCCCTTCGTGCGGGCAAGTTTTTGCGCCGGGTCAACCTGTTCCCCTTCGAGCGCATCTTGCCGTGTTGGCAATAACGGGTAATCCGGGTCCTCGATGTTGTAAGCAAGTTCATTGTCCTCGCGGTCGTACCAGACGTTTCCGATCATGCCGTGATCTGATGGATAGGTGCCGGTTGCCAGGGTCGTATGACCGACGATGGTCTCGGTATTGGCATGCTGGTAGTGCGCGTTGGCGTAAAAGACGCCCGACTCGAGCAGATAGCTGAAGCCGCCTTGCGTGAAGCGTTGGCCATAGCGATCGAGCAGGTCGCGTCGCAGGCCGTCAACGGTGATCTGCAGCACCAGCCTGACGTCGTTTTGATCCCGAGCATCGGCCAACAGGGCACCGGTCGCAGGGAAAAAGCTGATAATAGAAACAGCCAGAGCCGGCAAAATCATGCGTCTCTTATTCATGGACAGGACTCACCTCTTTTGAATATCATGCCTAGGTTGCCACATAAGCTCCAGACCAGCCAACGATGAGTTTGGGGGGCGTTCCTGATAATCTGCATAAGGTGCATTGTGTGCCCTAGACCTGTATTTCTGTTGCTTCTTTTCGCAACAACCGCAATCGCCGCGGATGATGACAGCGGTGAGAAAAAGGAAAAGCCGCTACGGATTGTGCCACTGATTACCAGCACGCCCTTGACAGGTACTGGAGTTGGTGCGGCGGCCTCCTATTTGTACACGGTGGGCGAGGACTCCGCCGCATCCCAGATGCAAATTGGAGGCCAATACAGCAACACCGATAGTATCACCACTTTTATTCGCAATAATGCCTTTCTGAAGGCCAATACACTTATTTCCAATAGTGCAATTTTATGGTCGGATATTAATAGTGAGTTTGATGGGGCTGACGGTCGCAGGGTTGAATACAAAATCAAGTCGATATCGTTGGGACAGAAATTACTGTTTCAGGTAAAGGATCATGTCTATTGGGGAGGGCACGCCGTTTACAAGGATGTAAAGTATTCTCCCAATAATGAAGCGGGCGAGGACTTCCTGTTTGACAACGGTATTGTCGATGAAGAGAGTTTCGGAGGTGGTGTTTCGTTCTCCTACGATTCACGAGAAAGCAAACATTACCCTAGCGACGCCCACTGGGTGGACGTAGATGCGTCAGCATTTCCCAGTTCGTTCGGCGCCATCGATACATATTACAGATTGACGATCAACGCCCGTTACTACAAAAGGGGTTTCGCACCGGGGGATGTTTGGGCAACGCAACTCTACGGACAGTACGTTAGTCAAAAAACGCCGGATTCCTCCTTGCCCACATTGTCAGGTAAGAGTCTGTTGCGCGGCTATCCGGCAGGGCAATTCAGAGCACGGTCATTAAGCGGTTTTCAGACTGAGTATCGCTATCAGATTGTCGATAAACCATTCCGCCTGATCGCGTTCGGGGGCATCGCCCAGCTCTCCGGCGGGTCATTTGGACAGGGCGGCAGGGAACGCGATGACGATGGTACGTACTGGGCCGTTGGTGTTGGTGCGCGTTATGCCATTCAGTCCAAAACCGGCGTCGACCTGCGCCTGGATTTTGTTACCACCAGTGAAAGCGAAGAGTCCGTGTATTTGGCCCTGAATCAGGCATTTTGATATGCTGAAAGGGCTAACAGCTCAGACCACGGAGTGCCCATAATGAGCGAGACGAAGAATAAAAAGTCGAATCGAGACCATTCACGCCGCGATTTCATTAAGACTGCTGCATTGACCATTGGTGCTAGCCAAACATTATCCGTGTTCGGATTGAATTCAGCTCTGGCGGCAAACGAGTCCAAGAGCTTGTCTCTCTCCATGGCCGGGTACAACTTCGACCGTACAAGGGCGCTCATTGATGGACGCGTGAAAGTTGCAGGCTGCGACATTCAATTTGAAGAATCGGCTATCGGTGACATCAACACACATGTGTTCAACGGCCCGCAGATCTATGACGTGACTGAAATCGGCTTGGTTCCGTTCATACTGGCGTATGCCAATGACGAGTTTCGGGACTACTCGCTGCTCCCGATCTTTCCGTTGCGTTTGTTCCGGCACAAGAGCGTGTTCATACGAACGGATCGTGGCATCGAAAAACCCGAGGATCTCAAGGGGAAGACAATTGGCACAGCAGGTTACGCGTCATCCTCGCTGACATGGATGCGTGGAATTTTTGAGGACGAGTATGGCATCAGGCCGAACGACGTACAGTGGGTGGTTTCATCGGCAGATTCTTCAGCCGATCTTTCTGGCAAGACGTCCAAACAGGAGCAAATGTTCCCTGATGGAATTTCGATCCGCATGGGCCCCGCAGGCAAGGATGAATCCGATTTGCTCGCATCGGGTGAGGTCGACGCCCTGTTTCATGCGGCCGAGCCCCGAGCCTACGTACAAGGTCATCCCATGATTGCCCGTCTCTTTCCCGACTATCGTTCCACGGAGCGTGATTATTTTTCAAGAACGGGCATTTTCCCCATCATGCACGCGGTGGCAATCAAGAAAAGCCTTGCGAAGCAACATCCATGGCTCATAGAAGCCGCGTTTAACGCCTATTCTCAGTCGAAAAAAATGGCCTTTGAGTACATGGCCAAAATCGCCTGGGCCAAAGAATCGCTCCCGTGGTTTGCTCAGGAATTTGCCGAGACTCGCGCCTTGATGGGTGACAATTACTACTCTTACGGCATTTCGCCCAATCGTAAGACCCTGGAGGCACTATTCCGCTACTCGTATCAACAGGGACTCAGTAATCGAGAGCTAACAATCGAGGAACTATTCGAGCCGGCGAGCCTGGAGCTTGCTGAAGCTCCAACATAAAACTGATTTGTACCTGCTTACTTGATCGTTCCGCCCCAGGTGAAGCGCAGGAAGAAATCTACCTCCTCACGTTTGCTATTGCTCAACATCTGTTGTTCCAGCTCCGTTCGTATTCGAATCCGCACATCGAGTGCCAGTTGCCTGGTCTTGCGCCACTGGTAACGAATTTCAGCCAGCGACTCATTCTGCCGAAATTGCGGTGACAACAACCACCCGGCCCCGACCCGTCCGTAGTTAATTCCTACGCTGTGGTTGGGTCTGATGTCCATCAGACTCAGGACGACGTTCCATGCCAATCCGTCTACGTCGCCGTTGCCGGCAAATCCCGCTGCGCTCCTTGTCTGAGTCTCCGGTGCATAGCCGAGTTCATACGCGACGCGGAGTCGGATCCCTTCATCCCTCTCTGGCCAGCGATTGGCAGACCGAATGACGATGCCATAGTAGTCCTCACGCCTCCCGGAAAGCAGGCCATCCTTAAGCAAGGACTTCGGCAGGTAGGAGATATCCAGGCCTCTTTGCAGGAACAGCCGTGTTCGCTTGAGACTTTCGATGCCAAAAAAATAGCTGACACGAGCATCTGAGTCCTCGAAGTTGAGTGGCTCACGACGGACGTTGCTTGGCCCATCTTCCGAGTTGTGCTGCAGGATAAGGTGCGGGATCCAGCCGCTCTTGCCCTTGAAGGTTGCGTGCAAACCGTCCGTCCAGTTCACGTTGATGTTATTACTGTCATTTCTGTCCAGTGATTTGGCAAACACGCCACCGCGCGCGACGAACTTGGTCTGCAATCTGCCAAGTGCAAGATCAAATCGATCAAGTCGAAACCAGTGAATGTAAGCCTCATCAAGCGTGATATCACCATCAGTCATGCCATTAGTCGTCGGTATGGAATCTTCCAGCACCAGGTTGGGGCTGCATTCGTCATTCGAGCAAAGACCGGCTATGCGGCCAACAATTCTTATGTGTTGAGTAATACTGGCTTGAGCCCGCAGGCGCCAGCGACTGCCAACAAAATCGTTCGTTCGACTGGTGGCGTCACGGTCGTCGATTTCCGATTGATAGTATCCGACACGGACGTCTGCCGACAGCCCGAGACCATCCAGCTTGTCTCTTACGTCGATCGAGTTCATGGTGTCATCGAGGGACCCATCCGTATCGGCTTCAATGGCCTCTTCTTCAGCGATTTCGGTTGTGGTAATTTCTTCCGCGGATTCATCGCTTACCTGCGCTGCTGCCGGTAGCGCCAATGCCAGCAACAAACCGGTGCTGAAATAGATGAGTTTCAATTTAATAAGCCGCTTATCGAGTCCTGGCGCTGCCCAAGTAACGTGTGGGCAAAAAAAATCCCGCAGAAAGGAAGTCAGACATCCTTTCTGCGGGCTTAGGTACGAATGTGTATTCTATTTCTTCTGCGGCAGGCCGAGCATGAATATCTCAACAGCCTTCTTGCTTTCGGGCCTGAGGTTTTCAATGCCTGTATACGGTATGCCGTACGTTGGCGGCCTGTCGGGATACCTCATCTTAAATGCCAAGTGGCGTTTTATCATACCTGCAAACTGACCGCCGGCCCAGGGACCATACTGGATTGAATCAATGGGACGATCCTCTCTAGGATCGCGATAGAGATCAAAAATAAACGCCGCAATGGGATTCGATCCGGGAGGGGGTAAATGCATTTTGTACTTGTTCTTTACGATTGACTTAAGCACCGGGCCTTCGTAGATATGTACGTAATCTCGACGGCCATGCGTTTCACCTAAAAGCAACACGCCGCTCTGATCTACGCCATCGATAACTCTGTCTCTGGGGACTCCATCCATTGCATTAGCCAGACGTGCAAGTGTAGTGAACAGGTCACTGACATGAACGATGTCCTCGGCAGAACTTCCTGCTTCGATAACACCGTCCCATTTGACCCAGGCATTAACCCGTACGCCGCCTTCCAGGTGATCTGCTTTACCGCCACGATAGATCCTGTCGGACTGCCCGGATGGACCCGCATACTGCATAAAGGGACCGTTGTCACCCATCACTATGATAATCGTGTTGTCGGCAATACCAAGCTTATCCACCTCAGCCATGATCTCGCCAATCCACGCATCGACCTCAACAAGAATGTCGGCCATGGTTCCGCCGTTGAGCGTGTTGTACTCACTCCTAAATTCCTGAACGAACGAGAGAGGGAATAATGGCCAGTAATTCAGGAAGAAAGGTTTGTCCTGCTTTGCAAGGGTGCGAAGTTGCCCCAGGGCGTTTCTTTGGTAACGCTCGTTCATCTCCCGGTATTTCTTCTGCGTCCAGGCTTCGCCGGCTTCCATTTCAACTTCGTAGAGTTTTCCATCGCGCAGCTCGACACCAGTGACCATGTGAGCAGGATCAGGGACGAAGAGCTTATCCAGAGTAAAGTCCTGCGACTCTCGGCTGGGATCCACACCGCGAATAATATTTTCGGTCTGCATGTCCCTGCCCATGATGGCGAGTTGTCCCTGCTGGTGAATAGGGAATTCCGCGTGCATAAAACCCTGATTGCTGGCATAGGCTTGCTCGATATCTCCCATATGCCACTTACCGACATGGGACGTGTAATAGCCCGCATCTCTAAGCACTTCAGCAAGAGTAATCTCGTCGGCAGACAAGCCATCACCGGCAAGTGTGGCCTTTGCCTCAGTTAGTCCTGTTCGCGTCGGATAGCGCCCGGTCATCATGGCAACTCGGGTTGGAGTACACGAAGGCTCGGTGTACATGCGATTCAGACTCATGCCCTGATTGGCCAGAGCCGACATGTTGGGCGTCTTGTAGCCACGGATCACACTCAGGTTGTCCATGCCGATTTCGCCGAAACCTACATCATCGAGCAAGATGTAAATAATATTGGGTGGCTTGCCGCCGTTTTTCTTGCGAATTTCGGCCAGCTTCTTGTCGAGTACCGTGTCATCGGCAGCCCATGCCTCGCCATTCTGGGCTTTGATTATGCTGTACTCGGCGTCGTGGATAATGTCCGCTGCGCTGGTGAACGTCGCGGCTAGCGATAGGCCGATAAGTGGGACAATAGAAACAGGCTTCATCATGAAACTACCCCTTGTTTTTCTTGTTGATTTCAGGCTGAACGTCGCTGTGTTTAGACATTGTACAGGTGTTTAGACATTGTACAGGTGTTTAGAAATTGTACAATGGGAAACGATAGCATGTTAAATAATTTTCAATCGAACTGCTACGCTTGTCGCGTTTGCAGGCTAGTCTTCGAGAACGATTCTGGCGTTTATGGGCTGTGGGCCGCGCGCGTCCTCTCCGATCAGCATTACAAATTCGGCAGCTTGTTCCAGTTCAATGTGGCCCGGATCCTTAAACACATACCACTGCACACCCTCAGTGCAAGGGGGAGTGGTCAGCGATCCATTGTATCGATAGTAGGATTCGTGGTTGCGATATAGTTCGAGGTCCGCGAATTCCAGGTCTATCGGTACGGGCTGATTCAACTCTTTGGGGGCCGCGGCGCCAAACCGCGCAAGTTCGGCGTTCAATTCGCCCGCGCGAAAGAGAACGCTAACCACGGCGAGTGCACCGCTTTCGTTCTGATGCACGAAATGGCCTTCCAGCGGAAATATTTCGCCGTTTATCTGGTGCTCCGACGGGCTGTGGAAGTGCAGCTGCAGTAGCTGAAAATTATCGCCCCCTGCACGAAGCCAGCTACCCGGTCTGACGTTTATCTGGAGTGTGTGGCCGTTATTCACAATCACTGTACTGTTGCTTCGGTAGTCAAATTGTAGAGTCTCAAGTTCTGCCGAGATCGATTTCGTAATGTCTATCGGTGATTGGTTGAGTCCATCACCACAAGCTGCAAATTCCGGTGAAAGTTTTGACCAGTTTTCGGGACCGGTTGCGCCGGAATAGCTCCAATGACTGTCCTCACCAGCGAGCAGAGTGCTGCCGAGTGACAGCAGCACCGTGACCAGTACGCAATTCGTACAATTGGAAAAATTTAGCATAAGTCGATTCCTTTCTATTGCAACGTGGGACCGTCACGCACGGGACCAAGGTAAATATAGAAGCTGCTAGCACCACCTTCTGCCACGCCGTAACCGAAAAAAAGCGGACCGAGAATGGTTTGTGCGCCCAGGAACAGGCTGCCTGCAAAAAGCCCATCGCCAATATCAATATCATCGCGATTCTCCCAGACATTCCCGTACTCGACGCTCGTGCCCGCCCACACGTCGCCTAAACCGAACTGCAGAATTTTGCGGCGGTAGGTGCCGATCAGGCGACCATATTGCTGGCCGCTAAGCTGATTGAATTCGAAACCGGAGAAATTGAACAGCCCGCCACCGCGAAAGCGGCGTTCGGGCGGCGCATCCCCGCTGACAGTCGTACGGTAGTCGATCCCACCCTCAAACGTGTTTTCGCCCCAGGACCTTGCGATGCCTGCTCGAAACACGACCTGATCGTAGTCCTGATCCGAACCGAGGCTGGTCTGATTTGTCCTGTAGATTGCTCTTGCAATGTGACCATGGCTTGGAAAATAAAGATCGTCAAGCTCATCCACTTCAAGCGCGAACGCCAGCTCGCCAATATCGAAATCCTGATCAGGTATGCCCGGATCACCAATCCTGATCGATCGCTCACCGCGGCCTCGCGAGTAGGTGAGAACCCCCCGACCCCAGGTGCCAAACTCTCTGCCACCGTAGATTGATGCCGCCAGGCGTTTGATCCCGAATTGCTCCACGACACTATCCGTTCCTGCCTGGAATACATTGACGTTGAACTGGTCGTATAACGCACGCGCGCCTGCAAACCAGCGCGACTCGATTCCCAGCGGCTGGTAAAAATCAGTGATGAACGCAGGTTCGACACCCACGGAAATTCCCGTACGCCATTCGCCGTTCCATGAGTTCATCGCTGTCTTCAGCAGGCTTGCCTTTACGTTGAAGATTCCTTCACCACTGAAGCTGGAGCGCAGCTCCGTGCCGAACTGTAAATAATTCGGGCCCCAGCTTTTTGGTTCGACATGAATCTCGAGGCCATGCTCCCCATCTTCCTGCAGAAGCTGGTAAGAGACATTCGAAAAGAGTTCAAGGCCGTAGAGCGTATCGATATTCTTTTCCAATCGATCGATATTCATCGTATCCCCCAAGTGGGATATTTCCAGTTTCGCCAGAAAAAAATCGTCCGGTAAATTCGAGTCATTCTCGAAGCGCACGAACTCGATAGTCGGCAACTCGCTCCGTGGTCGCGACCGTGCAGCGACGTGTGCTATGTACGCGTCCGCATCCAGGGCAAATGCGCGCAGCGCTGCCAGATTGTCCTCTGCGGCCTGCAGGCCGGTCGGTACTGCCTCGTCGATTCGGTCAAACTGTCCGGTCTCGATGTCACCCAGGTCGGGTATAAGCAAAATATCCTGCTCCCCGAGCGTCCTGAGTTCCGCCTCGACGTTTCTGCGTGTCAGGAAACCACTCATCTGCTCGGCGATGGACAGAATGGATTGCGCGACATTTTCATCCTGGAGTGGCGTGCTGATATCCACGGCGATGATAATATCGGCACCCATCGCACGTACGGTTTCTATAGGCAGATTGCTGGCGATGCCGCCATCAACAAGCATCATGTCTCCCCAGGCGACGGGCGACATTATTGCCGGGATCGACATGCTGGCACGAATCGCTGTTGCCAGACTCCCCGAGCCCAGCACTACTTTCTCGCCTGTGCGGATGTCGGCCGCCACGGCACGAAACGGAATCCCGAGATCGTCGAAATCGTCGATGTCGGCGACGTGCAGCGTTAGCGCTGTCAGAAGGTTGTTAATTTTCTGGCCTTGCACCAGGCCGGGTGGCAATTTAATTTTGCCGTCGTTGAAGCCCGGCTTACGATTAATCAGCCAAAGCCGGTCATCATCCTTGCGGCGAAATGACCGGTCGCTGCGATCAATATTGTCGTTGAACACGTCGTCCCAATCGACTGCGATCAGTCGTGTCTCAATCTCTTCAGGAGACATACCGGAGGCATACATCCCGCCGACAATGGAGCCCATGCTGGTTCCGGCGATGTAATCGACAGGTATGTGTTCACGCTCCAGGACCTTGAGAATTCCAATATGAGCAGCGCCGCGCGCGCCGCCACCGCTGAGTGCCAGCCCGATGCGGGGTCTCTCGCCGCTTGTGTCCTGTGCCAATGCCGTTCCGCCCCTACCGGGGGGCGTGATCAGGATAAACAATAACAAGGTAAGGATCGGCAAAGAGTGCTGATTAGATGGTCTACCCATGGTTTCGCCTCCAATCTTCGTATTTGCACCCCATATGCGTGCGGGTGCCTTAAGTCGAGTTTCCGCAATTAACAAACTGACTGAAACAACGCCTGCTCAAAAAAAACCGGCGAAGTTGCCGGTTTCAGTGTGTGATGGTTCGTGGTCGCCCTGGCTTATCCGCCAAACTCCCACGAGAAGCCGATTACAGGCCCGGAATGTACGACGTCCCACTTGAAGCGGCCTAGTCCACTACCCGATTCGTAGTCGACGTCGTAGTACCGCCAGCCGAGGTCAAGGTGCTTGTTGCTGCCAAAATGTCTCAGAAACACTGCCTGCAGATACAATGCCGAATCGGAATCACCTCCGACGGCGCCGTCCAGCTTGCCCGCGAAAGACCATTTTTCCGACAGATTGCCGCGGACACGAATTCCAAGTAAGTAGTCGGTCCAGCCATCGCCAAGAGACACTGCAGGAAGTAGATTGGGCGTTACTTTGATATCCTGATCGTAGTATCGAGCGCCGGCATAGATGTCGAAATTCTCATTGACCGTGTATCCCACATTCAGATCAGCGATCAGCAAGTCGATATCTATCGTACCGCCGATGGGACCGGGGCCGGGTCCTACAAAATCCGCCTCGGCCTCGCCATACATCGGATCCAGGACGACAAAAAAACTGCCCTTGCTGAGTTCAATGTTGGCGGATAGCGCAAAGTTCAACACGTCGACAATGTCAGAGACACTCATATCCACATCTACGTCTTGACCCAGCGCCGCTGTGGTGCCATCCATTGCGAAAAACCACAAGTAAGGTGTCAATCGAAATTTCCAGCTGTCGCTTTCCTGCGCGGAGGCTGTGCCCGGCCAGAACGACGCGGAAACGATCAAGGATAAAGTTGCGACGGTCAGCACTCGTTGCGTTGCACTCTTTATAGTCATTGCCAGTTCCTTTATTTTCTTCTTTATCTCGTGACGCGGCTATTCTATAATAGAATCAGTCCAAAGACCTAGCGCAGCGGCGAACGAAAATGAGACTTGTGTCCGCGGCGGCTGGTTCCGGCGATTATGCGCATTGCTACGATTCGGTGGGGTATGCTAGCGTGATCGGCTATGCGACGGAGTTGGTTTTGATAAAAAAGTCAGTCTTGATCAACGTGACATGCGTGCACATTTGCCTATGCGCTGCCGGTATGGCACACGCCGGCCCGTATCCTGCCCAGGCAGGTATTTCCGCCGCCGCGGATGACGCCCGTGTCGTCGGCAACAATCCGGCCGCGATGACGCTTCTGGATTCGCGCCAATATCGTGGCGCTCTCGCCACTTTTTTCAGCGATGCCACATTCGCAGGACAGATCGGCAACACTGGAATAGCGTTCGAATCACAAAGCGATAGTGTGACGGTTATTCCTTCGTTCAGTTTTGTGCAGCCGTTCAAAGATGATTGGCGATTCGGTTTCACGGTACTTGGCATGGGCTTCTCGGAAGACTACGGTGAGGACTGGGCGGCGCGTTACCTCATCCAGGAATATACGCTGATCACCCTCACGGCATTTCCGAGCATCGCCAAAAAGGTCACCGACAAGCTCTCGTTGGCCGGCAGTCTGATGTTGTCCTATACACTCTTCGAACAACAAAAAGCGGTGTTGAATCTCCCGCCAGGTTCGGCCGACGGCGAAATGCTTCTCGATGTGGACGGGACCACTGTGGGTTTCTCAGCGTCGATGTTGTATGAGTTTAATGACCAGACGCGATTCGGCGCTGTTTATCGGAGCGAACTCAACCCGGACCTCGACGGCAGCCTGGAATTTAGCGGGCTAACCCCAACGACGGAGTCCCTCCTGCAGGCGGCAGGAGTGCTCGATGCCCAACCCACAGCCACGAGTCGCACACCACAAAGCATCAATTTTGGCATTTATCACGAATTTGCCAACACGAGCGCGATAACGATGGACGTCGTCTGGATTGACTTCAGCGAATTCTTACTCACAGAGATATACCTCGATGGCAGTCAACTGCTACCAACGGATCCGACCTATGAGGATTTTTTCGCCTTTTCGATTGGCTATCACCGGCCCCTATCCGAACGAACGCGTATCGGATTCGGCGCTTTTATTACTGGTGACATGATTAAAGATGAAAATCGGACAATGATGTTGCGCCTGGATGCACTTTGGTCAGTCGGAGTGGGGATCGAATGGCAGTGGACCGATACGCGTTCGCTGAACGTGAACCTGAATTACATGGAATTCGGCGACGCCCCTACGACTTCGCCCGATATCCCGGGCTTCGGATCAATCTCGGGCAAATACACTGACAGGGGAATCATCTTCCTGGATGTGTCGATGTCCTGGCAATCAAAAGGCAAATAAAACAGATTCGTCACTCAAGCTGCCCTGCGTTTTTGCAATACGTTTGCCGTACCCGCTTTGATCGTAGCCAATAGCCGGACCAAACGGACATTCCCGCACAGGCCACTGCTGCAACCGGATCGCGTGTGGAGATTGTTACTATCGCCAGCGCAGCAGCCATGAAGCCGGTGAGCCCCATGTGGTAGATCCGGGTAAATCTTTTCCGAACTGCGATAAGTAAGTACAGGCCGACGGCATAAACGATGAGAAACACAATACCGAGTAAGTATTCGAGAGCATCACCGCGATAACGCCAAAGCTCGCTTACCTCCACCAGTGCGGCAAGGACTCCGAATCCCGCCGGTCCGATCGCGTAGACCAGCAACCAGCCCTTAACGCCAGCCAGGTTTTTTTCTACGGATTGATTTGTATCGGCCATCGATAGGTCCCTTTTCTCCCATTATCAGAAAGGCGATGTCCCCGGGTCAAGCTACTGCGGCGAAAACTTGTGGCCTGTTCATTTTCTCGGTTACGATTGACGTGAAACAACATCCGTAGAGGAATGACGATGACTATTTTGCATGCAAGGCTCGTTACGGGGTTCGGAACGATCATGCTGGGATTATCTATTCTGACGTTTGCGCAAGACCAGGATGCACCCGTGCAGGAATCACCCGCGCAGGAGCCACCCAACAAAGCGCTGCTCGCTACACAGATTAGCGATGGCCGCAAGCATAACGCGGCACAAATGCGCAATTACAGTTGGAATACCCGGACCGAAGTCAAAATGGACGGGGAGTCCAAGTCTGTCAAGGTTGAACTCGTCAGGTTCACTCAGGAGGGAGAGTTGCAAAAAGCTGTTGTGAGTGATTCCGCTGCAGGGGCCAAGAAACCCCGCGGGATCAGGGGAAAGGTTGCCGGGAAAAAAATAAAAGGAATGCAGGAATGGGCAGCCGAGCTTGGCCGACTTCTCCAGCAGTACAGCCTGCCGACCTCGGGGAGTATCCTCGACTTCCTGGACAACGCGACTGTCGAGAAAAGGGGACAGATGGTCAACCTGGCGGGCACTAATGTGATCCAGGAGGGTGACCACATGGCCATACTTGTCGATGCGGACACAAAGCAGCTCAAAATAATCGAAGTGCAGACCAGCCTGGATGGAGATGCTGTCACGGTGCAGATTATCAGTAATCAACTCGACGACGGTCTGAGCTACACAGAGCGACAGACCGTTAAGGTTCCGACCAAGAAGGTCGAGTTAATCGTCGAGAACTACGATTTCAGACGTCAGTGAGGATACCAAGCTTCCCGACTATTTATTCTGTAACCTCCGCCAGGCAGTCCCGGATTTCGGCTTCATCGGTCTTGGAATTGTCAAGTCGGCACATTACCCGTGCGGCACCGACCTCCAATATCTGCGTCAGCTGATCCCAGGATGTGAATTCTTTCTTGGAATCCTTATTGCCGAGGCCGATCATTATCGCTCCATATCGTTCCCCGGTCTGCGAATCCAGAATCTCCGCTTCCCAAACCACCTCGGTCAACAGAATGTTGTCGACAAAATCATTCATTAATGCCTTCTTTGCGCTGCTTGCGACAAAGCCAACCGGCGTGTAGCCGAGCAGCCCTCGACCCTTCTTCTTCAAATACACATTGGTGAATGCCATTCTCATGACGAGCGTATTCGGGCCAGGCGATGCAGCGATCTGATATTTTTCTAGCAGCGCTTCGGCGAATATGGCTCTCAGGCTGTCTGCCATCAATTTCATGTCGTCCGGCTTCATGCCTTTGTATTTCGAATCAACGGCGATCAAAATTTCCGGCTGCTCCACCATGAATGCTGTCGTACCTGAAATTTTCTGCCGGAATTCGGGCGCGGTGTAAATGTAACTAAGCCAATCGTCGTCGGCCGGCTGCAACTGTTCATAATTGTCCAGGAAGCCGGAGAACTGATCTTCGGCGAAGGCGGGCAGCGAGAAAATACCGATCGTCAGCGCGAGAAGGGCTTTTGACGAGTGTTTCATGATTATCTCTTTTTGTATTTTAGTGAACCTATCCAACCATAGCTGAGGCCTGAGCGGGGCGCAACCACTGACAAATGCGATGAGCTGAGCCCAATACTGCCCATAAACCATTGCTTCTGAATGACACCGGAGTTACGGGTATGGGCACCCGTGAAAATGACGTAGTATTTACCAGACGTCCAGGCCTTAGACAGGAAACACGTGGTTTCCCTCTCAAGAAAAATTGCACTGAGTATTGGCATCGCCCTGGTGCTCACTTTCGCCGCCGTGGTGCTGGCGGCGCACCTGCTTATTTCCCGCCAGGACCATCAACTGATCAAGCAAGAACTTGCGGCCGGTATTTTGGCGTCAACCGGATTTGAGTTGCAAATACGGGGGCCAATCGAGTTGCCATATTCGCTGCGCCCAACGATTGTTTTTCAGGATGTGGTTCTGAATCACCCTGAGACCGGCGGTGATGACAACCTGCTTGAAGCAGAGGAATTTCATGTAACGATTGCGGCACTCCCGTTAGTGAGAGGAGAGGTTCTCATTTATGACATTACGATGTCCGGCGTCAATCTGAATCTGGAGGTAGGTGAGGGTGGCCAGGAGAACTGGATGTGGGATGACACCCCGGTCGGTACGACCTCACCCAAGCAATTAGTGATTCATTCGATCGCCCTTGAGAATGTGGGATTGACCTATGCGAACTTGCAAACGGGAATCGCCTTTGGTGGTCGGATCGGCCGACTGAGCGTATGGGCGTCGGTCTTCACGGATGATGTCCTCGTCGAGTTGCTTACAGAGCATCGTGATTATGTAATTGCGCTACGTGGCGACCTCGGCTCAATGGAAGATTTCCTGGTGGGGCAGTCCATTCCGTTCGATGTGGACGTGGACATTGATGATATCGATGTTGAACTGACCGGACGAATCGATCGTGGAGAAGTCAGCGGTTTTAGTCTGCGGTTAGAGGCGGACGGTGAGGACCTGAGCGATTTGGAAGATTTACTCGGGCTTTCGATTCCCGAGACAAACGGATTTTCGATCACGACGACCTTGTCGGCTCTGGAAGAAGAAATTTCGGCGTCGGATATTCTTGCTGAGATCGATTGGCAGGGCAGCGAGATGAAACTTGGTGGACGCATTGCAGACATCCGCAATCGGTCCGGACTCGATATTGATGTCGGGGTTATCGGTGACGATTTGTCGGACATCTCGCAGCTGCTTAATCTTGCATCGTTGCCACAAACGGATTCCTATGAATTGTCGGGTAACGTTCGGGGAGACTGGTCATCAATCGAAATTCACGGCGCGAGTGCGAGCCTCAGGCAGGATGATGAGACACTGGATGCTTCGGGACGTATTGGTGACGTTGCGGCACTGAGTGACATTGATATTGTGTTCGATGTACGCGGTGGCAACTTGAATGGCTTATCGCGGTTTGTTGGTCAGAAGCTGTCGCAAACTCAAACTTATCGGTTGTCAGGCACGCTCGTCGGTTCCTGGCCCACGCTCTCATTGTCCGCAGCAAGTGCAAGCCTGACACGCGAATCAGTAACCATAGAACTTGCCGGCAGTGTTGATAACCTGGCTGACCGTTCCGGAGTGAATCTGGATGTAAGCGCGAGCGGCAGCGACCTATCCTTGATCCCGGAACTATCGACACTCGCATTGCCGGCGATCGACAGTTTCAGATTCACAGGCAAATTAACAGGCTCACCGTCGCGCTTTTCCATGCAGGGTGTGGACGCCGCCGTGGAACTCGGCCCGCACCGCCTGGATCTGTCTGGGGCTGTCGTCGATATTGCCGAACTTGACGGCATGAACTTCATATTGACCGCTGCGGGTGACGACCTGTCGACGCTCAATACGATGCTCGGTCTGGATTTACCACCGACGATTAGCTATCGATTGTCGTCCACATTGGCCGGCAATGCCGATAGCTTGAGTGCCCGTGATCTCGTATTCGAGGGATCCGCGACGGGTGTCAGGTTTGATATCCGGGGCGACATAGACCGCGTCAGTGAAATGCAGGGAATCGACCTGTCATTGCTCATTAATTTGGACAAAATGTCCAGGCTGAGCTATTACTTCGGACCCGACCTGCCGCAGTCGGAACCAATCGAAATGGCGGGCAGATTTACCGGATCTGCACCTGATCTGAACGTTGCCGCATTTACCGTCAAGTCAGGTGCGAGCCTGGTGGTCGGTTCGGGTAGTCTGCGAACTGGTGAGAGATTCTCGATTACAGGTTCAGTGACATCGGGCGTTTTGGACATGCGCCCGTACATTGTAGCTGCACGCGACGAAGCGCAGTCCAACGTCGGCACGAGGGTCGATCGATGGTTTTCGGACACACCGTTCGACTTTACGTACCTTGATACATACGATGCACAGCTGCGTCTGGATAATTTGGAGATACTGTCGACTGCCGGAAATTTTCTGGTCAAACATGCAAGCATTGAGTTGCAACAGGGATCACTATCGATCGAGCCGATGGAACTGGTCCGCGACGACACAACGATCATCGGGAGTTTTCGTCTCGATCGGCAATCTCCACCAGAGTTCGAAACGGACCTCAGTATTGAGAATGTTGATCTTGCCACTTTCCTTCAGGACATTCGCACGCGCGATGCATACGAGGGCAGATTCGACCTCGCACTTGATCTTCGAGCTCAGGGTAATTCAGTCAGGGAGCTTATGGCCAACCTGAACGGGGAAGTCTCGGCGTTTATGAGTGAGGCGCGGTTTCCAAATTCAAACCTGCCGCTACGTACGTCCGATTTCATATTCGACGCGCTACCGTGGTTGAAGAGACGGGCAGATACGAACGTGAAATGTGCAATCAGTCAACTCGCAATCGACGATGGGGTTGTCGACATCAAGTTGTTATATCTGGATGCTGCGCAAATGCGGATGATCGGCGGCGGCGAGATTAATTTGCGTACTGAAGAACTGGACCTGCGACTGTCACCACGGCGTAAGGGCAGCAGGATCCTGGCTCATAACATCGACCTCACGGTAGGAGGCATACTCTCTGAGCCAAAATATTCGAGGGTTGGCGTGGGGAGAGCTGTGGCCACCGGTTACGGGATGTATGCGCTGCTCGGTCCCCTGGGCCTGCTTGTGCCGACCGGAATATCGCGAAGACACCCTTGTGCCGGCAGTCTTCAGGAGTACCGGCAGCAGCGGGTTGAGGAAGAATAAGGTAGGCATCGCCTTGACGATTTTCAGGCTGCTGCGGCGACTATGGACTTGCGAAAAAAAAATGGGGTAATATTAGACTTGATCTTGGTCGGAAAAATATTCATTCTGGCAGCGGGATGAGAAATACAATAATGATCTGGAGAAATAAGATGTTGAATATTCGCAATAGCCTGTTGGCGGTTCTTTGTGGAGTCTGCATGGCGGCTACCAGCATGGCTCAGGAACTGATGATATTTCCGAATGACGATCAAACAGCCAATCAACAGGAGGCCGATAAGTTTGCCTGCTACGGATGGGCCAAAGGCGAGACAGGATTTGACCCGATGGCCGTACCAACGGCGACGAAACCGCCGCCCCAGCAGGAAGCAAAGCAAGGCGGTATGGGGAGGGGGGCGGTCCGCGGTGCGGCCGTAGGCCAACTCGCCGGAGGTGATTCGAGCAGCACTAAATCAGGCGCCGCAGCAGGTGCAGCGATGGGTGGTATGCGTCGGAATGACCAAAAACGCAAAGAGCAACAGTCGCAACAACAATGGGAACAGGAGCAGCAGCAAATCTACGCGGAAAATCGCAATCGTTACAATCGTGCGTACGCTGCCTGTCTTGAAGGCAAGAATTACACTGTTCGCTAAAAGCACCGGAGAATAACAACATGAATGTTTTTGGAAGACTGATTTTCGTATTAATAGCGAGTTTTTTCGGCGTGACTGCAATCGCAGCTGACTTCGATGGTACTGAGGCGCTTATGTGTTCGTTCGCGCAGATTATCGAATGTGATGCGGGTGACGAGTGTTTCCCCGTGACAAACGAGAGTGTGGACGCGCCGGACTTCGTCAAATTTAACTTCAAAAAGAAGCAGGTAATTGCGATTTCAGCTGGTGTGGAGAATGCGCCAGCCAATCTCGGCAACGTCATTGATCTTGCCAACTATCTCGTGGTTCAGGGAGTGCAGGGTGGTACTGAAGGAGCCGCGAACTCGCTTGCCTGGTCTGCAACGATCGGCCACGAGAGCGGCGCAATAGTTGTCACAGCTGCGGGTGAGAACGCCGGGTTCGTCGTATTTGGGGCATGTACGGCAATTTGAGGGCGAGAAAATCAAGATCCAGAGATTGGTGACCTGGGCGGCCGTAGCAAGTTCTGTATTGTTGTTCTCGGCCTCGCAAGCGGATGATATCGTCTATTCGGGGTTCATGTCCGATTACACGCAGCTCCGGAAGGTGGCCGATGGCACAGCGGACTATCGATATGTCGCGCCGGGTGCCGAAGACAAGCTGATTGATTATTTTGCGGTCATGATCGATCAGCCGGAAATATTCATCGCGCCGGATTCCCCATATCGGGGCGTAAAGCCCAAACAACTCGATGCGCTGGCCGATGCCTTGCGCGCCGGGATCGCGTCGGCGTTGTCACAAAACCTGTATATCGTCGATCAATCCGGAAAGAACGTGATGTACATGAGCGTCGCGATCACGAATCTCAAGCTGACAAGGAAGAAAAAGAGTTTACTCGGCTATACCCCGGTAGGACTCGTGACAGGTGCCGCAAGAGGGGCGGCTACATCGGATATAGCGAAAAAGGCGGACCTGCAAAGCATGGTTTTTGAAGTTGAGGTTTTTGACAGTGAAACAGGCGAGCGTCTGGTCGCACTTATCGATTCGAAGTTTGGTGACAAGGCGGGTGCCAAGACCTGGGAAGAGCTGCAAGAGTTCATGGTGCAGTATGGCAAGTTGTTTCAGTGCCGCTTTGACAATGCCAGGCTCACAGAGGAACAACGAGTAGACTGCTTCGCCAATCAATGACGTGATGCAAGCTTCCCGGCGAATTTTTTGAAGAGTAAAGTGAAACCCAGTGGATTCGAAAACATCGACGCAGGGACTCGCTCAATAATCCTGATTTCCGTCGCCTCGGCTTTTTTTGCCTGGGATGTCGGATTTGAGTACGGTGCCCACGGCAGAATATTTTTCGAAAAGGTATTTGCTGTCTGGAGTATCTCCCTGGCATTGTTGATCATCTTAATGATCATCCCGAAGAGGCTGCTCAGGGTACCGCCGTCACTATGGGTTGCGACAGCCGTTCCGACTCTGTGGGTATGCGTCGCTCTTGTCAATCGTGCGGCGCCCGATGAAATATTATTTCGACACACAATGACCGTGCTTGGATTCCTTGCTGTCCTGGCATGTTTCCCTTATGTGGCGTGGGTGATCGTTTCAGTGCTGTATCCGGAATTCGCTCGTGTCAAAGAACGCGGACCCAAGCTCGCGATAATTTTTATCATCGTCGTCATGACTTTGGCTGGTTACCTGATCGGCTCGAATCACCATCGCTTCCTGACGTGCGAGGACTTCGAGATCAGTGGTCAGTTCGTGCCGGGCAATTGTAGCCAATAATTGAGACCGGCCGTTACCTCCAGAATCAAGATCTCGAATGTTAACTGATTGTTTTTATTGATTGATCAGGAGGAGTCCACGCGCACAATTGCAGTACTGTGCATAACGATGCAGGACTTACTCCCGCAAAGGTGTAGGGCGCAAAAACTCAATCCGGACCATGGTAATGGCAATCATGCGATGCTTCACAGCCTATCAATAAGAATAACTTAGGGGACTTTTCGATGATTCGGTGCCTTGCTTACGCGTTCAAAGCCATTTTCAAGTCCCGAGCGAGATTACTCGCCGAAAATCTCTGTCTCCGGCAGCAATTGGTTGTTCTCAAGCGACGTCAGGTCAGACCACAGCTTCGGGATTCAGATCGCCGCTTCTGGGTCCTTGCCTGTCAATGGTTTTCGGGGTGGCGGCGGAGCTTGATCATCGTGCGGCCGGATACTGTTGTGACCTGGCACCGGAAGGGATGGAAAGCCTACTGGCGCTGGCGATCACGACGCCCTTCCGGAACTGGACGCAGGAAAGTTTCGCTTGAGCTTCGTGAACTCATTCGTCGTATGGCTCGGGAGAATCCCTTGTGGGGTGTAGGGCGCAAAAACTCTATCGGCGCGGCAAAGCAGCCCATTGGTATACATGATGTAACCTAAGGTGGGTCAATTCTCTCCGCCGATTTACACGTGGCGACAAAACGTAGCGTTCAGGCGGGAATTCGCAAGTCTCGGCGGCGCTTGGCGGCAAAAAGGTTGAGGGCGGGCCATCTAACTTACTGATTAATAAGAAAACCACTTTTCGCATCCGTGCCTACGAACCGAGCGGTCGGGAGTTCGCTCCGAGACCGGCGCAGCCGGTTGACAGACGCCGCAGGCGAGGCAGCGAAGCTGCCGTTCAATCTCTCCGGGCGCGCCAATTAAAACAAAGGGTTACATCTTTTTCGGTGTAGCTCTTTGTGCTTTGGGTAGCACTGTGGGTAGCAATTTGCGCGAAATTGGATTGTTTTCGTGATTTTGAAACGCCCAAACTACTCACTGACAAAACTGACAGAAGGGTCTATGTCGTGACGGGGGTAAATCTCGTGCGCCGCGCTAGACCAATTCCTAGCAAACCAGTCATGATTAAGGCGAGAGTGCCAGGTTCGGGGACACCTACAAGTTACGCAAGGTATCGAATACCTAAATCAACAATGGTTACGTTCGCCAGTGCAAGGCTGCCGGTTATCGTAAGCACTAGTTCGCCGTCACTGATCGCAGTGGGTAGAAATGATTCGTTTATGACCTGATCGATCATCTCCACGGTATTCGTGCCAAATTCCTCAACGACAGTGCCAGTTGATCGAAGAAGAATGAACAAGAACCCGTCTGTATCAATCTCAAGAAACTCGGTTTCACTGTTTTTGTCGCCAACAGCGCGAATGAATAGTGTTACGTCATCTCCTACGAGCGAGGGTAAATCAGAAAACGTGCAAGTAGTGCTGAATGGACGGTCTAGTTGAGTTTCTAGTCCTACGCAGGATGTGGTTTCAAACAGAATCGGAATTGCCTGAGCAACAGACATGCTCGCCAGTGCAACAAACGCGGCTAGAAGTTTGGCTATGTAACTCATTACATGCCTATGCAGCGATTAATGGCTGTTATCCACCAAACACATGCAATTTTCAGTCCGAACTAGTAAGACACTGAAATTCATTCAGTTGATCGGACACGAGCATCAACGTAGATTCTGTCTTGGAAAAAACCCCGACGAAATCTGTATCCACAATAGACACACTCTCAAGTCGTCAACTTGTTTCGTATCCAAAGCCTCCCACACCAAATCAGCCATCTCTTCATCCTCAGTAGACTCAGTCTAATTTATTGTCCAACTGGTTTATTTAATATATGGTCCGCTGCTAGAGTTTTTCTGACTGCACAACAGTTGGGGCGATGAAAACAAAAATAAAGCTCCTGATCCTGGATTTGCTTGGCGGTACCTGCGGATTGATATGTGCTGGTGCCGCTATAGCCTCTGTATATTTTCTGTACGGAGCATTTGCCAAAATTTCGCCGTGGTTTTATGTACTTTGGTCATTCGGTGTTGGTCTCATCGCAATGCTAATTGTTGCTGTTTTGAATGGCCGCAAACATCGAGTTGATTATGTTGATCAATTGTTTGAGCGCGGTTATTCGCAAGGGGAAGCAGAGGAGGCCTGGCGCACCGCAGATAGTGGTGGGATGAATCTGTTGCGTAACTTGCAACAGTCAGGATTAAGCGAGCAAATCGATCGGCTCGAAACGGCGATTAACACTTCAAATGGAAAGAGAGGTAGCGCATGAAGGATATTCCCAAGTGGCTGGCAGAAAGCCTGTCGAAAGCATCAGTCATTTTGATTGACGCCCCAATGCCCGATATATACACCGAAGAGTGTGATGCCACTGTGCCGCACCTCAGGATTCTTAATATGGATGTCGATGAATCTACTGGCATTGACCCTTACGACACAGGTGTTCTGCAGAAGAAATAGCGATCAGCAACCAGGTAATCGTGACTAACTAGTCATCTATCAATCCAGCATTCCACAACTCCCACACCATATCAGCCAGCTCCTCATCAACTAGCAGCGCCTCTATGTAAGCCTCGGTGAGCATGATTTAAGGATGGACCGCGCCAAGGTTCGACGCACGCAGCTAATATCGGTGATTCGTGCAGATACGGGGTCCACGATCAACGTCCGCTTAGCACCCGGAAGCAGCCGTTCGGGTATTATCGCTGTGAAGGACCGCTTATGACCCAAAGCAGACATTGCCTTGCCAATTAGTGTGGCTCGAAGGTCATTGAGCTGCTATGGATTTCGTCAAACCGAGAAACGTATGTTCCGCTTGTTTCTTACACACCGTTTAACACTCTTGCGTGGCGTCGCCGAAGTATTGATTATCATTGTTGGTGTGCTACTCGCGTTGCTTGTGGACGAGTGGAGATCAAACATCTCCGCAAGTCGCGATGCGGACCAGTACATGGAACGCCTTGAGGATGATCTCCGTTCGACAATTACGGCGCTGGAATGGGGCATATGGTATGCAGATCGCGGAGACAAGTACGGCAGCTGGCTTATTGGCACGATCGCTCTTTCGCACGCTGAAGTATCTATCGACGATATGATCGTCAACGCAATGATCGCAAGTTACGTCCCTCCAATTCCAGACGTATTCTTGGGCCGAAATACTACATATCGCGAATTATTAGCAACTAATGGTCTGGCCTCGATACCTGATCTAGAAGTCCGAATTCGACTCGCAGAGTATTTCGCTGAATTCGACCGCATTGCCGCGCGCGTCTCGTTTTGGTCGGATTCCGGATATCGCGACTGGGCACGCGGAGCATTATCGCCGGACCTCGTCGAAATGATTGAGGCCAGTTGCAATGACCCGGAGCTGCCCCTAAGCGGCTGCGACATTGAGATTTCTACTGATGACCGCGATAGTTTTTTGCGTCTCCTTCGCCAAGACAACGACCACGTTCGTCAGGAACTTTATAAGTTCGTACAGTATTGGCGGAGACTTCGGCCTCTATTGATCGGATTAAAGGATGATACTGAAGGTCTACTCGAGCAACTCGAATCTGGGGCATAGGTCGGGCTCGAGATCATGCAACAGATTGAGCCGAACTGAAGGATTTGACCGGCTGCTTCTGGCCGAAAGCAGTCGTTCGCCTGGTTGTATACTCAACGGCTGGTAATGACCCAAAGCGGACATTCGGCCATTGCTGCACAACATAAGACACCTTTGGCGCGTTTATCACTAGTTAGGCGATCTGAATCAAATGCGAAAACATACAGAATCACTGATAGCAACACTTTTTTGTCTAGCGATATCATCAGTGTCGAGTGCGCAGCTTCTTGTCATGTATGAATCCAAGGCCGACGTCTTCATAAAGAACATTATGATGCGTCACGTCGGTATCGAAGAATGTAGGACGGAGTTTGATCCACGGACGGTGCTCAAAGGTATTAACGTACGAGATGACGAATTCGAATACTGGCGCGAAAAAAATCCTATGAC
>Ga0255058_10000426_pt1 | contig 24928 bp, 17 predicted proteins | sample Cases_109_9_MG_FD_188637 | JGI IMG/M metagenome (GOLD analysis project Ga0255058, IMG submission 188637) | Seawater microbial communities from Amundsen Gulf, Northwest Territories, Canada - Cases_109_9 | ecosystem: Environmental > Aquatic > Marine > Gulf | place: Canada: Northwest Territories... | reverse complement strand
GCGGTTCGACCTGGATCACCCAGAGGCCGCTGTTCATGTCCGACAGGAAGATGTTGCCCTTGTGCGGCTGAGGTCCCCAGGCCAGGGGGGCGTTCGGCACCACGGCTTCGCCCTCTTCGCCGGCCGGTTGGAACCACGCCACCTCGCGCCCCTGCTTGTAAAGGTCGCCGCGGAGCTCGCCTGAGACGTCCACCACTCGAAGTCCGCCCTGGTAATAGGCGATGTACAGCAGCCCATCTTCGACCCAGATGTTGTGGGTCCCGGCCTCCGGCACCTCGTACCGGGCGACCTGCTTCGGGTTCTCGATATCGCTCACGTCCACCACGTGGATGTACCCGCGCGGTCCGTTCACGCAGTCGCCGCACCCGAAGATCTCATCTCCGGTGAAGACGTAGTCTCCGTAGCGGTAGGCGGTGTGGGTGTTGCCGAACTCCTCCGGCTGGTAGGTGCGATACTGGTACTGGGAGACGAACTTCGGCTCTCGCGGCGTGCCACCCTCGATGCCGTCTCCGACGTCAAGGACGATGAGTCCGTCATCCCAGTAGGAGAGGTAGGCGAGCCCGTCCTCCGCCCACACGTCGTGGAGGCTCTTGTCCTCCTCGCCAGGCCTCACCTCCCAGCGGCCGATGTGCCTGGGGTTCGTCGGGTCCGCCATCTCGATGATGTGCATGGCGCTCGTGCCGTCGTTCACCGCATAGACGACATCCCCGTTGATCCAGAGGTTGTGGATCCCCGCCGTCAGGCTGTCGGTCAGCTCGGCGATGATCGTGGGATGCGCGGGATCGGCGAGATCCAGCACGATGATCCCGTTGCGCCGGCTGCTGGCACCCTCACGGGTGATCATCGCCCAACTCGCGTCGGCGTTGACCTTGACGTCGTTCACCACCCGTGCGTCCACGACGACCGAGTCGGTGAGCACCGGCGAGCTCGCGTCCGTCACGTCCCACGCGTACATCCGCTCTCCACCTCCCTGGGCGTGAGTGCCCGTGTACGCGTAGTCGCGACCGTCCCTGCCCTGGAAGACCCACAGGTCGCTCGTCGCCACGTGCGCTACCGCGCCGCGGCCGACGAGCTGGCTGACGCGGCGAGCCTCCCTGGGCGCGGCCTCGACGACCACCGTCGCCGATTGCCCGCCGGCCGTCACCATCACGCGGTACGCGCCAGGCGAGTTCGCCACGAAGGTGGCGTCGCCGAAGACCTCGGCCCCATCCGCCGGGCCATCGATGGCCGACACCGAGTAGCTGATGTTCACATCGTCCAGGGTGCGGCTGCCGCTGCCGGATACGTTCGGGGTGAGGTGCACCACGTCACCGGTGCGGACCCCGCTCGCGTCCGCCTCGAGCTGGACCGATCGCACCGGATTGGGCTTCACGTCGACGGTCAACGAGCCGTCGAGGCCCTCGGCGGAGGCCGTCAGCACGGCCTGCCCGGGCGTCCGGAACGTGGCGATGCCGTCAGGCGTGACCGACACGATCTCGGGGTTCGAGCTGGACCACAGGGTCTTCGCCGTGGCGTGCTCGGTCTCGTGCGTCGTAATCGCGCGAGCCTCCAGGCCGAACACGCTTCCGGCGTACGTTCCGAAGGCCGGCGGGTCGACATCGACCCGAGCGACCGGCCAGTCGTTCACCACGACATCGAAGGTCGCGATGCGGGTCCACTCGACCCCCTCCTCCGTCGGCTTCGGGAGCACGATGTAGATCTCCGTCGAGCCCGGGCTGGCCCCCCGAAACAGATAGCTGTCCGGGATGCTGTCCTTGATCGACTCGATGTCGACCGGTCCGCCCGCACCGATTCCCCACCTGGCGCCGGTCACCCGGTTCCCGTCGGCATCGGCCAGATGGCCCTCCACCCGGATCGTGTCGCCGCGGGTGAGGACGATCGGCGATGGAGAGAGCTCGATGTCGGTCACGCGGGACGATGCTTCCATATCGCCGGCGATGTGCGGGTTCCGGTCCTGCGGTTGCTGATCGGCGTCTGCCTCGGAAGCCTGGTCGTCGCCGGCTGTCTGGTCGTCGCCGGCTGCCTGGTCGTCGCCGGTCGCCTGGTCGTCGGCGGGTGCTCCCGAGGCGTCTCCAGCGGACTGTGAGACGCCGGGGTCCGGCGCGCCGGCCGGAGAGTTGCCTGTCGTCGAGCTCGCGCAGGCAGCGAGCACGAATGCGAAGAGGGTCACGCTGAGAATGCGCACTTGATGAAGCTCCTTACTGTGGTCTGAGGTACGGCAGGGCGCCGCCGGGAGGCGGGGGCGCCCACGAATCGATTCACTGCTTAGGACACGAGGACCAGTCCATTGGTTGTACCGCCAGTCGCCGTTTACGGGAAGCCGTAGGAGATGCCGAACAGGATGGTCGTGTCGAGCTGCGTTCTGGTGTTGTCGGTAGCCTCGACGTTGAACGGAGAGACATATCCGCGGAGATCGAGCCGGATTGCCCAATGCTCCGATATGATCGTGAACGCTCCAAATCCGAAGTCGAAGACCCCGTTCGTGGAGTCGGTGGCCTCGGGCGAGGCGATCGGGTCGACGTTCAGGTTTCGGATCCCGCCGCCGACCAGGACGTAGGGCTCCACCATCCCCGCCGGGCCCTTCAGATCGAGCCGATACATCAGATTGGCCGTGACCGTGGTCCACTTGGCGTCGCCCAGATCTGGAGGCGCCGCGATAGGCACGTCTTCCGGTGAGATCGTGAGCTGGGCGGGCGCGTATAGCCCGGTGATCCCGACGCCGAAGCCGCTCTTGAAGAAGTAGTCGAACTCACCCCCGAAGGCGATCGAGACGGTCACGTCCGTGCTGAACGTCTCGGGATTCTCGGTCAGGTTCGCCAGCGGCGCCATTACGCCGAAGTAGCCCGTGATCACGGCGACGCTTCGGGTCCGTTCCCGCTCGTCCCGCTCCTCGAGCTCCGGGATGTCCTGCGCGAAGGCGAGTGCCGGGGCGGTGAGCCCAACCCACATCCACAAGTATGTCGCCGATCGCACGAGCCTGTTCATCGCTGGCCTTCTCATCGGTATTCGATGACGAGGAGAGGGTGGGAGAAGTTTCGTCGAAGGGGGCGTGCTGTCCAGTCCGACCTCGCGCGTCACCGCGTCCGCATGATCAGGATTTGCGCGACCGCGGTGGGTGGGAGGGCCGCTCCATCCTGCCCGAAGAGCTCGATCGCGAGGGCGGGGGCCTCGCTCTGGCCCGTGAGCCGGAAGTAGGCTTCCGTCGATGCGTTCAGGTCGAAGTCCAGCGCTCGCGTCGAGAAGCCGAGGGGCGCGAGAGCCAGCGGATACGTCACGGGGAAGCGTTGTCCTGCGGTCGGATTCTCGTTCAGCGCAGCGAATATGTCGCGGAGGTTCCACGTCGTGATCTCGTAGCGGGTGTCGAGGCCCTGGACTTCCGTGTCGTCCACCGCGAGCGCCATCGCGAACTCGGCGATCAGATCCTCCCAGGCGCGTCCGGTCTCGCGCTCCACGTTCGCGATCCCCTGGCGCTGTCCGCCGCCGCCGCTCGCCAGCCCTCGGATGAACGCCGCGGGATCGTCGCCACCGTGGTGGTCCAGGAGCCAGCGCAGGAAGAAGAGCCCGAAGCCTCTCATCTGCTCGCTCCCGAGTCCGCCCGGGTCGACGGGCGCGAGGACGGGAGCGATCCCCGGAGCAGCCATGTAGAGGCCAAGGCTGAAGAAGTTCGGGATGAGGTAGATGTTGAAGACATCGAGACGGTCGCGGTCGCCCCCGATCAGGTCGAACGTGATGTTCTGTCCCTGGGGAAGCTCCATCAGGCGCAGGCCGACGAGCTCCTCGGCCAGGTGGGAGAGCCCTTCGTCGAGCCAGCTCTCCTCGACCGATCCGAAGTCCTGGCTACCCAGGACGACGCGCTGCTCGGCGGCCAGCAGGTGCTGAAGCTCGTGCGCGGCCGTCCGGCGAGCCGCCCTCAGCGCTTGTGCCTTGGTGAACGGGCTCCCGAACTCCCCATTCGGGTCCGCCACGCCGATGTAGAGGATCTCGGCCTCGTTGCTCGCCGGGCAGGTGGCGTCGCCTTCACCCGGAACCCCGGCTCCGCCCTCTCTGCCGCTCGCGGCGAGGTCGCTGAGGAGAAAGAAGCCGTTGATCCGGCCGCCTCCCGGCGGCGTCAGGCTGTTTACCTCGGGCGTGAACACCAGGGTGACCCGGTCGTTGCCATCGAGATCCGCCGCCTCCCCGAAATAGGTCGCGCCGGTGGGATAGATGCTCAGGTCGAACTCATCGGCGATGAGTCGCCAGTCGGCATCCGTGAACCCGGCGGACGGCGCCTGGGGGTCCTCGACGATCACCGTTCGCTCGCCGACGGCTCGCACGACGCCGTCGATGACCTTGGCCGGCGATTCGCAGGAAACCGACAGGTCGGAGTTCACGGCGAAGCGGACCGGGAGGACGTCGCCGACCGCGAGATCGGCGGGCTGAACGGCGGCGCGAACGGCTGGTTCGACGACCCGCATCGGACGCGCCTCCCGATCCAGCAGCTCCGCGAGCGCCGCCGCCGAGACGAAGGCCTCGCCGTAGAAGCCGACTTGGTCGATCGCCTCGATCTCTGCCTGGAGAAGGTCCGCCGAGCCCAGCTCGCTCTCCTCCGGCGCCCTCACGCCCATCCGAATCGATGCGATCACATCGGGTGCACGGTTGGCGCTCTGGACGTGGAAGATGAAGTCGGTCCGCTCGGACGACGGGGAAAGCTGGACGCACAGCGCCTCGTCTCCCCGCAGGAGAGCCGCCTGGCCGACCGCCAGATCCACCGGGGCCTGGGCTGGCTGAAGCTGGATCAGCTGGCCGTTGCTCGCCTCACCGCGGACGAGCGCGCGGACTCCCACCTCGCGCTCCGGGAGGCAGCGGTCCTGGAACGCCGGGACCACGAACGAGATCTCGGTCGGGCTCGCCGACACGATCTCGGCGGCGACCCCTTCGACTCGAACTTCGTTCTCTTCGATCGCTGCGCTGAAGCCGGCGCCGAACATCGTCACCTGCTCCCCCGCCTGCAGCGGCAGAGGATCCACGAAGTCCACGATCACTCCCGTCTCCAGCACCGCCCGCGCCGACGCGGTGAAGCGGATCGTGTCAGAGGCGGTCGTGCGCGTCGCATAGGCGGCGACCGTCACCTGGCCCGTCTCCGGACCGAGGGTCAGGAGCGTCTCTGCCCGGCCCTTGTCGTCCGTGAACGTCGTGTCGGCGCTGAGGCGAAGTCCGCCGAGCTCGCTCTCCACGGTCCAAGCGATCGGGATGCCGGAGACCGGCATGCCCTCGCCCACCGAGGCGTTTACGATGAACGGCAGCGGGAGCTGAGACTCGATCTCGGCTACCTGCCCGTTGCCCTCCTCCGAAGCCAGCTGAACGAAGGCGGATGGCACGGTGAGCACGTCGAAGTTGACCGCCTCGACATTGCTCGCACTGGGGATGTCCGCTCGGATGCGGCTCTCGTCCGCGACACCGTCCGCCTCGAAGAACGCCTCTGCCACTCCCTCTTCGTCCGAGACGGCGAGGCTTGGGAAGACGCGGCCGGGGCCCGACTCGAGCAGGAATCGAACGGGGATGCCCTCAACCGGATCACCCGTGGTAGCGACGACGCGGACGGCGATGGAAGGGTCGATTACCATCCCCATCTCGACCGTGTCCGTGGCCGCGGAGAGGGCCTCGAGAAGCGCCGGCCCGACCCCCGGCTGAGTCGAGGCCGTCTGGCTGTCGGTGCAGCCGATGAGCGACAGCGTCACGACCGCCCCGAGCCACCAGCCGGAGCGTCTCATGCCGCCGCTGTGACGGGCCGGACGCACGTCGGCGCCCGGTCCCTCGCACCCAATCCGCATGCCTTCCCTCGAACCGCCGACCGGCGCGCTCGAGATCGCCCGCTCCGTGCGGTGCGACCGCGAGCCGGCCGTGAACAGCAAAAATGTCCGCAACCCCGCTGAAACGGATCGCCGATCCAGCAGGGATAGAACGGATACCCTCACACCTAAACTATGCTCCGCGCGCCGCTTGAGATAGTCGGCCCGGCGTCTGGTAACGGCGTTGAAGGACGCGTCCGCCTGGGCCTCATCCGTGGGCCAGTGAAACCATCGCCTGCCGCCCGCTGTAGGACTTCAGTGCGGAGGGACGGGAGGTCGCGGGCCGGCTTCGAGTGAGGCTCGAGGTGCGGTTCGAGGAAAGTCCGGGCTCCGCAGGGCACGGTGCCGGGTAACGCCCGGGCGCCGCAAGGCGACGGAAAGTGTCACAGAAAACAGACCGCCGATGGCGGCCTCGGCCGCACAGGCAAGGGTGAAAAGGTGGGGTAAGAGCCCACCGCGCCGCTGGTGACAGCGGCGGCACGACAAACCCCACCGGGAGCAAGGCCAAGTAGGGAGCGAGCGGCGGCCCGCCGCGATCGAGCTCCGGGTAGGCCGCTAGAGACGCCGGGCAACCGGTTGTCCGAGACAGATGACCTCCGCGGGGCGTCCTGCAACGCCCCGTCACAGAACCCGGCTTACGTCCCTCCGCAACCTTCACTACATTCGGCGGCCGTCACCGGCCGCCGAACCTCATCCGGTCAGCGAGGCACGAAAGGAAGCCGCACGGACTTGAGTCATTCATCGTCGCCCCCTCCCCGGTCGCGCGATGCGAGCGAGGTCAGCTTCGACTTCGACGAGCGAGTGCTGGACAACGGTCTCAGGGTCGTCCTGCACGAGGATCGGGCGGCTCCCATTGTAGCGGTCCATCTCATGTACCACGTCGGCTCCAAGGACGAGCGGGCCGGCCGGAGGGGGTTCGCCCATCTGTTCGAGCACCTGCTCTTCCAGGGGTCGCAGCACGTCGCGGAGAGCGAGCACTTCAAGTTCATCCAGAACGCCGGCGGAACCCTGAACGGGTCGACCTGGTTCGATCGCACCAACTACTACGAGACGCTGCCGTCCAGTCACCTGGATCTCGCACTCTGGCTCGAGTCGGACCGCATGGGCTTCTTCGCCCCCGGCATCACGCAAGAGAAGCTGGACAACCAGCGGGACGTGGTGAAGAACGAGCGGCGACAGGCCTACGAGAACCGGCCTTACGGGCTGGCGTTCGAGACGGTGCTTCGCATGGCATACCCCGAGGGCCATCCGTACCGGCACCCGACCATCGGCTTTATGGAGGATCTCGACGCGGCGACGTTGGAGAACGTCCACGAGTTCTTCGACAGTTACTACGGCCCGAACAACGCGGTTCTGGTCCTGGCCGGCGACTTCGACGCTAAGGACGCCCTTCGTCGCATCGACCGGTACTTTGGCGAGATTCCGCCCCGTCCCCGACCTGCCTCGGTAGAGGTCCCGCCGCCGGCTCTGGATGGCGGGCGGCGCGGGACGATCGAGGACCAGGTCCATGTGCCGCGAGTCTATCTGATGTACCACGCGCCTTCCTTCAACGAGCCCGATTTCGAGACGTCGGATCTCCTGAGCCATCTTCTGTCGGACGGCAAGAGCTCCCGCCTACATCACGAGCTGATCTATGACAAGCGCATCGCGGGAGAAGTGCACGCCTTTACCTGGCCCACCGAGTGCGCCGGCATGTTCTTCGTAGTCGCCACGGCCCGGCCCGGAGTGGCGGCAGGGAGCCTCGAGGAAGCGATGCTCGAATCCATCTCCGGGCTTCGCGGTGACGGGTTGAGCGAGGACGAGGTGGAGGGAGCCAGAAACCGGGCGCGTCGGGTGCTGGTGCAGCAGCTGAACGACATCGGAGGTCGCGCCGATGCCTTCGCCCACGCGGCTGTGCTGAGAGGAGAGCCGGGTTACGTGAACGACGCCTTCGCCCGCTACCGGGAGGTGTCGCTGAAAGGGTGCGCCGGACTGGCGAGCGAGATCTTCGACGACACTCGGCTCGTGGCGCTTCACGTCGTCCCCGCGACCGAAGGCGAGGAGGCCGAGTGAGCACGGCTGGCGCGTTGGATCGCACCCGTCCGCCTCTGTCCGAGGAGCTCCGCCCCCTCGAACTGCCGCTCTTCCACCGTTTCCGCCTGGACAACGGCCTGAAGCTGTTGGTCGCCGAGAACCCGAAGCTTCCGGAGGTCTCGCTGCGCCTCATCCTGGAGGCGGGCGCCGCGGCGGAGCAGCCCGAGCTGGGGGGCGTGGCAGAGCTGACGGGCCGGTTGCTGAGTGAGGGTGCTGCGGGGCGCTCGGCGTTGGAGATGGCGGCCTGGCTGGACCGGCTGGGCGCCGCCTTCGGAGCCAGCGTCGGCTACGATGTGGCTAACCTCTCGATGCACTTCCTCAGCGACGTGTCGGATGGAGCGCTGGATTACCTTCGAGCCGTGGTCCGGGAGCCCGCGTTCGAGGAGGAGGAGGTCGCACGGGTTCGTCAGGAGCGGCTGGACGAGATCGAGCGCCACCTGGATGAGCCGGCGGTGCTCGCCGATCTTCGGCTCATTCGGGCGATCTATGGAGACCACCCGTACGGCCGTCCCGCTGGCGGGGAGCCGGAGACGGTGGCCAGCCTGGGTGCCGCCGGAGTTGCAGGGTTCCACGCGGAGCGGTATGTGCCCGACGGTGCCGTGTTGATCGCCTGCGGCGCGCTGGATGCCCGGGCGTTCAGCGACGCGGTGGCGCTCCGGTTCGACGACTGGACCGGCGCCGGCGCCCGCAGTGAGCTTCCGTCGCCGGCGAGCGCGTCAGCTGGCGGGCTGATCCTCGTGGATCGGGAGCATAGCGCTCAGGCGGAGATCCGGGTCGGGCGCATCGGCATGGAGTACGCGGCGCCCGATTTCTTCCCGGCGACGCTGGCGAACGCGATCCTGGGCGGGCTGTTCAACTCGCGGATCAACATGAACTTGCGAGAAGACAAAGGCTGGACATACGGGGCCCGCAGCTCGTTCCGGTTTCGTCGCGGTGCGGGTCCTTTCGTGGTGAGCGCCGCGGTGGAGAGCGCGGCCGCCGCCGGCGCGTTCCGAGAGATACTGGCCGAGATCCAGAGCCTGGTGAAGCGTCCGCCCGACGATGGCGAGCTGCGCCTGGCGAAGAACGCACTCACCCTGTCTCTACCGCGCCAATTCGAGACGCCGAGCCTCGTGACGCGGAAGGTGGCGACCCAACAGATTTACGAATTGCCGGAAGACTACTGGGAAACGTACGCGGACCGGGTGGAGGCCGTTACCCCTGAAGAGATCGTCGACGCGGCCACCTCGCGCATCCCTTCCGAGTCCATGACGCTACTCGCGGTGGCCTCCGGCGCCGAGGTGAGACCGATGCTGGAAGAAGTGGGGGATGTGAGCGTTGAAAACGCCGAAAGCGGTTGATAGGCCTTGACTTTCGGGAAACCTTCGGCTATGTTCGGGCCTCATTCGTATCGGGCAGTACCAAGGAGCCGACCCTGAAGTCCCCCTATACCGGCCAGATTGACAGCCGCGTTGTGTATGGGGGCAGTTTCTTTAAGGTACGCCGCGACCGGGTTCGCCTGCCGGATGGGTCTGTGGGCGAGCTGGAGATTATCCGCCATCCAGGCGCGGTGGCCGTCCTTCCTGTTTACAGGCCGGGAGAGTGGTCGAGCGGCGACGGGGCCGCGGTCGTTCTGTTGCGGCAGTACCGGTATGCGGCCGACGGCTACGTCTGGGAGGTTCCGGCCGGAAAGCTCGACACGAGCGAAGCCCCGGAAGTTTGCGCACGGCGCGAGTTGGAGGAGGAAGCGGGGTTGCGGGCGACGGAGCTGCAGAGGCTGACGTCGATCTACACGACGCCGGGGTTCACGGACGAGCAGATCGACATCTATGCGGCGACCGGTCTTTCGGAGGGCCGAGCCGCCCCTGAGAGCACCGAGTTCATAGAGACGGAGACGCTGCCTGTTGCGGAAGCGCTCCGTCTCATCGAGGAGGGCGAGATCGCGGATTCCAAGACGATCTGCTCCCTTCTCTGGGCGCGCTGCTTCACTGACCTGATGGATGGGTGATGTGACAAACCTCGACTCTCGTGCGTCCTATAGGTGGAGAGGGGACGGGGAAGCGTTTGGAGCCGATGTCTGAGATAGATCAATCAGCTGTTGCTCGCGAGGGAGACCTCGCCGAAGAGGGAGCCGCGACGGAGAATCGTCGCGACCGAGCGAGCGACGGGGAGGGTACAACCAGAATGCCGAAGTCGCTGGCTGTACAACACGCAAAGGGAGAGCCGCGATCCCGGCTCGAGCTCAAGGAGCTCAACGACGCGGAGCTCGTGGCCGAGTACCTCGACGGAGGGCGGTTCGCGTTCCAGGAGTTGGTCGGGCGCTATCACGACCGTCTCCTGAACTTCATCTACAGGACGATCGGAGATCGGGACCGCTCGGAGGATCTCGTTCAGGAGACTTTCGTTCGGGTCTACCGGCATCTGCATCGTTTCGATCCGACGAAGAAGTTCTCGACGTGGATCTACACGATCGCGAGCAACCTGGCGAAGAACGAGCTCAGGAACCGGTCGCGCAATCCGATGGTCCTGTTCCAGGCGATCAAGAAGAACTGGGATGCCGATCACCGGCCGCTGCAGTGGGAGGACCGGTCGTACGCGCCTGACGATCTCTTCCGGAAGCGGCATCTGCGGGCGCAGGTGGAGAAGGCCGTGGAGGAGCTGCCGGAGCATCACCGCGTCGTCTTCGTCCTGCGTGAGATGGAGGGCAAGACGTACGAGGAGATCTCGGAGATCACGGGCGTGACGCTTGGGACCGTGAAATCCCGCCTCAACCGCGCAAGGAACAAGTTCGCTCAGATCATCGCGCCCATGCTCGAGTAGCAGGCGAGCGGCGGCCGACGACATCGCGACCCGCATTGAAGGGCGGCCCTCGAGGCCGCCCTTTTTTGTTGGGAACCCCCCCTGCCCAAACGAGTAGAAATCGCCGGTTCCCAAAGCGTAGACGGGCCTTCAGGTTCGCGTCGGAAGCGCGAACGGCTGTCCGGAGGGTGCCGTTGCCCGGGAGAGGGTTGCTCGTGATGGATTGTGGGGAGTTTCTCAAAGGTTACTCCGACTACTCGGATGGTCTTCGGACGCCCGAACAACTTCGGGATTTCGACTCCCACCTCCGAGAATGTCCGACCTGCGCGCGATACCATCGCGTGGTCAGACAGGGGATCGATCTGTTCCGACAGCTTCCGCGACCCGACGCCTCTCCCGATTTTCTCCCTCGCCTGCGGCACCGCCTCTACCACATCGACGACCACACGGTGTTGGGGTCGCGACTCGGCGGCGGCGCCGCGCTGGTCGCGATGGCAGCGGTGGGGCTGCTTGCCCTCGTGTGGCTCCCGTTCGCGAGCAGGATTCCGGTCGAGATTGAGCTCGCGCCGGTGGCGGTGACCGTCCCGGCGTCCAGCGCAGAGGTTCCGTCCCTGTTCAGCCCCGGGCCGTTCGTGACCCCGGTGATCTACGAGCAGATGTGGGTCGGGGGTGCCGTCCCCACGATCTGGGAGCGTCGGTCGGGATCCGAAGAGCTTTTCGAGCCCCTCGTGCAGACCGGGTCGTCTGCGGCGGATAACGATCCGTCGCGCTAGTCGGTCCGTCGGAAATCCCGGGTCGTCGGATACGATTACGACCGCCCATCACTCATAACGCAGACCGAAGCACCGATGGCTTTGCCACCGGATGACCAACTGCAGAAGGCGCTGAGCCGCGGCGACGTGGAAGGCGCTTTTTTCTTGTTCGGCGACGCGCCGCAGCAACGCGACGACGCCGCACGCCGAATCGTCGATCACGCCCTCGACCCGTCGACCAGGGACTTCAACCTCGACCGGTTTCGTGCGGACGACGTGGATCCGGAGACGCTCGCGTCCGCGCTACACACTCCACCCATGCTGGGTGATCGGCGCGTGGTTCTGCTTGTGGAGGCTCAGGAGCTCGGCACGGCGGCGGCCAAGGTGGTCGAAACCGTGCTCGACGCTCTTCCGCCCCAGCTCACCTTCGTGATCACGGCCGGGCCCGCATCCGGGAAGGCCGAGAAGACGATGAAGGGATTTGCCAAGCGGTGCCGAAGCTTCGAGTGGCGGGTCCCTCGCGAGGACGCGCTGCCCGGGTGGCTGATGGAGCAGGCCAGAGGACGCCACGGATACGAGTTGTCCGAGCGAGCCGCGCAAGCGGTGGCCGACGCGATCGGACCCGAGCTCGGCCTGCTGGAGAGCGAGCTGGAGAAGCTCTCGCACGCCGCGGAGGGCGGTCGCGTATCGCTGGACGCGGTCCGCCTTCTGGTGCCCAACGTACGCCGGGTAAACCGCTGGGAGTGGCTGGATCAGGTCGCTGCGCGCCGATACGACGGCGCACTCGCATCGCTACCCGGTTTGCTGTCGGACAGCCGTGAGAGCGCCGTCGGACTGCTGGCGGCCATGATCGATCAGCACATCTGCCTCGGCATCGCCATCGAGGGCGGCGCGGGCCTGCTCGGCAGCGCGCTGAGCGAGGCCGGCAAGCCCTACCTCAAGTGGAAGGCGCGGATCTACGCTCAACAGGCGCGGGCATGGGAAGCGGAGGGGATCGAACGAGCCCTGCAGCTAATGAGAGACGCCGACTGGCACTCCAAGTCGGGCATAGGCGACCGCGCGGCGCTCGAGGAGCTTCTGCTGTCTCTTCGCCTCGAAGTCGGACAGGCCGCGTGAAGCCCGGCGCCCTCGTCCTCGCGGCGAGCACCTTGTGGATACTCGGCGCCGGCCACGCCGGTGCTCAGACCGCGGGCTCGGGCAACTCAGAGCTCGACAGGGCGCAGGCGCTCGCGGACTCGGGGCGTACGGACGAGGCCCGGGCGTCCCTGGGCGCCTGGTACGGTGCGAGTCAGGCGCCGGAGCCCGTCGAGCTCTCCCGGGCGCGTCTGCTGAGGGCGCGCCTCGCCTCCGATCCGGATTCCGCCGAGCTGGATTACGTGTGGGTGGCGATCGAGGGCGATGCCGCGCACGCGCCCGAGGCGTTCCTTCGGCTCGCCCAGCTCAGGCTGCTTCGGGGCGAGCCCGAGAGGGCGCTAGCCGACTTGGAGCGCCTGCGGTCCAGCCATCCCACTGACCCGCGCATCGGTGAATCCTGGCTATGGACAGGCCACGCTCACGAGGCTCTCGGCGAGCTGGAGGCCGCGTGCGCCGCGTGGAGGCGTGCGGAGCCCGTGGATTCGGTGACCCGCCCGGCCGTTTCGGAGGCATTGAGAGCTTGCGAGGAAGGCGGCGCCGTATTCGCCGTACAGATCGGGGCGTTCGGCGAAGCCTCCGGCGCCGAGACGAGCCGTCGCCGGTTGGAGAGCGCGGGCTTCGAGACCTACGTGGTTACGAGCGGCGACGACGGTCTGCACCGCGTGCGTACCGGCCGGTTCATGCACCTCACGTCGGCTGCCCTCTATGCGGAGCGCGTGCGCCGAGGCGGATTCGAGGCCGTGGTCGTCCTGACCGGCCCGGCCTCCGACTAGTCGGGAACGAGACGGCCGTGCCCCCGCAGAGACCCGGGACCGCTGCCCACACGCCGCTGATCCAGCAATACCTCGACATCAAGTCACGCTACCCCGAATCGATCCTCTTCTTCCGGGTCGGAGACTTCTACGAGATGTTCTTCGAGGATGCCGAGGAGGGCAGCCGACTGCTGGGCATCACGCTGACCAGCCGGAACAACGGGGCCAGCGCCGATGTGCCGCTGGCAGGCGTTCCCGCGAAGGCCGTCGACGAATACCTCCCGAAGCTCGTGAGCCTCGGGAGGAGCGTTGCCGTGTGCGATCAGGTCGAAGACGTCGCCGAGGCAGATGGGCTGGTGCGCCGCGAAGTCATCGCGGTCATCACCCCCGGCACGGCGATCGAGGATGTCCTCCTGGACGCGCGGCGCAACAACTTCGTCGTCTGTGTCGCGGGCACGGACCCTCTGGGGATCGCCGTGGCGGATCTGTCTACCGGCGAATTCGATCTTCAGGAGTGCTCCCCCCGTGAGCTGCCGGACGCGATCGCGCGCCTGGAGCCGGCCGAGCTGCTTGTGGATTCCGACAGAGAGGCGGTCCCCGAAGGGGGCTGGACCGTGACGCGCCGCGAGGGCTGGCGTTTCGATCCCGATTTCGGAGAGGAGGCGCTTCGCCGGCGCTTCTCCGTGGCGAGCAGCGAGGGCTTCGGCCTGGCACCGGCCGTGGACCGACACATGGTGTCGGCAGCCGGAGCGCTCGTCGCCTATCTCGAGGAGGTGCGGCCCGCGGGTCTGGGACACCTGCGCCTTCCGAAGGTCGAGCGATCGGGTCGCGCGATGCATCTGGACGAGATGACGCGTCGGAACCTGGAGCTCGTCGAGCCGCTCCGAACCGATGGGGGGGCGACTCTCCTGGGCGTGCTCGACCGGACTCGAACGGCCATGGGGGCGCGCTTGCTGCGCCGCTGGCTTCTCCGTCCCCTGCTCGACCCGGCTCGGATCGCCGTGCGCCAGGACGCCTTGGCGACGCTGGTCGAGGACCCGGAGCTCCGTGGCTCGCTGCGGGCGAGGCTCGGAAGGGTCCGCGACCTCGAGCGCTCGGCCACCCGAGTCGCTGCGGGCCGGGCGGCCCCCCGGGAGCTCCTTGGCTTCGGCCAGTCACTCGAGGAGCTGCCTCATATCAGCGAGCTGGGGAGCGGCCGAGAGGGGAGAATCGGGGAGCTCTGCGGGAGCCTGGACGTGCTCGACGACCTCCGGGATCTCGTGGAACGGGCGATCGCGCCCGATGCGCCGGCCGCCCTGGCCGATGGGGGCGTCATCCGATCGGGGTATTCAGCCGAGTTGGACGAACTGCGAAGCCTGCGGTCGGGGGCCGTGGAATGGATCGCCTCGTTGCAGGAGCGGGAACGGCGGCGAACGGGCATCCGGGCCCTGAAGATCGGCCACAACAAGGTGTTCGGATATTACCTCGAGGTCACCCGTCCGAACCTGGATCGGGTCCCAGAGGACTACCAGCGCAAGCAGACCCTCACCGGCTCAGAGCGCTTCGTGACGCCGGAGCTGAAGGAGTGGGAAGAGAAGGTCGTCGACGCGGACGTGAGGATCGGCGAGCTGGAGTCGCGCCTCTACCGTGAGGTGCGGGAGGCGATCGCGGCACGGGTGGAGACGATCCAGGGGGCCGCGCAGCGCGTCGCGGAGCTGGACGTGTTGACCGCCCTCGCCTCGGCGGCGACGCGAGGCGGTTACTGCCGCCCGGAAGTCGTCGAGGAGTTCGGCCTCGAGATCCGCGGCGGTCGGCACCCGGTTGTCGAGACGATGATGCCGCGCGAAGAGTTCATTCCGAACGATGTCGTACTGGACCGCGAGGGGTTCGTGATGGTGCTCACCGGGCCGAACATGGCCGGCAAGTCGACCGTGCTCCGCCAGGTCGGCCTGATTGTCCTGATGGCGCAGATCGGATCCTTCGTGCCCGCCGATAGCGCGCGGATCGGGCTCTGCGACCGCGTCTTCACCCGGGTCGGCGCCTCGGACAGCCTGAGTCGAGGCCAAAGCACCTTCATGGTCGAGATGACCGAGACGGCGACGATCCTGAACTCGGCTACCGAGCGGAGCCTTGTGTTGCTGGACGAGATCGGCCGCGGAACGTCGACGTACGACGGCGTTTCGATCGCCTGGGCGGTCACCGCCTACATACACGACCGCATCGGAGCTCGGACGATATTCGCCACGCACTATCACGAGCTCGTGGAGCTCGCCGATCTGTTGGCCGGCGTGGTTCCGGCCAACGTGGCGGTCCGGGAACATGGCCACGAGATCGTCTTTCTCCGCCGCCTGGAGCCGGGAGGGAGCGACCGGTCCTACGGCGTCCAAGTGGCTCGCCTCGCCGGCCTCCCGCGGGAGGTGTTGGACGAGGCCACGCGGGTTCTGCACGAGCTGGAGGGCGGCCCATCGGGCGCCGGCAGCAGGCTCGCCGGATTGTTGGATCGCGAGCAGTTCTCGTTGTTCGCCGAGCCCGAGGAAGAGGTCGGGGCGCGCCCGGAGAAGCTGCTGGCGAGGCTGTCCGAGCTCGAACCGGACCGGCTCACGCCGATCGAAGCGCTTCTCGCGCTGGCGGAGCTGAAACGCCTTGCGGAGGCTGGAGAACCAGACCACGCCACGCCGGGCGGGGAGGCCCGAGAGGGATGAACGGCGCGCGGAACTGGGGTGGTCTCGGGCTCTGCGCGCTGGCGGCGCTTCAGGCGGGATGCAGTGAGACGATGAGGCCGGTATTGGGCGGCCTCGCGGTCGGTGACCAGGGGTCGGCGTTCCACATGCCGACGCTGCTGAACGAGCAGCTCCCGTTCGAGTATCCGCGGGATGCGTGGGCGAACCGGATCGGTGGAGAGACGGTGCTCCGCATCCGGATCTCGACCGCGGGCGCCGTTGACTCGGTCGCCGTTCAGAAGACCAGCGGGCACCGAAGCCTGGATTCCGCCGCCGTGGTGGGTGCCCGCGAGCTACGTTATGAGCCGGCTCGGCAGGGAGAGCGGCCCGTCCCCGTCTGGGCGACGCTTCCTGTCCGGTATCCGATGCCAGAAAGGAGCGGAGAGCCGTGAAGATGCACCGTACACCGTACGACAACATCCTTCAGACGGTCGGCCAGACGCCGCTCATCCGCCTGAGCCGGGTGACCGACGGCGCGCGAACGCCGGTGTACGCGAAGGCCGAGATGTTCAACCCCGGGGGCTCCGTGAAAGACCGCATCGGTCTCGCGATCATCGAGGCCGCCGAGGAATCGGGAGCTCTCCAGCCGGGCGGGACGATCGTAGAGGGCACATCGGGGAACACCGGGGTGGCGCTGGCGGTGGCCGCGGCCGTCAAGGGATACCACTGCATATTCACGATCCCCGACAAGATGAGCCTTGAAAAAGTGCGGCTGCTGAAGGCGTTCGGCGCCGAAGTGATCGTGACGCCCTCAGCCGTCACTCCGGACCACCCGGACTATTACAACAACCTCGCCAAGCGCATCGCCGAGGAGCGACCGAACGCGATCCTCGCCAATCAGTACTACAATCCGGTAAACCCGGAGGCGCATTACGCCACCACCGGGCCGGAGATCTGGGAGCAGACCGAGGGCCGCATCACCCACTTCGTGACCTCGCCGGGCACCGGAGGCACGATCTCCGGAGCGGCGCGGTACCTGAAGGAGCAGAATCCGGCGGTCAGGGTGATCGCCGGCGATCCGATCGGCTCGATCTTCACGACCTACCACCGCACGCGAAAGGTCGAGCCGGGCTCGCCCTACATGGTCGAGGGGGTCGGCAACGACAAGATCCCGTCTACCCTGCACTTCGATCTGATCGACGAGTTCCGGCAGGTGTGCGATCGAGACGCCTTCCACATGGCGCGCCGGGTCACCCGCGAGGAGGGGATGTTCGTCGGCGGTTCGACCGGCCTCGTCGTGAAGGTCGCGGTGGATGTGGCGCAGGAGGCAGACGATCCGAAGGCCTGCGTGGTGTGCATCCTGTGCGATACAGGCGAGCGCTATCTCTCGAAGGTCTATAGCGACGAGTGGATGACGGAGAACCGGATGTTCCGTCCCGCGAGGGTGACGGCCGCCTACCTGCTCGAATCCAAGGCGGAGGGCACGCCCCTCGTGTCCGTCGGGCCGGGGGCGTCGGTCCGCGAGGCCCTCGACCTCATCGAAGAGCACAGCGTCTCTCAGCTCCCGGTGCTGGAGGAGGGGCGGCCGGTCGGATCGGTCACCGAGTCGGCCCTGCTCGGGGCGGTCATGGAGGATCCTGCCCAGCTGGCGAACGAGATTCGGGAGGTGGCGGACGCACCGTTCCCCGTCGTCGATGCCGACGCCGAGCTCTCGGAGATCACGGGCCGGCTGACCCGCCAGAACCCGGCCATCCTCGTGGCGGAGAACGGATCGGTGCGCGGGATTCTCACGCGCTACGACGTCATCCACCATCTGATTCCGTAGTGGGAAGCGGCGGTGGCAAGGTGTGGGTGACGGTGGTAGGGGTGAGGGTGACGTGAGGATCGCGCTCTTCACCGGAGGCACGAGCGAGGAGCGGCAGGTTTCGCTCTCATCGGGCAAAGAGGTGCTCAGGGCGCTGCGGTCACGCGGCCACACCGTTCACACGGTCGACACGGCGACCGGCTACGTGCCTGCCGATCGGGAAGCCGACCTCTTCCCGGCCGAGGTGGGCATCGACCCTCCCGATATGGACTTGCTGCGGACGACGTTCGACGAGTTGGCTTTGTTCCGCATCACGGAGGCGGACGTCGTTCGTGAGGCGGACTTCGTCTTCCTGGCGCTGCACGGAAGCCCTGCCGAGGACGGCAAGCTGCAGGCGATGCTCGACCTCGCCGGGATCCGCTACACCGGGACCGGCTCGCTGGGCTCGGCGGTGGCGATGGACAAGCGTCTCTCGAAAGAGCTCTTCCAGGCGGCCGGCGTCCCCACCGCCCCATGGACGCCCGGGAATTGTACACCCGAGGAGATCGTCGACTCGTTGGGGCTTCCGGTCGTCGTGAAGCCCTCAGGAGGCGGTTCGACGATCGGCCTCACGGTCGTACACGATGCCGTCGACCTGCCGACTGCGATGGAGCTCGCCGCGAGCTACGATCGCGATGTGCTGGTGGAGCGCTTCGTAGCGGGACGCGAGCTCACGGTGGGGATCCTGCTGGACGAAACTCTCCCGGTTCTGGAGATTACCCCGAGCCACGAGATCTACGACTATGAGTGCAAGTACACGCCGGGGATGACGAGCTACGAGGTACCCGCGCGTCTCGAGCCCGAGGAGGCCGAGCAGCTGGCGGGCTTCTCGCTGACCGCCCACCGGGTCCTGCGCCAAGGATCGTTCGGTCGGGTGGACTTCGTTTGGGGAGAAGCGGACGGGGTTTTCTACTGCCTCGAGACGAACAGCCTCCCCGGGATGACCTCTACCAGCCTCCTGCCGAAAGCGGCGGCGTCGGTGGGTATCTCTTTTCCAGAGCTGTGCGAGCGAATCGCGATCGCCGCCATGGAGGGTGAATGAGCGCCTGGGAGCGGGGCGGCGGTGCGGCCGGCGGATTTCGGATGGGTGCCGGAGGCAACGCGCTCTCCCGGATGATGACGCCATGGGTCAAACGCCTTCTCTTGGCGAACACCGCGGTGTTCATCGTCGTGAACGCCCTCGGCTTGGTACCGCTTCCCTGGGCGGTGGACGTGCTCGGCTTCTCTCCGGCCCGGCTTCTCATCCACCCCTGGTCGCCCTTTACCTACATGTTCGTGCACGGGAGCTTCTTCCACCTGTTCGCGAATATGCTCGTGCTTTTCTTCTTCGGCCCGCCGCTCGAGGGGGCCTGGGGAGAGCGCTACTTCATTCGGTACTACCTTATCGCCGGCATGGGCGGCGCCCTGTTCTCGTTGCTCCTCATTCAGCTCATCGGGACGCCGACGGTGATCGGCGCCTCCGGAGCGGTGTTCGGACTCCTGCTCGCGTTCGCCCTCAAGTGGCCGGATGCTCCGATTTACCTCTGGTTCCTCCTCCCGGTGAAGGCCAAGTACTTCGTGGGCTTCATAGCTTTCTTCTCTCTCTACGCCAGCCTGGGCGGGGCGAGGGACGGCGTCGCTCACTGGACCCACCTGGGTGGCCTCGTCACCGGATTCCTCTACCTGAGGCACGGGGACAGGCTCATGGCGCGTCTGGGAGGCCTTCGAAAGCGGTGGCAGCGGAAGGGCCTCAAGACGACGCCGGGAGGAGCGGCAGAGCCGCCTCGACGAGCCTCGAAGCGCCGCGGTCGACGTGAGGGAGATCAGCTCGACGAGGTGGACCGGATCCTCGACAAGATCCGCGAGAGCGGGATCGACGGGCTCACGCCCAAGGAGCGCGAGTTTCTGGACGACGTGAGCCGGAGGTATCGAGGGTCCGGCTGACCCTTTCGACCCCCCCGCCACCCGCCTAGAATTGCATCCCCCGACAGCTCTCCCGACGAAGTGGAGGAGGAATAGATGGTGCCGTCCGCCCACGAGTATGAATCCTCTCTGATCCGCAACATCGCCGTGGTGGGCCACGGTGGGGCCGGGAAGACCACCCTGGTCGACTCGATGGCCTACATCGGCGGAGCGACACGCCGGCGCGGGCATGTGGAACGCGGCAACGCGCTCACCGATTTCACCCCCGAAGAGACCGACCACGGAATATCGATCAACCTCGCCGTCGCGCCCGTGCCCTGGAAGGGCGTCAAGCTGAACCTCATTGACACTCCGGGCTTTACGGACTTCTTCGGCGAAGTCACGGCGGCCGTGCGCGTGGTGGACGGCGCCTTGGTGGTTATCAACGCTCAGGACGGCGTCGAGATCGGGACCGAGAAGGCATGGGAGTTCTGCGAGGGGCGAGGGATCCCCCGGCTCGTGTTCATCTCCATGATGGGCCGGGAGAACGCCTCGTTCGAGGATGTCTTCAAGCAGGTCAAGGCGAACCTCTCCGGCGGCGCGATCCCCGTGGAGGTGCCGATCGGTTCTGGAGAGGAGTTCAAGGGGATCGTCAACCTCTTCTCCGGCCGCGCCCACATGTATCGATCGGGCTCGAGCAAGGGCGAGTACGACGATGCGGAGATCCCCGAAGAGCTTCAGGCCACCGTCGATCGATACCGCGAGGATCTGATCGAGACGATCGCCAGCGCGGACGACGAGCTCTTGGAGGCCTACCTCGAGGGTGAGGAACTGGATCGCGCGCGCGTTCTCGAGGTCATGGCCGCGGCGATGAGGCGGGGCGAGCTGTTTCCGGTGTTCTGCGGCTCCGGGGAGTCCGGCTGGGGGGTTCGGGCCGTCATGAACAAGCTCGTCGAGTTGATGCCCTCGCCCGAGCAGGCGGGGCCGTTCCTGGCCGAGGGCCGGAGCGGGGACTCCGTGGAGCTCGCCGGGGTGGACAGCGATCCGTTCACGGCGATCGTCTTCAAGACCACGTCGGAGCCGCACGTCGGCGAGCTCTCCTACTTTCGGGTCTTCAGCGGCACCGTCGACAACGGCGCCGCCGTCTACAACCCGGCGCACACCACTCCGGAGCGTATCTCGCATCTCGCCACGCCGGCCGGTGCACAACGAAACGAGACTCCGCGTTTGCACGCCGGCGATATCGGAGTCGTGGCCAAGCTGAAGGACACGCACACGGGGGACACGCTTTGTGCCGATGGGAGGCGACTGACGCTGCCCGAAATCGAGTGGCCCGCTACGGACAACTCGATAGCGGTAACACCCAAGCACCAGGGGGATGAGGACAAGCTGGCAACCGGCCTCAACAAGCTGCACGAAGAGGATCCGACCTTCCGTTCCGGCTACGAGCCCGAGTTGGGACAGACGATCGCGCGGGGCTGCGGCGAGCTGCACCTGAAAGTCTGCTTCGAGAAGCTCCGGCGGAAGTATCACGTCGAGGTGGACACGGAAGACCCGCGGATCCCCTATCGGGAGACGCTCACGCAGACGGCCGAAGGACAGGGGCGTCACAAGAAGCAGACCGGCGGCCGCGGCCAATTCGGGGACTGCTGGATTCGGCTGAAACCAGTTGAGCGCGGCGAGGGTTACCAGTTCGTCAATCGGATCAAGGGCGGCGTCATACCCCACAAGTTCATCCCGGCCGTCGACAAGGGGATTCAGGCCGCCTCATCCAGAGGGGTGCTCGCCGGCTACCCCGTGGTCGACTTCGTCGCGGAGTGCTACGACGGCTCGTACCACTCGGTCGACAGCTCCGAGCAAGCGTTCAAGGTGGCGGGCTCGATCGCGTTCAGGAACGTGGCTCGGAGCGCCAGCCCCGTCCTGTTGGAGCCGATCATGGAGGTCGCGGTTCGAACTCCCGAGGACTTCATGGGCGAAGTGATCGGCGATCTGAACCAGAGGCGAGGGCGGATCCTGGGGATGGACTCGAAGGGCCATTGGCAAGTCGTGCGTGCCACCGTTCCGCTCGCGGAGCTGCACAAGTACGCGGCGGCCGTCCGATCCCTCACACAGGGCAAGGGCACGCACAGCCGGACGCTTCAGGGATACGAGCCCGTCCCTGCGCACGTGGCCGAGAAGGTGGTCGCCGAAGTCGAGCGGGAGCGCGAGGCGGCGCTGGCTGCACGCTGATGGCCGCGTGAAAGCTTGATGGAGTAGCGGCTTGGCTGGACACAGCAAGTGGGCGCAGATCAAGCGCCAGAAGGCCAGGAACGACCAGGCCCGCGGCAAGATGTTCTCGAAGCTGGCCCGCGAGATCACGGTCGCCGCCCGCCAGGCCGGAGGCGACCCCAACTTCAACCCCCGCCTACGCACGGCCATCGACAACGCGAAGGCCGAGAACATGCCCGCCGAGAACATCGATCGGGCAATCAAGCGCGGCACGGGGGCCTTGCCGGGTGCGAGTTACGACGAGTGCACCTACGAGGGGTACGGCCCGGGCGGCGCAGCCCTCTATCTGGAGTGCCTCACCGACAACCAGAACCGCACCATCGCCGAAGTGCGTCACATCTTCGACAAGAGGGGTGGCAACCTGGGCGTGGACGGCTCGGTCTCCTGGATGTTCGACCGTTTCGGCCAGATCTACGTGGACGCGGCCCATTACGAGGAGGATGCGCTGCTCGAGGCCGCGGTCATGGCGGGCGCCTCGGACATGCGGCGCGAGGAAGACGTCTTCGTGATCACGACCGAGGTCGGAGACTTCCACACGGTCCAAGAGGGGCTTCGCCAAGCAGGGATCGAGCTCCAGGAAGCGGAGCTGGGCATGGTTCCGAAATCCGAGGTGCACGTCGAGGGCCGGGAGGCCGAGCGCCTGCTCGGGTTGCTGGCCGCGTTGGAGGAGCACGACGACGTGCAGCGGGTCTACTCGAACATGGATGTGGACGAGGAGGCGCTGGCGGCAGCGGCTTCCTGACTTCGGGCAGCGGCGCCTGGGGAGCTGCGCCGGTTCCCCTCCACTCGCTGGCGGACGCCTGATCCTCGGAGCCTCCTCGGAGTCTCCTCAAGGCGTCCGATGCTCGCTTTGGGGAATCCGCCCGCGGCTGGTCGGCGCCGCTACGAGCATTGCGGTCGGCTATCGGTTGGGATGCCCGTCGCCCTGAATCGCTCGCCGCGGAATCCCTCCGTCCCTTTGGCGGCGGCAATCACCAAGCTAAGAGCGGTAGGTCGTGGCGCCTCCCCGGACTCAGTGGAAGAGGGTGCTATTGGTCGATGTATCGGCTCGTCGGCTGGAACGTCTCCTCGTCGATGAGGTCGTCCACGGTGTCGCGATCCCGGTCGTAGACCACCTCTCCGCCCACGAGGGTTAGAAGCACCTGCGTCTCTTGCAGCTCCTCGATCGGGATCTCGAACGGGTTGCGGTCGGTCACGATCATGTCGGCGAGCTTGCCGACCTCGATCGATCCCAGCTTCTCGTTCCACCCGAAGCCGAGACACTGGACTCCACCGAGCGTGAGGCCGCGAATCGCCTGTTCGAGGGTGACTCCCTGACTCTCGTTCAGCGCTCCCGCCTCCGGATTCGCCGGATCCCGCCGGGTGATCCAGGACTGCATCTGATGGAACCCGTTCGGATCCGGAATCAGCGCCGACGGCCAGTCGCTCCCGAAACCGACCGGCAGGTCGGCCTCGAAGGCAGAGCGTGCGTTGAAGAAGGTCTGGTAGCGATCCTCGCCGATGGGGGGTGCCATACTGCCACGGATCTCCTCCGCGGGATAGGCGAGAACGGGCGAGAAGTCGATGCAGACGCCTTCGACCCGGGCCAGGCGCCTCATGTCCTCCGGCCGGGTCATCCAGGCATGCGAGAAATGAAGCGGCGCCTCGTTCAGACCGTTCTCCGCCCGGACGTCGGTGTAGATGTCCACCAGCTCGCGACCTCCCGCGTCGCCCAGGACGTGCGTGAGCACGCCGATGCCGGCACGGTTGAAGGCGGCAATGATCTCGGTGGCCTCGCCTTTCGTGAGATTCGAGCTGCCCCTGGAGCCGGGCCGCCCCTCGTAGTCCTCGAACAGCAGCGCCGTGTAGCTGTCCGGTCCCCCGTCATAGAAGATCTTCACGTACCTCGGATAGATCCTCTCGGTCGCGAAGTCCTCCCATCCGGCCACGAGCGCGTCGGCTTCCTCCGGAGACGAGGGGAGGTAATGGCTCGTGCGCCAATCCCAGGCCGGGAAGAGCCGAGCCGTCATGCCCCCCTGCGACTCGAGGTGCCTGGCGCCTTCCATCCACGTCCGGGCTCCTTCGGCGGGGATGAGGCTCGTGAAGCCGAAGCTGTTGAACTCCGCCAGTACCGCGCCGAGCGCGCGGGCGTAGCGCTCCGGACCTGCCCGCTGCAGAACCCGCTCGAGGGCTCCCATCGCGAACTCCCGCACGGTGCCGGAGGGTTCTCCCGTCTCCGGGTCGGTGTCGAAGATGAACTTCTCCGTCTGCGGTGTGTCCTTGGTGATCCCGGCCAGCTCGAGGGAGTTGGAGTTCGCCCAGGCCGAGTGACCGGTCTGGCTTATCAGGTAGACGGGACGATCGGGCACGACTTCGTCCAGCAGTTCCTTTCGCGGGCTGTTGTCCGGAAACACCCCGAGGTTCCACGCCTCACCGCGAATCACCGGAAGATCGGGATTCGCCTCGGCGTAGGCTCGCACCTCCTCGAGGATCGCCGCCGCATCGGTGGGATCCGAGATCCGGAGGTTGGCCCAGCCCTCCGCCGCGCCGAGTGGGTGGGCGTGTGAGTCGATGAGTCCCGGCATGGCGAACCGGCCCTCCAGGTCCACGACCTTTGTGCCCTCGCCGGTCACAGCCTCGACGTCGGCATTGCTACCGACGATGAGGAACTCCCCGTCCTTGATCGCCACCGCCTCGGCCCAGGGTTGGGCCTCGTCGACGGTGTAGATGCGGCCGTTCGTGTAGACGGTCTCGGCGGCCTCATCAGTCGCTCGCTCCGCGGAGCAACCGACGACGAGAAGCAGGCCGGCCGTGGCGGCGACTCGGGTCAGTTTCTTCATATGGCTTCTCCTGCTCGTCGTCCTTGCCCTGGAAGCGTGTTTGCAGGCTGAGCTGCCGCCGGGATGACCGCGTGTCTCAATAAGCTGCGCGGCGCAGACCTTCTACGTCCTCGTTCCCCTGGTCCCAGGCGCCCTCGATCGTGAATATCGTGATAGCCTGC
>Ga0255058_10000425_pt1 | contig 25001 bp, 20 predicted proteins | sample Cases_109_9_MG_FD_188637 | JGI IMG/M metagenome (GOLD analysis project Ga0255058, IMG submission 188637) | Seawater microbial communities from Amundsen Gulf, Northwest Territories, Canada - Cases_109_9 | ecosystem: Environmental > Aquatic > Marine > Gulf | place: Canada: Northwest Territories... | reverse complement strand
GGGGAGACCGGGATCGCCGGTAGCGTGCCGGTGAACACCGACGGTGGATTGTTGAGCCGCGGCCATCCCTTGGGCGCGACCGGTGTGGCGCAGGTCGCGGAAATCTATTGGCAGCTACTGGGTGAAGCCGGGCCGCGTCAGGTCGGAGGTTCGCCGAAAGTGGGCCTCTGCCACAACGCCGGCGGCGGCGCCAGCGCGGGCATCGTAGTCCACGTCTTCGACCGTTAGCGATCGCCTTCGACGGCGGAACGTGGTTCGCTGGGCCAGAGGTGCCTCCACGGCCGGGCCTGCTCGTACTGGTGGCACACCTGGAGCACGAGATCGTCGCGATGCCGCTCGGCAACGACCTGGAGCCCGACAGGGAGTCCGAGGCTTGTGAGTCCAGCCGGTACGGAGGCGGCGGGGTGGCCCGACATGTTGAACTGATACGTGAAGGGCGTCACCTCGAGTGGGTCAATGACTGGCTCACCGGCTATCGACTCGGGAAGCCGGCCGCGCGCGTCGAACGCTGTCGTTGCCGTTGCGGGCGATAGTAAGAGATCGAATCGCTCGAAAATCGATCGCAGGGCATCGTTGAGCGCGGCGCGTGCGCGTTGGGCCTCAGCGTAGCGCTTCGCAGTCACCTTTCCACCGGCCTCGACTCCGGCGAAGAACGCGCGCCCCACGTCGGCTTTGTGCTCGCTCAGTAGCCCGGACAGCTCCCCGTGACGCGCGAAAGAAGCGATGGCCTGCCAGTCCCGCTTGACCTCTGGTATCTCTAGGTCGACCTGTTCGACTGTGTGGCCGAGATCGCTGAAGGTGGTGACCGCGTTAGAGACGGCGTCGAGTACCTCTGGATCGCTGCGGGCCCCGCCGAATCGAGGGCACCAGACGATCTTTAGCCGATCTGCCGCTTTGTCTAGCAACGACGCGTATGAGGCGCTCGGCTTGGGCAGTGAATCGGGGTCGCACGGATCGTATCCCGCTACGCAGTCGAGGTAGATCGCGAAGTCGCGCACCGAGCCGGAGAGCGCGCCAAGCGATTCGGTGTCGGTCCATCGAAGCGAATCGAAGGGCCCGCGGGGGATGCGCCCGAAGCTCGGCTTCATCCCGAAGCAGCCGCTGTAGGACGCCGGGATACGCAGTGAGCCGCCCTGATCGGTACCGGTTGCGAGTGGCACCATGCCGGAGACGACCGCCGCGGCGGAACCGCCACTCGATCCGCCTGGGGTGAGGTCCGTGTTCCAGGGGCTGCGCGTGACGCCGAAGAGGAGGTTGCGAGTAAAGCCGGTCGACCCGAACTCGGGTGTGTTCGTCTTACCGACGACGATCGCGCCGGCGGCCTTCAGCCGTGCGACGTGAACGGAGTCACTGTTGGCCATGTTGTCCTTGAACGGAACGGAGCCGAACGTGGTGGGCAGGCCGGCTACGTCTTCAAGGTCCTTGACCCCGATCGGAACGCCAGCGAGGGGACCGGCATTCTCGCCAGCCGAGATACACCGCTCGATGTCGAGGGCATCCGCCAACGCTTGTTCTTGGCGCAGAGCTACGAAAGCGTTGAGAACCGTGTTGTGACGCTCGATGCGGCCGATGGCCTCACGTACAACGTCCACGGGCGAAAGATCGCGTGAGCGTACGAGCTTGGCGATTTCGCTCGCAGATTGTTGGTCCTTCATCTCCGGAGCGCCAGGCTATACGGCTCCGTCGCGGTGAAGGTCAGCGATGGCGTCGTCTTCGAGGCCGATCTCGCTGAGGATGGCGTCGGTGTGTTCGCCCAGCGCTGGGATGCGTGCATTGGTCGTCTCCCAGCCCTCCGCCTCGACGGGAAATCGCAGCAGGCTGATCGGCCCGCCGGGGCTATCAGCGTTCATCCAGCGGTCCCGCGCAGCGAACTGCGGATGATCCGCGGCGTCACTGACTTCTCGCACCTCTCCGAACGGTACGCCCGCTGCTTCCAGGCGCTTCCGAACCTGGTCGATGCCGAGGTCACGAAAGCGACTCTCGATGACGTTGGCGAGCACGTCCGCGTTCGCGACGCGATTCTCGTTGTTGGCGAAGCGCGCGTCCTCGATCAGAGATCCGTCGTCGAGCACTTGCTCGGAGAAGCGCGCCCACTCACGGTTGTTCTGGATCGCCAGGTTGATGCTTCCGTTGTCGCCGCAGCTGTAGGGTCCGTAGGGAAGGATCATGTTGTGACGCATGCCGGCGCGGGGGAACGGATTGCCCGTATGAGTCGTGTACAAGTATGGCACCTGCATCCATTCGCCGATCGTGTCGATGAGCGAGATGTCGGCGACCTTGCCGATGTCGGTGGATTCTCGCTCGAACAGCGCCGTCAACACCCCGATGAGAACGTAGATGCCGCCGGAGATATCTACGGCTGAGATGCCCACCTTTGCCGGCTCATCCGGCGTGCCCGACGTGGCGGCGAGACCCGATTCGGCTTGTAAGAGGAGGTCGTATGCCTTTCTGTCGGCGTAGGGTCCGGTCTTGCCGTATCCCGTAAGGCCGCAGTAGATCAAGCGATCGTTCTGCGCGCGCAGGTCGTCCGCGCCGAGCCCCAGTCGTTCGGCGACGCCCGGGCCGAGGTTCTGGACGAAGACGTCGGCGTCCGCCGCGAGCCGCAGGGCGATGTCACGCGAGCGCGGGTCCTTGAGGTTCAGCGTGAGCGACCTCTTGCCGCGGTTCAGCCAGACGAAGTAGGTGCTCTGTCCTTTGACGTGAGAATCGTAGCCGCGTGCGAAATCGCCTCCGTCCGGTCTTTCGATCTTGATGACTTCGGCGCCGAGGTCCGCCATGTAGCGGGTGGCTAGCGGGAGGGAGACGGCCTGCTCCAGCGCAAGCACCTTGATCCCGCTGAGAGGTTGGGGCACGGTCCTGATCTACTCTCCGCCGTCTAAGAGGCGTTTCGCTCGAAGCCCGAGCACTTGGTCCATCTGCTCCGTTGTAGCGTCGAGGGCATCGAGAGCTTCGAGGAACGGCTTTGGGCCGGCGGGAATGTGTGGATAGTCACTGCCGAAGACGAGGCGGTCGATTCCGAAGGTGTCTTGCGCGCAACGGATTGCCGGCCGGTGGCGGGAGACGGTGTCGAAGTAGAGACGCTTCAGGAACTCGGAGGGCGGTTGCGAGATGTTCTCGCTGCACTCCGGGAACAATTTGTAGTATCCCTCGATGCGATCGACGAGCATCGGCGTAGTGCCGCCGAGGTGAGAGAACACCCAGCGAATCTTCGGATATCGTTCGAAGACGCCAGAGTAAATCAGGCGTGATAGCGCCAGCATCGTGTCGGCGAGGAACATCACTCCGAGTGCGAGAGCGTAATCTGACGCCAGCCCAACCTCCGCGGGCACGCCCGGATGAATGTAGACGAGGAGCCCCCGCTCGTTCGCGCGTTGCCAGAAAGGTTCGAACACCGGATCGTCAAGCGCCACGCCAGCGATGTTGGTGAGCAACATGACGCCGCGCATGTCGAGGTCGTCTAACGTTCGGTCAAGCTCCTTCAACGCGAGGTCGACATCTGTCATCGGCAGGACCGCCAGGGCGAGGAACCGCTCTGGGTGCTTCACCGTGAAGTCCGCAAACGTGTCGTTGACCTCTTGAGCAAGGTCCAGCGCTTTCTGACCCGTCTGGAAGTAGACGTTTGGCGCTGGCATCGATATCACCTGCGCGTCGATGCTCAGCTCGTCCATGACACGGAGCCGTTCGTTTGCGTCTGGGATAACCTCGGGGACGGTCAGGGCGACGCCGCCGCGCCAAGTGCCGACGAGCCGCCCGTCTTCTCTGCGGTAGGTGTCGACACCGCAGCCCGGAACCTGGATTGCATCGAGATACTTGGCGGGGTAATGGTGTACGTGGAAATCGATGATCATGTCGCGCTGTCGGTCAAACTTAGGGGGCCTTGCGGCACATGATACAATACGCGCTCAATAGTGCCGCCACACTAGCCATGAAGCATATACCCACCGCTTAATCCGATGGCCGATCCTCCCGTCTGCGACGTTCACGGCCACTACCTTCCGCGTGACATTCTTCCCCGTCTGGCCGAGGGTCGGGCACGCGCCACGCTCGGCGACTTCAACGGCGAACCGGATAATGTTCTGCTAAACGGCATGCCGGTTGGTTCAACGATCGATCATCTCGCTAACGTCGAGTTTATTATCGAGGAGATGGATCGTGCGGGGATCGAGTCTCGCGTGCTCTCGCCGCCGCCGTTTACGTTTCGGTATTGGCTCGATCCGGCTGATGGCATTGATCTCTGCAAGCGACTGAACGACGGGTTGGCGGATGTCGTATCAAAGCACCCCGATCGATTCACTGGGTTGTGTACAGTGCCGCTGCAGGACGTTGACGGTGCCGCGCGTGAACTGGAGCGAAGCGTTGGTCTTGGCCTCAAGGGTGTCGAAGTCGGCACGATCGTAGGGGATGGCAATCTCTCCGACGAGCGGCTGAACGAGTTCTGGGAAGCTGTAACGCACCACGATCTTCCCGTGCTCGTGCACCCGGACTTTGTGCCTAACCCCAGGCTGGCGAGCCACTACTTGATCAACCTGATCGGTATGCCGGTGGAGACTGCGACTGCGATGGGCAACATCGTTTTCTCCGGTATGCTCGAGCGCTCTCCGGGACTCCGCATCTGCTTCTCGCATGGGGGCGGTGTCGCACCGTACCTCCTCGGCAGATGGGATAAGGGATGGAACGTCCGGCCGGAGAGCCGGGCGGATACAGTGCACCCGCCATCCGCCTCCGCCAAGCTGACGTACCACGACACGATCACGCATTCACCTCTAGCACTCAGCTTTTTGATTCGCCTCTTCGGTGCGCATCACGTTGTGCTCGGTACTGATCATCCCTTTGACGTTCAGGACATCGATCCGCGTGGGACTCTGGCTGCAGCGCCTGATGTTACCGACGAGGATCGTACGGTTGTGGAGCGTCACGCACCGCACGAGTGGCTTACCGGGGAGAAAGCCGCTCCGTGACGCTCGCACGCTGCGCGACGCGGGAGAAGGTGCGCCGATCAGAGTTGTAGACATTAGCATGCCGTTGAGCCCGGACACCTGTCCGCCGCTGGACTATCCGCATGTCGAGATGGAATCGCTTCGCTCACACGAACGTGACGGGTTTGAGAGCGATAAGATCTGTCAGGCGATCCATACGGGCACCCACATCGACGCTCCGTACCGCTTTTATCGTGACGGGATCACCATCGAGAAGGTGCCGCTCGACAAGCTCGTCGGACCGGCGAGAGTGGCCGATCTGCGCGGGAAGGTCGCAGGGGGCGGGTTCATTTCAATCGCTCATCTCGATGCATCGGGAGTGGATGCGCAGGCGGGTCTGTCCGGCATGCGGTTACTGCTGTACACGGGCTGGGCGGAATCGCATTGGGATCAAGAAGACCTCTACACGGGTGCGCCTCATCTTGAGGAAGCGGCGGCAGAGTACATGCGAGATCTTGGCATCACGGCGCTTGGGGTCGATTTCCCGGCGGACCCCGTGCCCTCGCGGTTTCCCGTGCATCTGGTTATGCTGGGAGCGGGCATCCCATTGATCGAGAACATCGTTCAAATGGATGGCCTTGTCGGGCGCGACTTCACTCTCGTCGCCGCGCCCGTGAAGCTGGTCGGCGGAGATGGCGCCCCGGCCAGAGTTGTGGCGCTGCTGGACGAGTGAGCCCGCGGGGGAAGATTTAATGATCGATTTGGGCTTGAAGGGGAAGACTGCGCTCGTTACCGGAGGCAGCCAGGGGATCGGAGCCGCGATCGCGCACGCCTTTGCGAAGCAGGGAGCGCGTGTGTCGATCACCTCCCGGACGCAAGGTGATCTGGAGTCGGCAGCCAAGCAGATCAGAGATGAAATCGGCACGGACGTGAAGACGATCGTCGGCGATTTGAGCCAGCCGGGAGAAGGCGAGCGGGTTGTGAACGGAGCCGTCTCGCAACTGGGACGGTTGGATATTCTCGTGAACAACGCGGGCAGCGCCCCCGGTGGGATGCTCGATGAACTGAGCGAGGAAGACTGGCAGAAAGGTCTTCAACTCAAGTTCATGGGCTACATCCGCTGCACAACTGCCGCGATCCCCATCATGCAGAAGCAGGGCGGCGGGCGCGTGGTCAACGTGGTGGGGAACGACGGCATCAAGTCCGCGCATTGGGAGCTTGTTCCCGCAGCGTGCAACGCGGCGCTCCTGATAGTTATGCAGGCGCTGGGCGAGCGGTACGGATCAGACGGAATCAACATCACGTGTCTGAACCCCGGACCTGTGGCGACGGAGCGTATGAACTACCTCATGGGAACGTGGGCGGAGAGCAAGGGGATTTCCTTCGAGCAATCGGTGCGTCTCCACGAAGAAAGTATTCCGTTGAAGAGACTTTGTACACCGGAAGAGGTCGCGAACGTGGCGCTCTTCCTAGCCTCTGACCTCGCCAGCTTCGTCAACGCCGCACACATCAACGTTGATGGCGGTCAACGCAAGCCAGTGGTCGACACTCTGCTCGCGTACGAAAAAGGAGACATAGCTCCTCTGAGTCAGTAGCGTGGGAATGGCGCCGAGCCCAAGCTGTTCAACGCACATCGACTTGAGTAAACTTGGAGCTGTCTCCTTTAGAGCGAGGGCCGGGTTATCGAACCCGGTCCTCAGTCTCGAGCGAAAAGTTGCCTGACGGTCGGCTATCGTTAAGCCCGGTGTGCCTGAACTCGCAACGCTTCTAAGACTCAGCGTCGATTGGCTAGCTTGAGGTGACCAATTCCTTCCTGCTGTGCACCTAATTATCACTAGCTGCATGCGTGATGTGGCCGAAAACGCGAGTAAGACTGAGAACACTAGCTGCATGGACTAGTTCTGCCTTCCAAGCGGATGGTCGCCGGTTCGAACCCGGTCTCCCGCTCCACTTGATCACGTAGGCGGTTGTCCTCCAACCGGGCGACGTTGTCACGTCGCTCAATAGTCTGTAGAGTCGAACCAACACGCGCCCGAATCGCTACAGATGACTGTTTCCGTCTGCGAAAACTGCGGCACCGCCCATCGAGGCGATTATGAGAAGTGTCCCGACTGCGGCGCCGCCCTCATAACCCGCTCCGAGATTCGACGCCTTCCCAAAGAAGTCGTCCTTGAGTTCCTGGAGCACGCAGAAGAGTTCTTTGCCGCCGGTCCTTTTCGCCAACTCCTGCTCGCATTCGCTGCCGGTTCGTTCATCACCTTCGGCGCCGCCCTATCCGTCGTACTGACCGTCGACGTCGATTCAATCGGCCTCTCACGACTACTTCTCGGGCTCGGCTTCTCCGCCGGTTTCGTCATCGTCATTCTCTCCGGCTCCGCACTCTTCACTGAGGTCAACGTCATGCTCCCCGAGATGTTCCTCAGCCGGCCTCGAGATCTGTGTCGGCGCTGCTGGCGCTTCTGGGTGATCGCTTACGGCGGAAACGTCCTCGGCGCCCTTTTCGTAGGTCTATTGATCAATGGTGCGCATGTCTTCGGCGACCTACAAGACGAGCGGCTGTTCGAGCTCATGGCCGAGAAGGTGCGGTTCCGGGAGGACGGCACCGAAGGATGGTTCATCGTCGTCATATCGGGCATCCTTGGCAACTGGCTCGTTGGCATGGCTGCCTTCCTCGCCACGGCCGCTAGAACAGTCGCCGGAAAAATCCTCGCCGTAATCTTCCCGATCCTGACCTTTGTGGCGCTCGGGGTACAGCACGCCCCAGCCAACATGGGCTACTTCTCGATAGGACTTATCGACGGCGGATCCGGAGTTGGCTGGGGTGAAGCAATCTGGTGGAATCTCGCACCGGCGAGCCTCGGCAACATCCTCGGCGGCGCCCTACTCGTCGCCCTCCTCTTCTGGTTTGCGTACGGACGCCCGCGCCAGCGTCAGGCCCTGAAGAACGCGCGCGATCTGATACAAGAGAACATAGCTCGCGAAGACCGGCCATGAGCGGGGCGATACTGGCCCCCGGCAGGCTACTCGGCTAGAACTTCGTCCACTGATACCACCTGCCCAGTGGCATCGTCAGCAGAATGATGTCGTGAGCGTGTCCGTTCTGATCCCTCGCGCCTCCTTCGATAGTCCCGACGCGAAGAAACCCCATCCACTCTGCCGCCTTCAGAGCCTCAGCTTCCTCATCGGCGACGATCTCGATCATCACCCGTTCAAGCCCAGCGTCATCGGCAATGTCACAGAGTTGACGCATGAGCGACGTGCCAAGACCTCGATTGCGGTAATCGGCTGCGACTGTCAATCTCAGCTCCCCCACATGGCTGCGTGCGCTTCCTCTACGCCTCACGAGAACGGCTTCTGCTACGATCCGTCCATCGACCAAGGCCACAAGCGGGAGTGCGCGGTCATAGTTGAGATTACTGACCCACGTGCGCACCACCTCGGGAGATGTGACCTCGTCTTTCAGGTAGTATCGGTCCGCCTCCGGCAAGGCCACGAAGAATTCAAGCAACCTCTCTTCGTCAGACGCCTCAAGAGGCCTGATATTGGCCCTCGCGCCGTCTCGCAGTGCCAGGTCTTTCGGAAACGCCGTGATTGTGTAGACAGCTGCCATCAATTTCTCTCCCTCAATCCTCAGGTTAGAGCCCGTTCCACATGCTTAGTAGAGCCGAAGCGATCTCGGACGGCGTGACTTTCGGACTCTGATTAGCTCATGGACCAACGTATAATCAGTGTGTAGTGGTAAAAGACCCCTCGTATTCCGGTCTGGAATTACGCGCCTTAGCGGCGGCGGGGGTCAGCCTTACCTCCGAGCTGTCGCTTGAGGCCGTGTTGCAGAAGGTGGCGGACGTTGCGCGGGAGCAGGTGGGTGCCAGATACGCCGCATTGAGCGTGCTTGGTCCGGATGGGGCGGTCGAACGGTTTATCACCTCGGGAATCTCCGCGGATCAGCGCCAGCAGATCGGGCGCCCACCACACGGAAAAGGCATCCTTGGTGTGATGCTGCACGAAGGTACCGCAATCCGCGTCGACGACATGCAGTCAGACCCGCGAAGTGCTGGGGTGCCGGCCAACCACCCGGAAATGCGCTCCCTCTTGGGTGTTCCCGTCGCCTGGGGCGGCCGTACCATCGGCAATCTCTACCTCACTGATAAAGAGGACGGTCAATTCACGGAACGGGATGAAGAGGTTGTCAGACTGCTATCCACGCAGGCCGCGGTCGCGGTACGCAACGCCGAGCTATACGCGGCCGAGAGGAGACGCACGGACGAGTGGAAGGAACTTTTTGACCTCGGTCGGGAAGTCACTCAAGAATCCACTGATGTTCAGGCTCTGATGGATTCGGTCGTTCGGCGGGCGCGCCGTCTGCTGGAAGCGGATATCGCTTGCATCATGCTGGTTAGCAGCGATGGAGAATATATAGCAATGGCCGCTAGCGATGGTCTGAAGACCGAGGGCATGCGCAAGCTGCAGTTGCTTACCGAGGATGGGCTGCAGGGGCTGGCTCTCGCCGGCACCGAGCCCGTCATAGTGTCTGACTACGAGAACGATGACAGGCTCAAGAACCGGCCGGTCAAACTTGTCCAGGAGGAAGGGCTCGTTTCGCAGATCTGCGTGCCTCTGCGCGGCAATGTCGGCTCGGTCGGCACTATCACCGTTGGCACCCGCTATCAGACGGACTTCAAAGACAGAGAGATCGAGCTGCTAGAAGCGCTCGCCAATTGGGTGGCGGTTGCGATTGAAACGCATCGTCTGCAGGTGCAGCTAGATAGCTTGGCACGGCTAGAAGAACGTGAACGCATCGCAATGGACCTGCACGACGGAGTCATCCAGTCGATCTATGCCGTGGGCCTGCAACTCGAAGACATCGCCGAAGAAGTACAAGGAGCTCCAGCATCCGCACGGCCGCGAATCGAAACCGCGATCAACAGTCTGAACTCCGTGATCAAAGACATCCGGAGCTATATCTTCGACTTACGCCCCAGCTTATCGGCGGTTGAGAGCCTGCCGACCGCGATTGAAGCGCTAGCAGCTGATCTAAGAGTGAACTCGTTGATCGAGGCGAAGGTCGCGGCGGATCCAGAGCTGGACAGCCAGCTCAATGAGGGTCAAACCTTGGCGTTGTATCACATAGCCCAAGAGGCGCTGAATAACATCGGGAAGCACTCCAGAGCTTCCTCGGCGACGGTGCTGCTGTCCAGAGATGAACGGAGCGTTCAATTAGAGATCTCCGACAATGGACGTGGGCTCGCCCCGGAAGCCACTGAAGGTCATATCGGGCAGGGCATACGAAATATGAGGGATCGAGCCAAGTCGCAAGGTGCGAGCATTGTGATCGAGAGTAAACCTGGCGGCGGGACCGAGATCCGGGTCGTGATGCCGCTAGAAGCAAGGGAGCGTAGAAATGACTGACAGACGAATTCAGATCATGCTCGTCGACGATCATGAGGTCGTGCGCATGGGGCTGCGCACGCTGATGGAAAAGAAAGAGGGCTTCACCGTAGTCGGTGAAGCCGGCGACGTTGCGGAGGCGATCATCACGGCGCGTCGCACTGAGCCAGACGTCATCGTCATGGACATTCGCCTCCCAGACGGCACTGGAGTGGAGGCCTGCCGCGAAATTCGGAACGAGCGGCCTGAGACCAAGGTGATCATGCTAACCTCCTATGCGGATGACGAGGCGGTGTATGGCTCGATCATGGCGGGTGCCTCAGGGTATCTCCTGAAGCAGACTCGGGGCCAGGACCTGGCGAGAGCGATCGAGCGTGTAGCGCAAGGCGAATCGTTGCTCGATCCAGCCGTCACGGACAAGGTGCTGGAGCGAATGAGGAATCTCGCGAACGGCGGTTCCGACGAACTGGCGACGCTTTCACCGCAAGAGCGAAAAATCCTTGGTGGGATCGCTGAGGGTAAGACCAACAAGGAGATCGCTGCGGACATCTTCCTTAGCGATAAGACGGTCAAGAACTACGTCTCGAGCATCCTCAGCAAGCTCAACCTCCGGAGACGCTCCGAAGCCGCCGCCTTTCTAGCCGAGCGGCGGGCCAAGGGACTCCAGGAGTAATCGCCGTCTGATCACCTGCTGCGTGGTCGCAGCAACAGCGCTTGGAGTCTATTCCGGTAGCTGTCGATAATACGCGTTCCCGGCCGCTTCCCATTCCGTCAACATCTTAGCGAACTCCGGGCCCATCGGATCGATTCCACGCATCGGCATAGAGCCACGGCGGATCATGAAGTCGTGCGGCGCAAGTTCGCCGCCGCGCTCAAAGTGCCGTACCGCACCGTCTAACCGGCCACGCTCGAACAACCAGTTAGCAAGCCCAAACTCCGCGCGTGCCTCTTGGTCGTGGTCTGTAAGGGGAGCCTGTAACGAGCGCACCGTGTCCGAGTCCATGCTCGGAGCATCGCCTCGTACCCACGCCCGCAGCGCAGCCATGTGCTTCGCTGAGTCGATCCCGGTGATCGCCTTAAAGGTGTCCTGTCCAAATGCCACGTCGTTCGGGCGAGCTATGCTTCCGCCCTCGTCGATCCAGACGACCGTGGGCACGTTCACCATGTTGTAAAGGTCTGCCACGATGTGCTGACTATCGATCAGGCTGGGGTGAGTTGGCTTCGCCGCCTCGATCCAGGGTCGGGCGTCCTCTGCGGACTTGTCCATCGCGATCGAAATCACAGTGAGCTTGGAGTCTAGTAGTTCTTCGTGTAGTTGCTGCCACACGGGCAGGTCGTAACGGCAACCTCACCACGATGCGTACGCTACGAGGAGTACCTTCTGCCCCCGGTAGTCAGACAGGGAATGCGTCTTCCCATCGAGATCGGGCAGCGTGAAGTCGGGCGCCTGAAGGCCCGCGAGGAACTCGGTCCGAGATCCTGCTGACGTACCCAGGTACGCTGCTCGCTCCGCTGTATCGACGGCTAACGGTCGATCGATCAACTTCGCGAACTTGGTTAAGTCCACGACCCCGTCGCTTATCACCGTGTCGTCGTCAGGTATCGGTATGCAGGTGGATCCTTTACAGAATCCCTCCGGCTTTAGCTCCCACGACAACGCTCTCTCCAGATCCGCCGTCTCCAGAAGCACCCGATCGCCCTCGATGGCGGTCGACACCTCCACTACCCGTCCCTCGTCCAGTATCGTGAACGTCCGTTCCGCTTTCACTTGAAGTCCTCCTCGAAACGCCTGCCGCTCCGCCTGCGCGGGCCTGATCTAGGCCGCCTAATACCGTGACTGATTCTTACCCGGGCGACGTCTGCCGGGTCCACGTTGGCATGTCGAAGTAGTCACGCCAGGCCTTGATCTTTCCACCCTCGATCTCAAAAACGCCCGCGACCGGCAGCTCCACCCTTTTGCCCGCGATGTCGAATCTATCGACACGTTCCGTCAGCACCTTGTCGCCAGTCTCCGCGATGTTCAGCATCTCCCACTCAGCCCACGTCGTGGGCGTCAGAATCCCCTTCAGGATCGTCTCGATCGCCGCTTTCCCTTCGATCGGTGGTCCGGGCATGTTGTGGTAGATCGCATCCTCGGTGAAGTAACTGACGATCTCCTCGACGTCAATTCGCGACCATGCATCGCAGAAGTCTTTCACCAGCTTCGTGTTATCTGACATGGCTTCGGCCTCCTCGCCTTTCGGTCTCACCTCTGCGGTACACTTGCCCCGATAGCGCTAGACATGAATCATCCACGTCCAGGGACCTAGAGCATCATGGCAAGCAATAACCATCTCGCACAGTACAACATAGCGCGGCTTCTTGCCCCGCTCGATCATCCTAAGGCTGACGTCGTTCATGGACGCGCTTGACCGTCTGAACAAGCTCGCCGATGACTCGTCTGGCTTCGTCTGGCGCCACCAGACTGACGAAGGAAACTCAACGTCGGTACGAGTGCGCGGCGACCCAATGATCGTCATCAACTTCAGCGTTTGGCAGTCCATCGACTCACTCTTTCGGTACGCCTACTACAGCGATCACGCTGAAATCTATCGTCGGCGTAGCGAGTTCTTCGAACCGTCCAAATTGGAGAATCTGGTTCTCTGGTGGATTCCCGCCGGACATATTCCGTCCGTCGATGAGGCGGAGGAGCGACTCGATCACCTACGGGACCACGGATCGACGCAATACGCGTTTACTTTCAAGCGCCGTTTTGACGAGCCGTCGAGCTAGCGATCGACCCGACTCGCTGGACTCCCGTCTGGGATTAGGCCCGGCTACGACCCTGTCGGGATCTCGATGATGTACGGATCGCTCAGCCGAAGGTCGAACTCGCTCGCACAGCTCTCGGCACCTGTTGCTGCTCCCCAATCCGAGGCGAACACCGCCAGGCTCCCGTCGCGTGAGATCGATGCCCTTGGCTGCACCCAGTAGCCACACTTGCTGGACTGGTGGTGGACGAGACGAACGACCGAGCCGTCAGTACGAATCATGAATATCTCGTCTTTGAGGGGTTGCTCCGGGTCGTCCGATCGGCCCCAGGACACTAGGCACACTCCGTGCGGTCCCTGGCAAGAGATGTGATCCAGGTCGGCCCAGTCCATGACTCGTAGGTAGTCTGGCTCACTCACAGTCTCGGTACCCGGAAGGGATCGGATGGCGAGCGCTGGCCGGTTGTTGTCTTCGGGCGAAGAGAACTCGGTCGTCATGAAAAACTCCGACTCTCCGTCAGAATCAACTCCCAGGTCCCCGTGCTGATGCCCATCGTAGACGCGCCCAACGAAATCGCCAGTTGCCAGGTCGAACGTCTCCAATCCGCTGCACCTGTCGACGCCGTCGCGAGCCCACTGCACCACGAGATAGTTCCCTAGCGGAGAAACTCCGATCCAGTCCGGTTCCAGCACACCCCAGACTGGATCCGGCTCACACGCCGACGCAAACAGGTCTTGGATAGCCAGCTCTGCCCCCAGCGTCTTGCTGTCCAGGTTGAGTGACGTGATCACCGTCTCATCGTCGTCCCGGACGAGCGCTGCCGCCGTCCAAACTCCGTCTCGCGACATCTCCTCCCACGACATCGAGCCGAGAACGGTCTGATATCGCTCCGGGAACGCGAAAAGCGTTGTGGTCGACAGATCGTCCAGGTTCGTTTCCTGAAGGAGAACGCGGGAGTCCGCGTTGCTATCGAAATGGACCAGTACGTGAGGTCGAGTCGGATGCCAGCGAGGCGCGTTCCAGCCGGACGTGTCGAGCCCCTGGACCGTACTTAGATCATCGACCCGGCGAACGATTATCCCATCAGATCCGTCGAGCAACAGAAATCTGTTGTCGTCTGAGAACGCCTGAAGCTGCGAATAGACGTGCGTCTCGAATCCACCGCGTCCGCTCGCATCGGAGACTCGCCGTATTGTGGTCCCGAACGATGGGTCCGCTATCCGCTCTCCTACTGGGAGGAGGCGCCTGTGAGCGGATCGACACGATCGAGGTCTTCGCCATCGTCTGGCCGAATAGAAGTAGGAGTCGGAGCGGCATCTTGATCTCCCGGAACTACGTTCGGACCCGATGAGCAGCTTACTCCGAGCGCGATGCAGCACGCCGCCACGATCGGGAACGAGAGCATCGATCGAACAGACATTTCGGCAATCATAACCGACGGTCGTGTTCCTGGGGCCGCGTCGCGCGAGTAGGTAGTGGGTCAAATGACCCACTACCCGCGAGTACACAACCTTGCTCGGTAGCCCCACATTAGATAGGCTAGCGATTACCCCGCCACGACTGATTTCATGATTTACCGGGGTAGAATTCCTTCCTGAAATGACTGAACTGTTAGACGTTCGCGCTGGTGCTGCTCTCATTGGCCGCCAACTCCGCCGCAACTGGCGCTATCTGCTGGCGGCATTGCTGCTGGGTGTTGTCTGGAGCGCCGCTCGCTTGACCTTGCCGGTCCTCGCCGGCGAAACAATCGATCGCGCCATCCGCAAGGATGATCTCGACCTCCTCCTTATCCTTGCGACGGTCATCGTTCTCGTTGCCGTTGGCCAGGGGTCGGCAGCGGCGATGCGTCGCTTCTGTGCGATGCGGACCGCTCACCGGGTCGAAGCTGACCTCAGGACCCAGCTCTACGATCGCGTCAATCGCCTGTCGTTCGATTTCTACGACCGCAGCTCTACCGGCCAGTTGATGTCCCGCGGTACTACCGATCTCCACGAGGTCATGGCGTTCGTAATGGTCATCCCGATCAACGCGGCATTTTTCCTGATGGCGATCGGCGCCTTCGTGATCATGCTGCAAGTGCATGTCCTCCTGGCCTTGGCTGCCATGACCGCCTATCCGCTCGTCACATTGATTACGATCCGGTTCTTCAACCGCCTCTCCCCGGCCACAGCCGAGGTGCAACAAGGTCTCGGCAACCTCACCTCCGTCGTCGAAGAGAACATCGCTGGAGCGCGGCTCGTTCGCGCCTTCGGCCGCGAGAGTCAGCAGGAGGAGCGGTTGGGTAAGGTCGCGGACCAGATCTACACGGACAGCATGGAAGTCGCCCGGCTCCGTACTATCTACACACCGCTTTTCTATCTCCTCCCGGCCATAGGCCAGCTTGTCATCCTCGGGTTCGGGGGTTGGCTCGTCCTCGACAGCCAGGTGACCACCGGCCAGTTCATCTCCTTCTTCTATCTGCTGAACATGCTCGTCTGGCCGGTCCAGGGTTTGGGAGAGTCGGTGGCAAGCGGGCAACGCGCGTTCACCTCAGCTGCCCGCGTCTGGAACGTCCTGAAGCAAGAACCCGCTGTCAAACAGCACGTCAACTGGAGGGATCTACCAGACGGAGAAGGCTCGCTGAGCTTCCGCGACGTGCGTTTCTCCTACAACGGAGGCCGGCCGGTACTCGACGACATGTCGTTCGACGTGCCCTCCGGGACTGCTGTGGCGCTCGTCGGTCCCACCGGTTGCGGCAAATCGACGATTGGACGCTTACTCCCCCGTTTCTACGACCCGGAAAGCGGGGCAATCAGCATCGATGGCGTGAACATCAAGGAGATGAACCTCCAGGAGCTGCGACGGAACGTTGGATTGGTGTTCGAAGACACCTTCCTGTTCTCAGACACCATTCGCAACAACATCGCTTACGGTCGCCTGAGTGCCACCGATGCAGAGATCGAGGAAGCAGCTCGATTAGCCCAGGCTGCCGAATTCATCGAAGAAATGCCCGGCGGTTACGACACTGTCATTGGCGAACAAGGGTTCTCTCTCTCTGGCGGGCAGCGGCAGCGAATCGCCATCGCTCGCGCGGTTCTCATGCAACCGCGGGTGCTGATCCTCGACGATGCCACCTCAAGTGTCGACGCAGCCATGGAAGAGGAGATCCGGAACGCCCTCAAGCAAGTGATGGCCGGCCGCACAACCGTCATAATCTCGCATCGGCTCTCCACAGTTGCGCTTGCTGATAAGGTGATGCTTCTCGAACACGGGAAGATCGCGGAAACCGGCACGCACCAGGAGCTAACACTCAACTCTCCCCGTTACCGTGAAGTCTTAGGCCTGGAGGCGGTGACGGCGTGAGTCCGCGAGGTAAGCAGCCGCCGGCCCGCGTGCATAGCGCTCTCGAGGCGTCAAAGATGCTGGCGCATCGTTGGCCCATCATGCTTGCCGCGATCGTCTCCATCGTGCTCTTCACCGGCGCGAACCTGGCGCGACCGATCGTTATTCAGCGCGCAATCGATGACGGCCTACTCGCCGACGATGGTCAGACTCTGGTCATCGCCGCGATCATCTTCGCGGCACTCGCGCTCGCAGTCTACGTCTTCCAAGCAGCCAGTACTTACCTTACATCGTGGATCGGCCAGCAATTCTTGCGGGACCTCAGGATGCGGCTGTTCGGACACTACCAGAAACTCTCGATGTCGTTCTTTGATCGCCAGAACTCCGGACGTCTCGTGTCGCGGATGACGGCCGACATGAACGCCCTCACTGATGTCTTGAACAACGGCTTCCTCATCGTCATCCAATCAGCTCTGCTCCTCATCGGCACCGTGATCATTCTCTTTACGTTGAGCTGGAAACTCTCCCTCGTCAGCCTCGCTATTCTTCCGCCGCTTGTCGTTGGCACGGCCTTGTTCAGGGTCTACTCGGAGAGAGCGTACGAGGTCGTCCGAGATCGTATTGCGGACGTTCTCGTTCACATGCAAGAGAGCTTCGCCGGCGTGCGCGTAGTCAAAGCATTTGGTCGTGAGCCCCACAACATGAGGCGCTTCAGCACCATCAACGAAGACAACTTTGAAGCCAACATGCGAACCGTGCGCATCTCCTCCTTGTACATACCGCTGGTCGAGTGGCTCGGGGGTCTTGCCATCGGGATGATCCTCTACTTCGGTGGCCGCTGGGTGATAGGCGACGTCGTCACGATCGGTACCGTAGCAGCCTTCATCTTCTACCTCGACTTCATCTTCCAACCCATTCAGCGCCTCTCGCAGGTCTACGACATGCTTCAGAGCGCCATGGCCGCCCTGAACAAGATCTTCGGGCTTCTCGCCGTCGAACCGGATCTCAAGGACGCCGACGGCCGCGAAGTTCTGGCTGGCCAAGTACTAGGCCGCATCCAGTTCGATCGAGTCACCTTCGGTTACGATCCCGAAAATTCCGTACTCCGCGGCGTTGACTTCACCATAGAACCTGGGCAGCGCATCGCCCTCGTTGGCGCCACTGGCGCCGGAAAATCAACAATCGCCAAGCTGGCCCTTCGTTTCTACGACCCGACGGTTGGGCGCGTCCTTCTGGATGGCCACGACCTGCGCCACCTCCGCTTTGCTGACCTGCGTAGCGCCATCACGCTGGTGCCGCAGGAGGGATTTCTCTTCTCCGGCACAATTCGGGACAACATCCTCTTCGGACGCCCGGACGCTAGTGATCACGACGTTGTCCGTGCTTGTCGGACCCTCGGCATCCATGACTTCGTCGAATCACTGCCTGACGGCTACGACACGGCCGTCAGCTACCGCGGCTCAAGGCTCTCCGCGGGTGAAAAGCAGCTCGTCTCTCTGGCGCGCGCCTTCCTCGCGGATCCACCGGTGCTCATGCTGGACGAGGCAACTTCAAGCCTAGATTCGCGAACCGAAGCGCTCGTCGAAGATGTCCTCGGCAAGCTCTACTCCAACAGGACCACGATCGTCGTCGCGCACCGCCTGAGCACGGCGAAGCAAGCGGATCGTATCCTCGTTATAGACAACGGCGAAGTCGTCGAAGATGGCCACCACGCGGACTTGCTGCGTCAAGACGGACCCTACGCGGCACTCTACGGTAAATGGGCGCCTACACCCGCAGCAGCCGACGTACTGTAGCCGAAAAGCGCCGTTTTCCTCACGCCACCCCGAACCGCCAACGTGCCGGACGTTACGTAACGACACACTGTTCGCACACGTCATCTAGATAGGCCCGATCCAGACGCCGTTTGCCTGGACTGGGTGCCTAGACGTATGTCACGCAACACAGAGTTCACATCCACGTCCGATCCGCTGAGCGAGATTCGCCACCTCAAGCGCTTGGTTCAGGTCGGCGTGTACGGCGCCCTCCTCGCCCTCATCCCCTTCTATCTCTTCGTAGTTCCGCTCTCTGCGACACAATTCTTGGTCGTCTATACCTTCAGCATCCTGATCTCGGTCAATGCGATCACCTTCGCATTCGCTCAAATGTTCAAGCTCCGGAAGCGTGGTACATATGGCGGGATAGCGGCCGCTGAGGTTGGCGAGTCTACAGACCCGGCGATCGGTGCCGCTCGTGCCCTTGCGGCCCTAAAACCCCTCATCGGATTCGACGCCGCGTTCATGGTCGACGCTACGGGCCCAGACGCGCCAGAGGTGCGGGCGGTAGCCGGAATGTCCAGTGCGGAGGCACGGGCGTTGATCTCGTCGGGCGGCACCCGACTGCATGACGCCTTGCGGACTAGGCGAGTCCAGAGGCTGGACTCTGACCGCTATAAGCGCGCCGTCTTCGCACCGCTGGTCGCGCTGCATAAGCCTATCGGCCTACTCGCCTTCGTCGCCGATCGGAAGATCGCTGATCTGGAGGACGACGAGCTACTTGAAGGCATCGGCGTCGCCGTGGGTCTGGCACTTGAGAGCATCCATCAGCACGCGGAGTTGCGCCTGCGTGACGCCAAAAACGCTGCTCTCATCGATGCCATTCCTGACTCCATCGTCCGGCTCCGGCGCGACGGCACAATATTGGACTTCGTCTCAAAGCGTATCGACGACGAGCAACAGATAATGACGGTCGAGGCGATCGGTCAGATCATTTACGACGTTCTACCGAAGGACGTCGGAGATCAGGTCCGTCGCCACCTTCAGCGCGCTTTGGCGACGAACGCTCCGCAGACCTTCGAGTTTCAGACCGTCGCCAACGGTGAGCTGCACCACCGCGAAGTTAGAGTCGTCGTCAGCGGAACCGACGAAGTCACTGCCATCATCCGTGAAACCAGTGAGCGAAAACGAGCCGAAGCAATGTCCGAAGGCCAGCGGTCCGTTCTCGGCGCTATCGCGACCGGCTCCCCTTTGACCGACGTCCTCGACGAAGTATGTCGCATGATCGAAGCTCAACTACCTGGCAGTATGTGCTCGATCCTTCTGCTCGATCGGGACGGCTCGACGCTACGTTCCGACGCTGCGCCCAGCCTGCCCTCGGCCTACGCTCAGGCGCTGGATGGCCTCACCACTGGTGAGAGCGCTGGATCATGCGGAACTGCCGCCTTCCTTGGTCGTCAAGTCATAGTCTCTGATATCGCATCGGATCCCCTCTGGGCAGACTTCAAATCTCTTGCCCTCGATCACGGCGTCCGAGCCTGCTGGTCCACCCCATTCTTCTCGGAATCGGGAGACGTGCTCGGCACCTTCGCTGTATCACACTCGGCACCACGTACACCCTCGGAGGCGGACCTGCGCACTATGAACATCGGTACTTATCTCGCCGGAATCGCTACCGAGCGCAGGCGAACCGAAGAAGATACCAAACAGGCGGTCTCCCTCATGGGCTCAACGCTTGAATCGACTGCAGATGGGATACTTGTCGTCGATCAAGCTGGCAAGATCGTCCTTTTCAATCGGCGCTTCACCGAGATGTGGCGTGTTCCGAACGAAATCTTGGAAGCGCGGGATGACGATCGCGCGATCGGCCACGTTCTGAGCCAACTCGCGCAGCCGGAGCAATTCCTCGCTAAGGTCAAGGAACTGTACGCTCGTCCGAACGACGACAGCTTCGACATCCTCGAGTTCAAGGATGGGCGAGTCTTCGAGCGTTACTCCGTTCCGCAGCGTTTGGACGAAACACCCGTCGGTCGCGTCTGGAGCTTCCGCGATGTCACAGAGCGGAAGCGGGCGGAAGACACCATCCGCCATCTCGCATTTCACGATGCTCTCACCAATCTTCCCAACCGCGCGCTCCTTCACGACCGCCTCTCCGTAGCCCTCGCGCAGGCCCGTCGGAGCGGTCAGACGCTGGGCGTCATCTTCCTCGATCTTGACCGCTTCAAGACCGTCAACGACACCGTGGGTCATGCTGTCGGCGATGAGCTGTTGCAACAGGTTGCCAACCGTCTAACCCGCGTCGTCCGCGATGGTGACACCGTTGCCCGCGTCGGCGGCGACGAATTCACAATCCTTCTTCCAGATGTCGCCGATGTCGACCACGTTATCGAGGCTACCGGTCGTATTCTAGACGCGCTGCGTCGTACCTGGGTCATACGGGGACGGGAGTTCCACATCAGCGGCAGCGCGGGAATTGCGATCTATCCTGGCGATGGCGAAACTGCCGAGGTCCTCTTCCGGAACGCCGACACGGCTATGTACCGTGCGAAAGAGCAAGGCAAGGACGACTTCAAATTGTTCACGGCGGGAATGAGCGCTCGGATTCAAGAGCGGATCGAAATCGAATCAGACCTTCGGCACGCCCTCAGCCGTGAAGAGTTCGTGCTCCACTACCAGCCGCAGATCGATGTACAAACTGGTCGTGTGCTGGGTGCCGAAGCGCTACTGCGCTGGAATCACCCGGAGCGCGGTCTGGTCCTACCCGGTGAGTTCATTCAGATCGCCGAAGAGAGTGGGCTAATTTCCGATCTTAGTGACTGGGTCTTGAACGAAGCCTGCGGCCAGGCACGAAAATGGCAGACCGATGGCAACCCGGACTTCCGCATCGCCGTTAATCTGTCTCCCACCCAATTCCAACAGAAGGGACTCCCCGATCTCGTCTCTGACGTTACGAAGGCGACGGGCATGGATCCTAATCTCCTCCAGCTGGAACTCACCGAGGGCGTGGCGATGCGCGACGTCGACTTCAGTCTTGTAATGATGCGCGAGCTGAAGGACGTTGGCGCACAGATCGTCATCGATGACTTCGGTACCGGTTACTCCTCGCTCAACTACCTCAAGAGGTTCCCGATCGACGCCATCAAGATCGACCGCTCTTTCGTCAACGACATAACCACCGACCCGGACGATGCTGCGATCGTCGTGGCTATCATCGGGATGGCGCACAGCCTCAAGCTGACCGTCATCGCTGAAGGCGTCGAGACCGATGATCAGTTCGCCTTCCTCAAAGGTAGTAACTGCGATGAGATGCAAGGCTTCCTGATCGCAAAGGCGCTGCCGCCCAAGGAATTCGAGGCGCTTCTCAACCAGCGCCGGTCCACTAGCGTCTAGCCTCGAACGGCTAGCGGCCTCAGGACCATGTCCCCAGCGCGCCAAGGAACGTCTCTATCGCCTCGTTGAACGCTGCTGGTTGATCGATGTTCGCCGCGTGGCCCGCGTCAGCAATAACCACTTTCGCTGCCGTCGGGATCTTCCCCGCCATAAAGTCCGTTGCAGCGATAAACGGCGTGTCCAGCTCGCCCATTAGAACCATCGCTGGTACTCGAATCTCAGCCAGCGAGTCAATCACCCGCGAATCGAACTGCTTCAGCATTCCTCGCGCAGCGTTCGCGAGACCCTGGGCCGAGCGATGCCGGCTCAGTCGCACCTCCTTGCCGGCCTTCTGTGTACTCGAGAGCCCTCGCTCCTCATAAACAGCCGCCCGCTTCTCAGCCCGCTCATTCCAGGCCTCCCGCCCATCTGGGTTCCGATACCCGGGGCCCGTGTCGAAAAGCATCAAGCCCCGCACTCTTTCTGGATGGACGAGGTGAAAAGCCAGAGACATGTAGCCGCCTAATGAGAGGCCACCCACCACCGCCTGGGAGACGTCAGTCTCATTCAAGATCGCAGCCATATCGGTCAGCGTCTCCGCTTCCGAATAGAGCTCTGGATCCGCTGGGCTGTCGCTCTCACCGTGCCCTCGCATGTCCCAGACGATCACCCGAAAGCGATCGGCGAGCGCGTCGATTTGTCCGCGCCACATCTGAGACGTCGCGCCGTATCCATGCGAAAGGAGAATCGCCGGACCGCTGCTATGGTCCTCGAAGTAAATTTGAACGCCGTCTCGGCCTATGTACGCCATCGTCTCCCCCAGTCTCAAGGCAACTCTAACCCTCTACCATTGTAGGCGGAAGCGCGTGTTCGCTCTGCCGCTATCATGAAGTTGGGTCGTTGGGCGGCGTGCCTTCGTGGCGTGGCGATACCGGATAAGGCTGGATTCGATGTCAATAAGTGCAATAGTCCTCGCTGGTGGCGAAAGTCGACGCCTCGGTACCAAGAAGCACCTGCTTCAATTCGGCGGGCAAACGCTTCTGCAGATCATCGTTGATCGTCTCTCTCAGGTGAGCGACGACATCATCATCGTCACTTCGCCTCGAGACGAAGCGGAGCTGGGCGTATCCGGCGCGCGGGTTATAGCGGATGGTATCCCCGGCCGTGGTCCCTTGTCCGGGCTCCACGCGGGACTGCAGGCGGCAACTTCGGATCGCGCGCTGCTCGTCGCGGTCGACATGCCCTTCCTCAGCGTGCCCCTGTTGCGTCACTTGTCTCAACTTGAGCCGAACGCCGATGCCGTCGTGCCGGAAGTCGCCGGCAACGTCGAACCGCTTCTTGCGGTTTATGCGCGGACTTGTCTTCCCGCGGTAGAGGACCTCCTCACCCGAGACGGCGCAAGCATGCGAGACCTTCTCCAACGCATGGATACCTATTTGGTCCCCGAGGCTGAGATACGCAGCTTCGATCCCAGCGGCCTCAGCTGGTTCAACCTTAATACTCCCGAAGACGTCGATCGTGCGCGGGCCATATGGGAAGAAGGTGCCGCGCTTTGATCGTGTGCAGCTGACTCCACTCGTTTCGGCTGTTGGATAATGTATTCAGATGCTGGACAAGTATCGAGAGAAGCGAGACTTCGAACGCACGCCTGAGCCTGCGCCCAGCGATGCCGACGTCGATGATGGTCCGCTGACCTTCGTTATTCAGAAGCATGACGCAACTCGCCTCCACTACGATTTCAGGCTAGAGGTCGACGGCGTCCTCAAGTCGTGGCCCATTCCGAAAGGTCCTTCCCTCAATCCGGCGGACAAACGGCTAGCCGTTATGGTGGAGGACCATCCGCTCGACTACGCGACGTTCGAAGGCGTGATTCCCAAAGGCGAGTATGGTGCGGGAGAAGTCATCATCTGGGACGCCGGCACCTATTCGCCCGACGATGGTCGCAAGCTGTCCTTTCATGATCGCGACGAGGCGAATCAGCGCATGCGAGAGGATATCGGGAGAGGAAAGATCTCGATATTCCTCCGCGGACACAAGCTCAAAGGCTCCTGGACGCTCGTTAAGACGAAACGCGGCGAAAAGGAATGGCTCCTGATCAAGCACAGAGACCACTTCGCTGAGGGGCGAGACGTCACCGAAGAGGATCGCTCAGTCCTTTCTGACCTGAGCCTCGACGACATCCGCGCAGGCCATCTGCCGGAACGCCGGGCCAGCCTCGGCGTCAAGCCAGCTCAGCTCAAGGGCGCTAAACGGGCTCGCCTCCCAAAATCCCTCAAGCCTATGCTCGCGACCCTAACTGAGAGACCGTTTTCCTCGGACGCATGGCTGTTCGAACCGAAGCTAGACGGTGTCCGGACGATCGCCTTCATCGATGGCGACAACGTTCGTCTGCAATCGCGAAGGGGCCTCGATGCCACTACTAACTATCCACTCATCGTCGAGGACCTCGCCCTGCAGATCGAACCGCAACTCGTGATCGATGGTGAGATCGTCGCGCATGACGAAGATGGGCTACCTTCGTTCCAGCTTCTGCAGCAGCGCATCAACTTGCAGCGCGAGGCGGATATCCGCAAAGCGGATGCTGAGATCCCCGTGCTCTTTTACGGCTTCGATCTCCTCTACGCGGGTGGTTATGACCTACGAGCGGTGCCCCTGATCGACCGCAAGGCGCTGCTCCGGCAGATCGTAATACCCACTGCTCGCCTTCGCATCGTCGATCATTTCCGGTCGGATGGCGAATCAGCGTATGAAGCCGTGGTCGAGCACGGCCTCGAGGGGCTCATCGCTAAGAAGATCGACGGCGTCTACGAATCGGGAAAGCGTGCCAGCGGCTGGCTCAAGATCAAGAGAATTCTGGAAGAGGAGTTCGTCGTCGGTGGCTACAGCGGTGGCCTCGGTGGGCGGGCTGACACCTTCGGTGCCCTCCTCGTCGGCCAGTACGACGCCGATGGGCAGTTGCGCTATTCGGGGAACGTCGGCACCGGCTTCGACGATCGCACGCTCGAGACACTGAAGACACGGCTCGACGGCCTCAAGGCCGAAGAGAGCCCGTTCGCCGAGGAGCCTACAGCCGGCAGCGCCCCGTTCGCGCGACCCAAGAATACACCCGTGACCTGGGTCAGACCTGACTTGGTCGCCCGCGTCAAATTTGCCGAATGGACAGACGATAGCCACCTGCGTGCGCCTAGCTTCCTCGGTCTGCGAGAAGACAAAGCTCCAGCAGAAGTCCATCGCGAACGAGCGATCCCGGCGCCCTTGCAGACATCTTCGGAAGATCGCACCGACGATCAGCGTAGCGCTGCGGAGGACGTGCTCAAGCAGCTGGAGGACGATCGCGATCGATTCACTCTGAAGGTGGGAGAATACAAGGTTCCCGTCACGAACCTCGCCAAAGAACTCTGGCCCGCCACTGGCGACCAGCGAGCGCTCACCAAGCGTGACTTGCTCGTCTATCTCGCCCGCGTCTCGCGTTTCCTGCTCCCGCACCTCAAGGACCGGCCGC
>Ga0255058_10000423_pt1 | contig 25049 bp, 25 predicted proteins | sample Cases_109_9_MG_FD_188637 | JGI IMG/M metagenome (GOLD analysis project Ga0255058, IMG submission 188637) | Seawater microbial communities from Amundsen Gulf, Northwest Territories, Canada - Cases_109_9 | ecosystem: Environmental > Aquatic > Marine > Gulf | place: Canada: Northwest Territories... | reverse complement strand
CCCGCAGGCACTGCCATAGCTCACGCGTCCCGCGTGCCGTGTCTTTCGACTCGCGACTCGCGACTCGCGACTCGCGACCCGCGACTCTCATTCCTCCAACCTCAGCGCTGCCACGAACGCCTCCTGCGGAACCTCGACCGATCCCACCATCTTCATGCGGCGCTTCCCTTCCTTCTGCCGCTCCAGCAGCTTGCGCTTCCTCGTGATGTCTCCGCCGTAGCACTTTGCGGTCACGTCCTTGCGCTTCGCCTTGATGGTCTCACGCGAGATGACGCGGGACCCGATCGCTGCCTGCACCGGCACGTCGAACAATTGACGCGGGATCAACTCCTTGAGCCGCTCGACCATCGCCTTGCCGTACGGGTAGGCCTTGTCTCGATGGACGATGGTGGAAAACGCATCGACCGGCTGCCCGTTGAGCAGGATGTCGACCCTCACCAAATCGGAGGCCCGGTAGTCGGCCGGCTCGTAGTCGAGCGAGGCGTACCCCTTCGTCCTCGACTTGAGGTGGTCGAAGAAGTCGAACACCATCTCGGCAAGCGGCAGCCGATAGTGCAGCTCCGCCCGTTCCGGCGATAGGTAGGTCATGTCGCCCATCTCGCCCCTGCGCTGCTGGACCAGCTCCATGACCGTCCCGATGTACTCGGTCGGGGTGATGATCATCACCTCGACATAGGGCTCCTGCACCGAGTCGAGCTCACCCGACGCAGGCAGGTCGTGCGGGCTGCGCACCTCGACCTCGGTGCCATCGGTCCCATGCGCCAGGTACGCCACCGACGGGGCGGTCGTGATCAGGTCGAGGTCGTACTCGCGCTCGAGACGCTCCCTGACGATTTCCATGTGCAGCAACCCGAGGAAACCGCACCGGAACCCGAACCCGAGGGCCCGGCTGGTCTCCGGCTGAAAGACCAGCGAAGAGTCGCTGAGCCGCAGTTTGTCGAGCGCCTCGCGCAGCCGCTCGAAGTCCCCGCCCTCGGCCGGGAACAAGCCGGCAAACACCATCGGCTTGGGCTCGTCATAGCCGGGGAGCGGTGCGGAGGCGGCTGCTTCGGTGTGGGTGACCGTGTCCCCAATTCGGATCAGGTCGATGTCCTTCACCCCGGTGATCAGGTATCCGACCTGGCCGGTGGCGAGACCAGCCAGGGGCTCCGGCTTTGGGCGCCGAACGCCGATCTCATCGGCATACCCGTCCAGACCGGTAGCAATGAACCGGATCGCGTCTCCTTCCGAGAACGCTCCATCGACGACGCGAATCAGGCTCACGACGCCGCGGTAGGTGTCGTAATACGAGTCGAACACCAGGGCGCGCAGCGATGCCGCCCCGTCACCCTCGGGTGCGGGCAGCCGCTCCACGATGGCTTCGAGCAGCTCGTCGATTCCTTCACCGGTCTTGGCTGAGATGCGCATCACTTCATCCGCCGTACCCCCGAGAACCGCGGCGAGCTCGCCGGCGACGGCGTCGGGCTCGGCCGCGGGCAAGTCGATCTTGTTGACGACCGGGATGATCTCGAGGCCCTTCTCGATCGCGAGGTAGGCGTTGGCCAGCGTCTGAGCTTCGACACCCTGGGATGCGTCCGCCACCAGCAGCGCTCCCTCACACGCCTCCAGGCTGCGCGACACCTCGTAGGAGAAGTCGACATGGCCGGGGGTATCGATCAGATTCAGCTCGTAGGGGGATCCCGACGATGGATGGTCGTAGTCGATGCGCACCGCATTCGCCTTGATCGTGATCCCGCGCTCGCGCTCGAGGTCCATGTCGTCGAGCACCTGGTCGCGCATCTCCCGTTCGGAAATGGCCCCGGTGCGCTCGAGGAGACGGTCGGCGAGCGTCGACTTGCCGTGGTCGATGTGAGCGATGATGGAGAAGTTACGGATGCGCGACTGGTCGGCCATGGGTGAGCACCGGAGGGAGTGAGAACGGCGGCATTGTACCGTTGAGCCGGGCTCCTGGTATCGTTACCCACCGCTCCGAACACCTCTGAGGTCTATTCCCGATGGCAAACATTCAGTCACAAATCAAACGGAACCGCCAGAACGAAAAGCGCCACGAGCGCAACAGGGCAATCCGTTCCGAGTTGAAGACGCGGGCGCGCAACGCTGTCTCCGCCGCCGAATCCGGCAACGCAGATGAGGCACGCGAAACCCTCCGCCTCGCCCAGCAGCGCTTCGACATCGCCGTCTCCAAGGGCGTGCTCACCAAGAGCACCGCCGCTCGCCGCAAGTCTCGCCTGACGCGCCAGGTGCGCACACTGCTGGGCTGACACGATGACGGAATCCACCTGGTTGACGCCAGAGGCCCACGCCAAGATCTCCGCCGAATACGACGAGCTCACCACCACCGGACGCCGCGAGCTCGAGGAGCGGATCGCTGAGGCTCGCGACCACGGTGACCTGAAAGAGAACGCCGAGTACGACTCGGCGAAAAACGAACAAGGTCTCGCCGAGGCGCGAATCCGCCAGCTCCGGCAGCTGCTCGACAATGCCGAGGTCCGCGAGGTCGAGGATTCCGGAGCGGTGGAGGTCGGAACGGTCGCAACCGTGGTCGACGACGACGGTGACGAACTCGAGTTCTTCGTGGCCCCCGCGGAGAACAAGGCCGGCGGCATGCTGCTGGCTTCTCCTCAGAGCCCGCTCGGCTCGGCATTGATGGGCGCCAAGCCGGGTGACGAGGTCTCCTACGAGGCACCGGGCGGGACGTTCACCTATCGGGTCGTATCGGTGCGGGTCTACGACAACTGACGCTGCCAGCCCGCGGGCCGGTAGGGGTACCTATGACGCTGCCAGCCCAGGGCCGGTAGGGGTATCTATGACGCTGCCAGCCCGCGGAATCTCCGTTAGCGCCCCAGCCAGCGACACATCGCGACGGTCAACCGCTCTAGCGTCACCCGGTGGGTCTCTTCGGGCGCCGTCTTGATCACCAGGTCCGCCCTGGCCAGAGCCTCGAGTGATTGGCGCAGCGACACCGAGCGAGTCCGCGACCGCTGGTCCCACACCTTTTTGACCGGATAGGCCTTCGGCGATGCCCCGACCCAGGTCGCGTACGTGTCGACGTCGGGTGCGATTGCGGCCAGCGACCGCTTCTTGACCTCTCCCTCGAGAAACGAGAGCACGACGAGGGGGTGGCCGTGCTCGAGAAAGTCGGCGAGTCTTCGCAACGCATCCCCTTCCTTGCCTGCTGCGATGGCGTCAGCTAGCAGCCACATCGGTTCGTCCGGACGGTTGACATAGCGGCCCTCAACCACCTCGGCGGTGATCGTCGGACCTTCGACCACCAACTGATCCAATGCCTGCCCCAGCGAAGCCACGTCCGAGCCGAAGTGACGAACGAGGACCACGACCGCTTCCGGCTCGAGGCGAAGCGCCCGTGACTTCGCCTCCTCCGAGATCCACCTGGCAGCGTCGCGCTCCCGCATCTTCTTGATCGAAACGGACTCACCCCGCTCCTTGAGCACCTTCGCCAGCGGGGCAGGGATCGTGCCGGCGCTCAGAAACACCGCGGTGACGGCGGCGTCGTCGGCAAGGGTCACCAGCTCGGCGATCACCTGGGCCTCGGGTTTGAGCAGATTCTGGGCGTCCACCACCAGCACCCCGTTGGACCCACCGAACAGCGAGCCGCTCTGCAGCGCCGGAACGATCGGCTGTACCGTCTCGCGTAGCTGGGTCTCGGCGCCTTCCGATCCTCGGCCCGGCACGTCGATCCGCTCGTGATCGACAATGGATGCGCTCGCGAACACCTCATCGGCACGGGCGAACATCAGCGCCCGCTCCCCGGGCCCGGTGTCGCGTGGCGCAGAGATCACATGGAAGGCCATCCGCGGAGATTACAAGTCGAGCGAGACATCACCGTGCTCGGCGGTGACGAACACCCGCGCTCCTGCCTGTTCCAGGATCAGCCTGATCTCGGGTGCCGGGTGACCGAACCGGTTCGGACCGACGCTGATCACCGCGGTCGCTCCGACCGTTTCGGCGAGCCATGTGGCATCGGTCGTCGCCGAACCGTGGTGCGGCACGAGGAGGATGTCGGGTGAACGCTGCGGCAGCTCGCGTTGCGCCACCGCCTCGGCGTCACCGGCCAGCATCATGGACCTTCCGGCCTCGACCCACAGCACGATCGAACCATCGTTGTCGCCGGCGTAGCGGCGCTGCGGCCCGAGCGGTTGGATGCGGATGGCGCCGAGGCGATACGGCGGCGATCTGACATCGATCCGGTCCACGGTGACACCGGCGGCGATGGCAGCGTCGACAAGCCCGACCAGCGGCCCACTCAGTTCGGCGTGGCTCGGGATCCAGATCCTCCCCACTCCGTTGGTTGCCAGAATGCCGGCGAGGCCGCCGGCGTGGTCGGTGTCGCCGTGGGTGACGACCAGCAGATCGATCCGGTCCACTCCGTGGTCGCGGAGCCGGTCGGAGAGCACGATGGGGTCACTTCCGCCGTCCACGAGCGCGACGCGGCCCTCGGAGCGCAGGAGCACCGCATCGCCCTGGCCGACGTCGAGGACGGTGACGCTGGTTCCACCGGCACCGATCAGCGGCCACAGGATGATGGACGCAAGCCAGCCGGCAAAGGCGACCGCCACCACCGGGCGCCAGCGACGCTTGATGGCAGCAGACCCTGCGACGGCGACGATGAGGACCGCCCCCGGCCCGAGCTGCGGCCATTCGGAGGCAAGACGGGCAATCCCCAGCACCAGGCCGGCGAGGCTTGAAGCAACGATCACCAACGGCGGCCACCCGGTGAGAACCGCAAACGCGCCGGTGATGGTCGACAGGCTGACCAGCGGAGCCGCCATGAGGTTTGCCACGGGCGCCAGCAAAGGGATCGTGCCGAAGTGGAGCAGCAACACCGGCACGACCGAGATCTGGGCCGCGACGGCGGCGATCAGCGCGGTCCAGGCCCATCGTGGCGTTCGCTCTCGAGCCACTCCCGCTCCGACCATGATCCCGGCGGTGGCGGCAACCGACAGCTGGAATCCGACATCGAGGGCAAGGCCCCCCGAGGTGAGCAGCAGCAGCGCGACTGCTCCCCCGAGTGCCATCCAGCCGTCGATCACCAGGCCGGCGGCGGCGCCGCCGAGGGCGAGACCCGCCATCGTCGCGGCTCGGATGACGGACGCTTCCCATCGCGTCGCCACGACGAAGACGGCAAGCCCGATCAGCCCGAGAGCGAAGCGGCGGCGGGATCCCCGACCGAGTGGAGCAGTGATCAACCACCACCCGGCGAGGAACAAGGCGACGTTGCTTCCCGAGACCGCCACGTAGTGGGTGAGGCCCGATCGGCGCAGGGCATCGATGTCGGATGGCGCCAGGTCGGCCGTGTCGCCGATCAGAAACCCGGTGAGCAGGGCGTCGGCGGGGCTTCCGGATGAGATGACCGTCGCCACCCGGCGCCGGATGGCATTTCCCACTGCGAAGAGCGGGCCTCGTCCCGGGCCGATTCGTTCAAGCCCGGTTGCCCGAATGCGCCCGGCGACCGGGTCGCCGCGGACCGTTCCCGGTCGGGCGCGAGCAATGCCTTCGATTCGGACGCGATCCCCTGCAACCAAGGCCATCCCGGGCTCGAGATCGACGGCAAGTGCCGGTCCGCTCCACGCAACGGACTCCGGGTCGGCCCCGAGCGCCTCAGGCCGGATGACACCGGGACGCTGGTCGCTGCCGTCCTCGGCGACCAGCCCGGTGACGATGATGGGACCTTCCGGTACCGGCGCGGTCATCGTCGCATCGGCCCGTGCCGCCGCTGCGCTCCCCGACAAGGCTCCGGCGCAGACGAGGGCCGCCAACCCCGCCGCGGCGCTCCTCCGCGAGTCCCATCCGACCAGGGCAGCCGCACCCGGTACCAGCGCGACCGCCGCGCCGGCGTGAATCCCCGCCAGGGCACCGATCCACACCGCCGCAGCCGCGGCCACCGCCCAACGGCCCGCAGGCCCAGGAACGCGTAAAGCCGCTACGAGCCCTGGGCTCGCTGCGGTCATGTGTGCCGCTCCGGGCCCACGGTTTCGCACTCAGGGCGGCGAGACGCCGGAGCGGAGCAGCGCCAGCTTTGCCTCACCGATGCCGGGCACGTCGAGCAGATCCTCGATCGATGCGAAGGGGCCGTGCTCGTCGCGGTGCGCAACGATCCGTTCGGCGAGCACCGGGCCGATGCCGTGCAGCTCGGCGATCCTGGCCGCGTTGGATCGATTCAGATCGATGAGCCCGTCGTCGACCCCGACGCGCTCGCCGATGGTCGGCACCACGATGTGATCGCCGTCTTGCACCGGGCCGGCGAGGTTGATCGCGGCCAGATCAGCGTCGGTGGTGGCACCGCCGGCCGCCTCGACCGCATCGGCGACCCGCGTCGGCTCGGTCAGGGAGACAAGACCGGGGCTGGCGACCGCACCGGACACGTGGACGACCAGGTGTTGTTCGGCAACGACCGTGTTGGGGACGGGAGGTGGAAGCGAGGCTGCGGGTTGCCGCCCGAAATAGATGCCCCCCAGCACGGCGATGGCAATGGCCCCGATGACCCCGATGAGCGGAAGTCGTGAACTGAGATCGGGCACACCGGCTCCCCGTTGCGGTGCGCCACCCGGTTACCCATATCACGACAGATGCGGTGATGGAAGAGGCCCGACCGAACCGGAGCCGTTACTCGACCGAAACGGCCTTGTCCGGGGTCAATAACTCGTAGAACTCGATCCAGGAGTCTTCGGTGAGCTCGCGGAGCTTCGCCCCGAGACCTCCGGTGTCCGGCAAATCGTTGTCGCCGCGGTACGGCGATTCGAGGACCTCTGCGGTCCACTCCATATAGACCACGTCGCGGTCTCCGGGCAGCGTGCCGCCGTTGAAATAGACGCGGGTTGGCTCTCGCTGCCCGCTCTCCTCGTAGATCTTGCCGACCTCGGCCACGATCGACGCGACCCGACGCGCCTCGCGGCGCTTCGTTACCCATACTCGTTTGATGACGTACATGGGCTGGACCCTAGGGGGGTGCTGAGCAATCCTCCAGCGGGACGTGGCGGTCGGAGAAACCGACCGAATCGCTCGAGAGGGTGGCGGCCCGTAGCACTCGTCATTGTTCAGCACCCGCCTGGGGAGGGCTACGCCACATCCCGGTCGAGGGTGTCGAGGCGGCTCCGGAACTCGAACCCGTGCCGCTCGTACAGGCGGTAGGCGCCGTGGGGATTCTCTTCGTGGACGCTCAATCCGCTCTCCTCCATGCCGCGATCCCGCTGGGCCGCCAACGCCCTCACGATCAGCGCCGAGGCCACACCCTTACCGCGCCAGTCTTGCCGGGTGGAGATCTCCTCGGTGTAGCCGCGCTTACGGCCCATCCGGTTGTTCTCGGCTTCTTTGATGAACGGGCGCACGATGCCCACGATCTCGGCTCCGTCGAAGGCGACCTGCCACATCGACATGTCCCGGTACGGGTCGGTTTTGAAGCTCTCCCACCAGGTCGACGCCTCCTCGCTTGCACCCCAATGGTCCTTGAAGTGCTCTACCTCGGCCTCGTAGATCGCTCGGAGATCCGATTCGTCCACGGGGCGGACGGTGACGCCCTCCGGCAGTGGGATGGCGGGGATGTCATCGAGGTGGGGACGAACCAGATTCGCCTCGTGCTGGGTGACCACGTATCCGTTCTTGACCATGAATTCGGTCGTGCTCGCCGAAAGTGCGGTGGTCCGCAGCCTCCTGGTGCCTTCGACCCCGACGGTCATCTCGCCGAGACGCCCCTGGACCCAGCCGAGCAAACCGGCTCCGACGCCGCGGCGCTTCCACGCCGGATCGACGCGTCCGGCGTGGAACAGAATCTGGTCGCCGGAGAGTTCGGCCCAGGTGACCGCGGCGACATAGCCAACGACCCCGGCATCGCTGGCGGCGACGAGGATGTGTGTCCCCGGGTTGAAGTCGTCCAGGTCCTCGAAACCGCGGCGGAAGTCGTCCACGCTCTGATGCGAGTCGTGCCCGCCCTCATCCGAATCGGCGTTGAGCAGCGGGACGAGCGCGCCGTACTCGTCGTCGCGGAACATCCGCCAGGCGACGCCGTCGATCTCTGGAAGGTCGTTGCAGTCCATGCGGCGCGGCAATCTACGGTTTAACTGATTTACGTCAAGCGATCTTCAGAACAGCGCCCTGATCAGGGACTCTGCGGGTTCGAGCCCGGACAGCTCGTCGAGCCAATCCAGCAGCGGTTCACCGTAGAGCAGCAAGAGCGCCGCGGTGAGGTTGACCCCTGCATGCAGGAAGATCGGGAGCGAGAGGCTGCCGGTTTTGATCGCCGCGTAGCCAAGGACGGCCGCGATCAGGAAGAGACCCGGTATCGCCGCGATCGCCTCCGGATCGGCGAGATGGATGAGGGCGAACACCGCGGCCTGGACGACGATCGCCCACCACATGGCCATCGATCGCACCAACCGTGACAGCAGCATGCCGCGGAAGATCAGCTCCTCGGCGAGCGGAGCCAGCACCACGAGCGACAGCAGGATCAGCACCACGCCCAACGCCGAATCGGTTCCTTCGGTGACACCCGCGATGCTCTGTTGGGGCGGACCTTCCGGAAAGAGCAGTTGGATGAGCGGAGCGGTGACCAACGCGGCACCGACTTGCAACCCGGCGCCGGCGGGGATCCCCCACCAATGCCGCAGCCGAACCCGCAAGCCGAAATCCGCGGCAAAGCTCCCGGTGCCCTTGGTGCGGCTGAGGTAGGCGAGGACGAGCAGCGCACCACCGACCTGGGCGACGACGGTGATGAAAATACCCACCGACGAGACCTCGGTGGTGCCGTCGGCCGTCACCGAAATCTCCCCGAGGGCAATGGCGATGATGCCGCCGATCCCACCACCCAAGACGAATCCGAGCAACGCGAAGAAGACCTGGGTGAAGCTCCACTCCACCGTCTGGAGGTAGCCGGCTGCGTCTACTCGATCCTCGATGAGGCTTCCTTTTCGAATCCGATGGCGCGATACGCCTCGGCATGGGCAAGTCCGGCAGCCCGCCCGCGAACGTAGTCGGTGAGATAGCTGACGAGAAACCCGATACGCCCGTGCCGGCGCCATTGCTCGATATGGACGCTCTCGTGGGTCAGGAGCTTCTTGGCGCGCCCATCGGCGATCTTGTCGAACGAATCCTGACTGACGTAGATGTGCCGGGGCAGCGCCATTGCCCGCACGTCGCCGATCCAGATCTTTCGCAACCAGGACGGCGCGACCGCGACCGTCACCCGGTCGAACCGCGAGCCGTCGGCATCGAGATCGTTGGCGACCCTGGCGGCGGAAAGGCGCATCGTCCGCGGTGGCATCGAACCACCTTATCCGCGGTCGCGCCGCGGTCCTACCATGCCCGGCTCCATGAACTACGACCACCGGGAAATCGAGCAGCGCTGGCAACAGCAATGGGACGACGACGGCCTGTACCGGGCCGAGGTCGACTGGGATCGGCCCAAGCACTACGCACTGACCATGCTGCCCTACACATCGGGCGATCTCCACATCGGGCACTGGTATGCGATGGCACCGTCGGACGTTCGGGCCCGCCTCATGCGGATGAAGGGTTACAACGTCTTGTTCCCGATGGGCTTCGACGCCTTCGGTCTTCCCGCCGAGAACGCCGCCATCAAGGAGAACACGCACCCGGCGGTTTGGACCAAGGCGAACATCGACAGGATGCGGGGCCAATTGCGCTCGCTGGGAGCGATGTTCGACTGGGAACGCGAGGCCATCTCGGCGGACCTGTCGTACTACGAGTGGACCGAGTGGTTCTTTCGCAAGCTGTACGAGGGCGACAAGGCATATCGCGGCGAGGCGGTCGTCAACTGGTCACCCGCGCTCAACACCGTGCTCGCCAACGAGCAGGTCATCGATGGCAAGGACGAGCGGACGGGAACCCCGGTCGAGCAGCGGATGATGACGCAGTGGTTCTTTCGAATGACGGACTACGCCGATGAGCTGCTCGACTACGAGAACCTCGACTGGCCGGAGCCGATCAAGACGATGCAGACGAACTGGATCGGCCGTTCGGAGGGCGCCGATGTCGTCTTCACGACCGAAGGCGGTAATCGGATCCCGGTGTTCACCACCCGTCCGGACACGCTGTGGGGAGCAACCTTCATGGTGCTCGCCCCGGAGCACGATCTCGTCGACTCGCTGAGTACCGATGAGCAGCGGAAGACCGTCGACGACTACCGGGCGGCGACGGCCAGGCGGTCAGAGCTCGAGCGGATGGAGACCGAGCGGGAAAAGACCGGGGTGTTCACCGGCGGCTACGCAATCAACCCGGTGAACGACGAGCGAATCCCGGTGTGGATCGCCGACTACGTCCTGCTGTCCTACGGCTCGGGGGCGATCATGGCCGTACCGGGCCACGACGAGCGCGACTTCGAGTTCGCCAGGGCCAAGGGCCTGCCGGTTGTCCCGGTCATCCACCCAGAGGGTGCCGATGCCCTCGACGGCGACACCATGGCCGAGTCATATGTCGGGCCGGGTGTCATGGTCAACAGCGGTCCCATCAACGGCATCGCGACCACCGACGCCAAGTGCCGCGCCAACCCGTCGATCGCCGCCACCATCGATTGGCTCGAGGAGCGTGACCTCGGTGAGGAGGCGGTCAACTACCGGATCAGGGACTGGCTGATCTCGCGCCAGCGGTATTGGGGAGCGCCGATCCCGATGCTGTACCGCGCCGATGGCACGGTCGAGGCCGAGCAGCATCTGCCGGTCGTCCTCCCGGAAGACATCGAGTTCTCCCCGGGGCCAAACCCGCTGACGACCAGTGAGGGATTCCTCGCCGCCACCGACTCGGAGGGCGAGCCGGCCAGACGAGAGACCGACACCATGGACGTGTTCATGTGCTCGTCGTGGTATCAGCTGCGCTACCTGTCGCCGCACTACGACCAGGCCCCGTTCGACCCGGAGGAGGCCGCATACTGGCTCCCCGTCGACACCTATACCGGCGGCGGCGAGCACGCGGTCATGCACCTCCTCTACACGCGCTTCTTCACCAAGGCCATGCGCGATCTCGGGGTCTATGACGACACGGCGGCCGCGATGAAGGCGCACGGGCGCGACCCCGAGGGACTGTTCGACGAGCCGATGCTGCTGTTCCGCAACCAGGGCCAGATCCTGGGCGAGGACACGCAGCGCATGTCAAAGTCGAGAGGCAACGTCGTCAACCCGGACGACCTGGTCGATCGGTACGGCGCAGACACCGTCCGCACCCACCTCATGTTCGCCTTCGACTGGGAGAAGGGCGGGCCGTGGGACTCACACGGCATCGCCGGCTCGCGGCGCTTCATCGACGACGTGTGGAAGCTTGGCACGACGGACTACGAGCCCGCCGAGGTTTCGGAGGAGGCATCGGCGGCGCTGCTCCGGCTCGCACACCAGACCATCGACAAGGTCGGCAGCGACCTGGTCGCCTTCAAGTTCAACACCGCCGTTGCGGCCATGATGACGCTGCGCAACCGGATGAACGAAGCGCGGGCGGCTCGCAACGTCTCGGCAGACGCCTGGGATGAGACCCTGATGATCCTGCTGCTCTTGCTGGCGCCGACCGCTCCCCACATCACCGAGGAGTTGTGGCATCGCCGCGGCAACACCGACAGCATCCACCTCCAGGCATGGCCCGAGGCCGACCCTGAAATCGCCGCCGACGAGACGGTGACCCTGGTGGTGCAGGTCAACGGCAAGGTGCGCGACCGGCTCGAGGTCTCCCCCGACATCGACGAGGAATCGGCAACGGCAGCTGGACTGGCCGCCGAGCGGGTTCAGCCCTACCTCGAGGCGGGTGAGGTCCGCAAGGTGATCGCCCGTCCCCCCGGCCTGGTCAACATCGTCGTCGACTAGAGCCGAACCGAACCGATCGCGAACCCAGGGTTCGAGAGCTCGTATATGACGCTGGGAGCCCACAGAACGGCGTCGGCTCAGCTGACGCCGAGGCGCTCCATCCAGGGGTGGCCGGGTTGCTCCTGGTCCAGGGCGTGGAACAGCCAGTGCCGCTGGCCAAGGAACAGCTCTGGCAGTGCCGTCTCGAAGTCGGCCTCGTCCCATTCCCGCATGAGGCTGGCCTTGTACAGGAGCACGATCTCGGGGGCGAGGTATCGGATGTCGTCGTCGCTGGTCAGCGCCATCGTCGACATCGGCATCGTCACCTCGAGGTTGCGCCGGGAACGCCATTCGATGGGGCCGATCTCGCTGAGGAGAAACTCGATCCGGTGCCCATCGTCGTCGTCGGCGAGGATCTGATGGGTGGGCAGGCTGAGCCGTGTCCCGTCCCAGGGAGCGACCGTGCCCATGTCGATGAGCCCTTCGGGATGGGGGACGATCTTGGACCAGGTGCGGTCGGTGATGTGGGCGTATGCCGCCCGCTGGTCGGCGCGGGCGATGGCGAGGTCGACATCGTGGTGGTCCCTGGTGACCCCACCCATGAAAAGATCGATGGCCCATCCTCCGGCGACGTACCAGGGCACGGGCAGCTCTTCGACGTGAAACAACTGGTCGACGAGGGGTTTGAAGGCAGCGTCCATGTCAGGCGAGCCTACCGAAGGTCGTAGGATCGGCGCCTGGAGGTCACATGGAGCATCTGAGCGCTGAGGTTCGCGACCAATTCCTGGCGGAGCACCCCGACTGGACCCTCGACGGGCAGACGATCACCAGAACGTTCGTCTTCGCAGACTTCGTGGAGGCCATCGGGTTCGTCAACAAAGTCGCCATTGCCGCCGAAGTCGCCGACCACCATCCCGACATCGACATCCGCTGGAACAAGGTCACGCTCAGCTTGAGCACCCATTCGGAAAAGGCGTTGACCACAAATGACACCGGACTGGCGGCGAAGGCAGACTCCTACGCCTGAGTCGACGGGATCTCACCACTAGGGTCCATCGCGGTCGTAGCCAAGCACCCAAGGGACCACGTGACCATGGAAACCAACCCGTACGGACCGCGCCCTGGTGGGGGGATCAGCCTCCCTGAGTACTACCGGCCAACACCGTCGGTCTTGAATCGCAACGCCTACTTCGGTGGTACCGAGCACCTTGCGCCGGGAGAGATGCGGGTCTCGTTCCTGGGCAGCACTCCGTGGCCGCCGACGCTTTCCCAGTCCGGCACGAGCATCCTGGTCGAGCTTGGATCCGTGCTTCCCCACCCGCGGCGTTTCTTCTTCGACCTTGGCAACGGCAGCGTCAAGAACGCCCTCTCCCTCCAGGTGCCCGCGTTCTTGATCAACGACATCTTCATCAGCCACCTGCACAGCGATCACTACGCAGACTTGCCGTACAGCTACCCGTTCACGGCCTGGTCCGGCCGCTGGGAGCCGCTCCGTCTGTACGGGCCATCCGGACGCACACCCGAGCTCGGCATCAAGCACATGGCGAAGCACATGCGCGAGATGCAGCGCTGGCACGAAGAGAACTTCGATCACACCCCGATCGGCGACGGCTTCGAGATGGACGTCACCGAGTTCGAATGGAAGGAGGAGAACGGCGTCTGCTACGACCAGGACGGCGTTGTCGTCCGCCATTGGCCGCGTTCCCATGTCAAGGACGGGGCATCGGCATTCCGCCTCGACTGGGAGGAGTACGACCTTTCGTTCGTCTGGACCGGTGACGGCCGCCCGGACGAAATGACCGCCAAATACGGGGCCGGTGCCGACGTCTTTGTCTCAGAGGGTCAGCTCGACACTCCGGGACTGCAGTCTCTCAAGTTCGGCATGCCAAAAGAGGTGTTCGAATACACCATCGACTCGTGGCACACCATGTACTACGCCGCCGGCTATCTGTTCAACGAGGTGCAGCCGCGAATCGCCGCGATCTGCCACTACGAAGCGGGCGGCGGGGCCCTCGATGCCGAGGCAACCGCCGAGGTTCGGACCCATTGGAAGGGCCTGTTCATGTGGGGCGGTCCGGATGTGCAGGTGCTCAACGTGACCAAGGACGCTATCTGGACGCGCGAGGCGGCCCGTCCCGAGGGCGCAGCGCTCTCCGCACTCGATCCCCGGATGCTGTTCCCCCCGGACCAGATCCCCGACAAGTTCGAGCTGCCACGGCCAAAGCTGCCTCGCGAACAGCAGCAGGAGCAGTTCCTGCGCGACATGGAGATCGACCCGCACCTCTACTACCCACCGGATGTCGACCGGCCCCAGGTCCAGAAATGGCCTGACGAGGGATTCTGGATCGACCCGAAGGCGATGTTGGCCGCCCGCGGCATCAAGGTCGACTGAGCGAGTGACCGACCCAATTCTGGCCCCGGGCCCGCGCCTGGAGCCGATCGAGTCGCCGACCGGTGAGCCGGTCCCGGTGACGCTGCTCACCGGGTTCCTCGGTGCCGGCAAGACCACCCTGCTCAACCGCATCCTCAACGGCGACCACGGCCTCAAGGTCGGCGTGCTCGTCAACGATTTCGGTTCGGTCAACATTGACGCCGAACTGATCGAGGGAGTCGAGGAGAACACCATCGCCCTGAGCAACGGTTGCGTGTGCTGTGAAGTTCGCGATGACCTCGTCACCTCGCTCGAGGACCTGCTGTCCGGAAACCGCGACGTCGAGTACGTGCTGATCGAGGCAAGCGGCATCGCCGACCCCGAGGGGATCGTCATGACCATCTCCGATCCCAAGTACGAACGGCTGCTGCGCCTCGACAGCGTGACCTGTGTCGTCGACGCCGATGGCCTGATCGACGAGGGTGAGAACGCGCCGTTGATGATGCTCAAGCTGCGCCAGATCGGGTTCTCCGATCTGGTCATCCTCAACAAGGTCGATCTCGTTGGGCCCGAGCAGGTTGAGCGGATCGAGGACTGGATCGGACAGTATCTGCGCCGGGTGCGCATCGTCGAGGCCGAGCACGCCGACGTTCCCCTCGAGGTGCTGCTGTCGGTTGGGCGCTTCGACCCGGCGAAGACGGCGGACCTCGAAGGCGAGGCGCAGACGCCCACCGATCTCGGCTTCGAGACCTGGCACTTCGGGACCGAGGACCCGTTGTCGATCGACTGTCTCCGCCAGACGATTCGCAAGCTGCCCGCTTCGGTGTATCGCGCAAAGGGTTTCGTCTATTCGGCCGAGCGACCCGGCGAGCGGCTGCTCTTTCAGTCGGTCGGTCGCCGGGTATCGATCACCGAGCACGGCGGCTGGGACGGACGGAGCCCCCGCACCGACCTGGTCGTCATCGGATCCGACCTCGACACGAGGGCCCTGCAGATCGCCCTCGCCGCCTGCTACCCGGTCGGTGCCGGGACCGAAACGGGCACTGAATAACGTGATACCGGTGAGCGATCGAGGGATCGGATAGGGAAGCCGGAGTGCGATCCAGGCGTTCTCAGATCAATGAGGCTTGCCACCATCGCGCTGCTGGTGTCGCTGGTTGCGGTTGCCTGCTCGACAAGCGTCGACCCGGCGACACCGGAACCCACCGCACCGGCCGACCCGCCAACCACCCTGCAGTTCCAGGAGCCGAACATCCCACCAGACGTCGATACCAGTTCACACAGCGTTCCGCTCGAGGAAGTGTATTTCGACACCTTCGACGGCGGCTCGGTCCCGCTTTCGGACTCGACCCTCGACTTGCGTGCCGCCCTCCTCGACGTGATCCCGCCGATCGACCAGCCGGTCTACGGCGACACAAGCACCGGTGACTGGCTCGATCCGGATGACCTCTTGCTCGGATACGTCGCCGGTGATCAGGCGTACGCCTATCCGTTCAAGATCCTGAACTTTCACGAAATCGTCAACGACGTACTCGACGGCACCCCGGTCCTGATCAGCTACTGCCCGCTGTGCCGCAGCGGCATCGTCTACGACCGCCGCCTCGGCGGCGAGGTGTTGAGCTTCGGCAATACCAGCGCGTTGTACGAGTCGGATCTGGTCATGGTCGACCGCGGCACCGGTTCGTATTGGTGGCAGGTCGCCGGGACCGCGATCGTCGGGCCGCTCACCGGAGCCGACCTGCAGCCGCTGCCGTCGATCGTTTCGACGTGGGAGGACTGGGTCACGCTCTACCCCAACACACTGCTCCTCAGCCGGGACACCGGCCACGAGCGCCCATACGAACGAGATGTATTCGCCTCGTATGCCGACTCGGTCGATGCCGGACGATTCCCATTCCCGGTCGGCGAGGCCGCGCTCGACGATCGCCTGGCAGCCTCGGCGCTGGTCGTCGGCGTTTCGCTCGGCGGGGACACCCGGGCCTATCCGGTTGATGGGCTGAGCGAACCGATCAACGATGAGGTGGGTGGAACGCCGGTCGTGCTTTTGCCCACGGACGGCGGAGCAGCGGTGTTCGACGCAACCATCGACGGTGACGTGCTCCAGTTTGAGCAGACGGCCGGACAACTGCTCGATACGGCGACCGGCTCGGTTTGGACCGCGACCGGCATCGCCGTGTCTGGTCCGCTCGCCGGCGCGGCGTTGGAACCCGTGCCCAGCCGAACCACTTTCTGGTTCGCCTTTGTTGGGGCTTTCCCTGACACCGAGCTCTTTTCCTCCTAGCCGACCCGGTAGGGCCTCTCGCGTTATTCCGGCTGGAGCGGTGCCTTGAGCGCCTGTCCCGGTACGCGAATCCCGCCGCGTGGAGTCCCCTGCTCGATCGATCCGAATCGCTCGCCGATAACGGGCGCAAGTGGACGACCGTTTGGTGGCGCCAGCCACAACCGCAACAGATGGCGCTTCCGCTCCGGCTCCGGATAGTCCTCGTACGGCGTACGGGAATGAAGCACCTGATGGTTGTGGATGAACTGCATGTCCCCGCGACGAAAATCCATGTCGAGCCTGATCTCGTCACTGCCTGCGAGCTCGTCTGCCAGATCCATCGCAGCAATCTGCTCATCGGTCAGCCGCGGCACTTCGTCGAACCGCTGCGCTGCGGTGATGAAGTCTCTGTTGTAGGTGGTGGTCAGGTAGCCGCCGTACGGGTTGAAGATCGGCATCTCATAGTGCGGTCCCTTGCCCTCGGGAATCTCGCCCTTGCGGTCGGTGACGAACGGCTCCATCATCACGGCAACGAGATCGGGCCGCCGCTCCAGCATCTCGTTGTACACCGTCACCGAGCTGGCGATCTTGCTCTGCCCTCCCGACTTGGCGGTTTGCAGACACAGCAACCCGACGATGTCGCAGGAATCGGTGTGGAACAGGTGTCGCGCGGTGGTGCCGTAGAGCCGGTGCTCGGGATTGTCGGGGTCGAGCCCGATGTCGCGGACATGGCCGAGCACGTGACCCTTGGCGTTCTGGGGAATCGCCCAACCGAAGTAGGCGCCGATGCCGAGATAGGCCAACGCCGCCTCCTCGATGGTGTAGGTGTCGACGGGGAGGCCGCGGATCAACACAAAGCCGCGGCCGTTGACCACCTCGTCCTGAATCCCCTCGAGTGACCGGCCAAGCGTCGGCAGCGGAAAGTTTTCCTTGCCGACTTCGAGCGGCGGCGTGTTCGCCGCGGTCAGAGCGGCGACCGCGTCGTCGATCTCGGCGATCGCAGCCGCATCGAGCTCGTACAGCCACTGGGTGGGCTCTGCGGCCATGTCGGGCCCATACCACGCCGACGGTCCCTCGATCGGTGTCAGCACCTTCGTGTCCATTGCGGGCTACCTTTCAGGCCGCCGTGAAATCCTTTCTGCGACGATACCGTGACTTCCTCGATCGAGGAGCGGCAGGATGAGCGACGGTGCATTGCGCGGCCTCAAGGTGCTCGATCTCACTCGTGTTCTCGCCGAGCCGCTCTGCGCAATGTTCCTCGGCGACCTCGGCGCCGATGTCCTCAAGATCGAACGCCCCGGCCGCGGCGACGACACCAGAGCCTGGGGGCCGCCCTTCGCAGAAGGTGAATCGGCCTACTACCTCAACATCAACCGGAACAAGCGCAGCATGACGCTCAACCTCGGTTCGGAGCGGGGGCGGGAGATTCTCGGCGAGCTGATCAGGGGGTCCGACATCGTCATCGACAACTTCAAGCTTGGCACGATGCAGCGCTGGGGTTTCGACGACGCCTGGTTTGCTAAGCAGGCGCCGGGCGCAGTCCGCTGCACGATCAGTGGATATGGCAGCAGCGGCCCCCGCGCCGGCGAGCTCGGCTACGACTTCATCACCCAGGCCGAGAGCGGGCTGATGGCGATCACCGGCGAGCCAAACGGCGAGCCGATGAAGCTCGGGGTCGCCATCGTCGATTTCTGCGTTGGGTTGTTCGCCACCATCTCGATCCTGGGCGCAATCGAGGCACGACACGACACCGGTCGCGGCCAGCACACCGAGGTGAACCTGCACGACACCGGATTGCAGATGCTTGCTGCCATCGCATCAAACCACCTCATATCGGGAGAACCGGCCAAGCGCTATGGCAACGCCCATCCCAACATCGTTCCATACCGGACGTTCACCGCGTCCGATGGCGAGATAGCCGTCGGCGTCGGGAACGACGTCCAGTTCCAGGCGCTGTGCGAGGTTCTCGACCATCCCGATTGGGCGAGCGATCCTCGGTTCAAGAGCAACGCCGACCGAGTGCGGAATCGTGACGAGATCGAAGGGCTCATCGAGGAACGTATCGGCACCCGCACCAGGGTCGAGTGGATCGAGGCGATGTCCGCCGCCGGCATCCCGAATGGGCCGGTGAACTCGGTGACCGATGCCCTCTCCAGTGCCCACACAGCCGCCCGCGAGATGGTCGTTGACATCGACCATCCGGCAATGGGCAGCTTTCGGTCGCTCGGGTTGCCGATGCGGCTGTCCGACAACCCCACCTCCATCCGACGGCACCCGCCGCTGCTCGGCGAGCACACCGATGAGGTACTTGGCGAGCTCGGCTACGACGACGCCGGCATTACCGAGCTTCGGGCTCAGGGGATCGTGTGAGCGGCACCACCCATGTCGGCGCCGTCGGCGTGTTCAGCGGAGGTCTCCAGCGGCGCCCGACCGCCGAAGCGCTCGAGCTGGTCGGTGAGTGGGAGCAGCTCGGGTACGGGAGCCTGTGGCTCTCCGAGTCGGCCGGTGCGAAGAATGTGCTGACGTTTGCTGCTGTGGTGCTCGGAGCCACGGTGGAAATCACCGTGGCTAGCGCCATCGCGGTCATCTGGAATCGAGATGCCACGGCCATGATGAATGCGGGCCGGACACTGGCCGACGCCTTCCCAGGAAGGTTCGTGCTGGGGATGGGCGTCGCCCATCGCGACAGCGCGGCTCTGCGCGGCAACACCTACGAGAAGCCGCTCGAGGCGATGCGATCGTATCTCGAGGCGATGAACGAGGCTCCGTACGACGGGCACCTGCCCGATCGCCCGGCACCGCGACTGCTCGCGGCATTGGGCCCGCGCATGGTTGCCCTGGCCACAGAGATGACCGACGGTATGCATACCTTCCTGACGACTCCGGACCACACGTCGACGGTGCGAGGGATCGCCGGCGAAGGGCCCTTGCTGGCAGTCGAACAGGGCGTTCTGCTGACCGCAGACCCGGCAGAGGCGAGGGCGGCCGCACGGGACAACCTGCAGCGCTTCATCAAATGGCCAAACTATCGCCGGCACCTACGGAGGATCGGCTTCGATGAGGACGACCTCGCCGACGGCGGCTCCGATCGCATCGTCGACGCCATCTATGCCATCGGGGACGAGGATGCGATCGCAAGGCGAATCGCCGAACATCACGCTGCGTCCGCCGACAACGTCTCGCTCCTGGTGGTTCCCGGCGGACCGCTCGACGAGGCGGAGACCCTGCGACGTTTGGCGCCCGCCGTACTCAGTGGCTGAGGTCGGCGGCCACCGACCTCCCTGCGAGGTAACCGAGTCCGAGGGCACTCAGCAGCCCGTTGCCCGACACGTACCCGGAGGCGTGCTCGCCGGAAACCCCGGCCGCGGCACCACCGGCGGCGAAGAGCCCGGGGATCGGCTCGCCGTTGCGGAGAACCGCCGCCCGCCCGTCCACCCTGAGGCCACCCTGGGTGTGGAACAGCGCACCCGTGACCTTCACCAGCGCCAGCGGTGGTTCCGGGACGTGCCCCCAGTCGGCTCGACCCAGCGGGTCCTCACGACCGGCTGCGAACGCCGACACGTTCTCCATCGTCGCCTCGACGTGCTCCTGCTTGCACCCGATGATGGCGGAGGCGCCGGCGACGTCGTCGGCCCATCGCACACCGCCCATCTCCACCAGGTCGCGGTAGTCCTTGAACGGGAGCGCCTTGTCGTGGATGACCTCGTCGTAGATCGCCCAGGCAAACTGCCCCTGCTGATTGAGCACATGGACTGCAGACTCCGAGTACCCGATGGTCTCGTTCTGGAAACGTTCGCCGCGTGCGTTGACCAGGATGGCGCCGTTGGTCATGGTGGTCCAGGTCAGCAGCACCCCGTGGGGTGTCGCCACCGACCCGTGGCCCTGATAGGCACCGAGAAACCCGGTGTCGGCGCCCAGGGCAACGCCGATCATCAGCGCATCTCCGGTGCTTCCGTCGCCTCCGAAGTAGAGGCCGTCGGCGATCTCGGGGATGTACTGCTGCACCATGGCCTCATTGGCGCCAAAGCCGTTGGTGGCGAACACGACGGCGCCGGTGACAATCGCCTCGCCGCTGCCGTCTGGTCGCTCCGTCGTGGCCGACCAGCCCCCCGGCGCCTCTTCGATGGCGACGAGCCGGCTCGGGACGACCATCGTGATGTTCTGGCGGTGCGCCGCTGCTGCGAGCAGATGGCCGTGCAGCACCGTCCCAGCCCGTTCAGCAACCGAGTGGTGCCGTTGTCGTGAGGTTCCCGGATACGTGATGTCGGTGACCAACTCCAGGGGAACGGAACAGTCGTCGGCGAGCCAGGCGACGAGCGTCGGCGCCACTTCGACCAGTGACCTCGCCACCACGGGATCGACGGTGCCCTTGGTCTTTGCCATGAGATCCTCATAGAAGAGGTCTGGGGAGTCGTCGATCCCGGCGTCCTCCTGCCAGCGGCTGCCTCCGGCGGGGATCATCGAGGTGCTCATGGCGGTGTTGCTGCCCTCGCGGAAGGTCTCCCTGGCTTCGAGCAGCAGCACCGAAGCGCCGCCATCGGCGGCGGCTATCGAAGCGGCCAGACCGGCGGCGCCGGCGCCGGCAACGACGAGGTCAACGTCCACAGACACACACCCACCCTATTCACTAGGGTCGCCCGGTGACCCAAGACGCTCGCAAAATCCTGGTTCTTGTGCCGTTCCCGATGACGCCAGACCAGCTGTCCAAACGGACGGAGCAGCGGGACGAGGTGCAGCTGCCGGCGTCGGTCGAGCTGCACTATCGATCAACACGGGCCGCCCCATCCAACTATGTGTCGGCCCACGACTACGTGCTGGCCGACATCACGCTCCTCGAGGCGGGGATGCGGGCGGAGGAGGAGGGCTACGACGCCGTATGCATCGACACCGTCAGCGATTCGGGGGTTGCGGCCTTGCGATCAATGCTCAGCATTCCGGTGATTGCGCCCGGCAGGACCATGTTCATGACCGCACTCATGCTTGGCCGACGCTTCGGCGTGCTTTCGATGTGGCAGCGATGGTTCGGCCTCTACGAACGGACCCTGCGCGACCTCGCTATGGAGGATCGCTGCGCCGGCATGCGATCGATCGATACCCAACCCGACAGTAAGAACCTCTTCGACGGCAAGGAGGAAGACCTGCTTCCCCTGCTGCACGAAGCTGCGGTGCAACTCGTCGAGTTGGACGGTGCCGATGTGGTGTGCCTCGGCTCGACCACGATGCACCAGGCCCATCGCTACCTCCAGGAGCGACTCCCGGTGCCCGTTCTCAACCCGGGCCCCCTGTCATATCTGACCGCAGACGCCATGCTGTCGCTCGGGCTGAGCCACAGTCGGAAGGCGTACCCGGAGCCGCTTGTGCCCAAGCCGGAGATGATCTCGGCAATGCTGACCGCGGCGGCTGAAGTCGAGGGGCCGCAGTGAACCGGATCCTGGTGCTTGTGCCCTTCGCCTTCGATGACGAGGGTGTGGCCAGGCGCAAGGCCCAGCTCTCAGAGGCTGCGGTCCGCGCCGAGGTCACGTACGACTTCCGTCCGGTCGCCGCCGGACCGACCAGCTTCCAGAGCCCGCACGACTGGCTGCTGCTCGATGTCGCCATCCTCGAAGCCGGCCTCGGCGCCGAGACCGAAGGCTACGACGCGGTGGTGATCGACACCGCAAGCGACTCGGGCGTCGATGCTCTTCGCTCCATGCTCGACATCCCGGTGGTGGGTCCCGGCAGGGCGTCGCTGCTCTTTGCGCTGACCCTTGGCAGATCCTTCGGCGTCCTCGCCCAATGGGAGCCTGCGCTTGCACGGATGCGCAAGTCCCTGGACGACTGGGGGCTCGCCAGCTATTGCGCCGGGGTGGAGCACTTCGACACCGAGCCGGACTATGCCACGCTGATCGGCGACAAACGGGACGAGGTGTTTCCGAAGATGGAGGCGGCGTGCCTGCGCCTCGTCGATTGCGGCGCCGATGTCATTTGCCTCGGATCGACCACGATGCACGAAGCACACGAGCATCTCTCCGCCCGGCTCCCGGTCCCGGTCGTCAACCCCGGCCCGCTCTCGTACAAGCTGGCGGAGACCTTCCTGGCGGCAGGGCTTTCGCACAGCCGCCTGGCGTTTCCCCGGCCGCTGGTTCCCAAGCAAGAGATGATCCACGCCATGCTCGATGCGGCGCACCGGCGTGCGTGATGGAGCAGCGGTGGAGATCGTTCGGATCTATCTCCGTCTCGTTGAGGAGCGGCACTTGGAAGAAGCCCGGCGGCATCTGGCACCGGAGGCAGAGATCACATTTCCCGGCGGGCGCCGCTTTGACGACCTCGACGCCCAGGTGGCTGCGGCGGCGGGCCGCTATCGGGCCATTCGCAAAGTATTCGAGGGGTTCGACGTGATCGGCGCCGCAGAATCGATCGTGGTGTACGCGTTCGGCGAACTCGAGGGCGAGGATCTGGCCGGACGACCCTTCGCCGGGGTGCGCTTCATCGATCGTTTCGAACTTGTGGATGGCCGAATTACCAGCCACCGGGTGTGGAACGACCTGGCCGAGGCGATGCGCGAGAGGAGCAGCGAGTGACAAGCAATCCTGAGGAGTGGGCAGTCGTCGTGGGCGCCGGGGGCGCCATCGGTTCCCGCATCGTGCAGCGTCTCGCCGATCGGGGTCTCGGGGTCCTCGCCGTTGGTCGGACCGAGGCCGCGCTGGCCGTGGTTGGCGAGGGATTGGATCACTACGAGGTTTGCGTGGCCGACATCGGCGACGACGACTGCGTCACCGTGATCCACGAAGCACTCCACGGACCCTGTCGTGCCGCCATCAACGCCGCCGCCGCCCCGATGGGGGGCCACATCGACGAGGTGACGCCGGAGGCCATCCTCGCCGCAGTTGATGTCAAGGTAAACGGCACGATGCGTCTGGTGCGTGCCGTCGACGACCAACTTGGCGAAGACTCGAGGATCGTCGTGCTCGGCGGAAACCTCGGCTACGACCCGATCCCGGAGGCGACAACGGCCGGTGTGGGCAACGCTGCCCTGTCAAACCTGATCCGCCAGCTGAGCCGATCCCTGGGCGGCCGCGGCATCACCTCCCATGTGGTGGCGCCGGGGCCGGTGTGGACGGACCGTCTCCGGACCCTGCTTGCGGATGCCGCCGCGGCGCGGGGAATCTCGGAAAACGAGGTCATGGAGGAGTTCAGGTCGCGATCCCCGATCGGGCACATCGTCACCATCGACGAGGTGGTGTGGGCGGTGATGATGTTGCTCGAACCCGAGGCGCGAGCCATGACCGGTGGAACGCTGCTCCTTGATGCCGGGCAACGAACCGCGATCCCGTGACCGTCCACCGGTGGCGGCCGGGTCTCGTCGCTATGCTTGAGCGAGACGCCGTTCCGCCTAGTGGAACGGCATCCACAGGGCAAAAGAGTTGATGATGGAGGGCAGATGACTGGCAAGCACTGGCCAAGATTGGCCGTACTCATGATCGCGTTGGCGCTGGTGGCGGCGGCCTGCGGCGATTCCGACGACACCACCACCACCACCGCAGCTGAAGCAGCAGCAACCACCACGACCGAGGCGGTTGCCGAGGTGCCGGGTCTCGTCGAGGAGGGCAAGCTGATCGTGGTGACGACCGGGAACTTCCCGCCGTTCACGCTGATCAACGTGGACACCGGCGACAACGAGGGCTATTCGATCGACCTCGCTCAAGAGGTGGCGGACAGATTGGGTCTCGAGGCGGTGTTCCCGACGGTCGACTTCGTTGCCGAGATGGAAGGCCTGTCGCAGGGTCTGTACGACATCGCCGACTCGGGGATCTGGCCCAACCAGGCTCGTCAGGATGACGGCTTCGTCTTCTCCCGACCGATGACATCGACCGGCATCATCGCCCAGGTCCTCGCCGAGATGGAGAGTTCGGAGGGGTTCGGCGACGTGACCGGAAAGAAGATCGGTGGCATCCAGGGCAGCAGCCAGGAGAAGCTGGTTCTCGACGGTGAGGCCGAGATGGGTTACGAGGAGTATCTGGGCTTCGCCGGTGCCGCTGAGGCGCTGACCGGGCTCGAACAGGGTCGTGTCGACCTGCTGGTCTTCGACACCCTGGTTGCGGGGTATACGGCGGTGGGCGACGTCACCTTCAGTGTCGCCGGACCGACGATCTTCCCGCACCCATTGTCGTTCACCTATCAGACGGGCAACGAAGCCAAGCGGGACGCCATCGACGTGGTCATCAATGAGATCATCGCCGATGGCACGATCGCCGAGATCCAGAAGAAGTGGTTTGGGCGTTGTATCGCCATTCCCGATGACATCAACCAGGCGGAGCCATACGAGACCCTGGCGCCCGGCTGCTGAGCGCCAAACACTCAGACTGAAGGGGAGGGGTCTCTGTTTGGGGACTCCTCCCCTCGGTCGGGTACGGTGCCACCAAGTGAGGTGCTAACCGATGGAACTGGACTGGGGCGTGGTCGGCAGGGCTTTCGACCTGCTGTTGAAGGGCACCTGGCTCACGCTGATCCTGTTCTTCTTCTCAATGGTGCTGGGGTCGGTGCTCGGCCTGATCCTGGCCTTGATGCGGATGTCGCGGTTCCGAGCGGCACGCTGGTTCTCCCTTGCGTACATCTGGCTATTTCGCGGTATTCCCGTGCTGGT